>Ga0056139_10000086_pt1 | contig 36762 bp, 35 predicted proteins | sample WorMetTyACAVOLI2_FD_56255 | JGI IMG/M metagenome (GOLD analysis project Ga0056139, IMG submission 56255) | Marine gutless worms symbiont microbial communities from Max Planck institute for Marine Microbiology, Germany - Olavius algarvensis... ...
GGACTGGCGCGGGATGTATCATGATGAGCAGCGAAAGATACCCTAAGTTCAGCCACAATGCAGAATGAGAAAGCATCCGGATACTTCACCGTATCCCGCAAAATTCAAATTTCTTAACTCGTGAGGGGAGCTGGACTAATGATACCCACCGACTACTCTGCAGAGCAAGATTTCCGTCTTGGATTTGCGCAATTCCCTAGGGGCATTACGCAACCAGGATTCAAGGTCGACTAAGCTTCGTATTGCGGAATCCAATTCGGACTTTCGGTAATTGCGGACACCATCCATATAAGTGTTAAGAACCCTTTTCCCACGCCCCAGTCCCAATTCAGTGGCCACATTTTCTGGTGTCAGTCCCCCTGATAGCAATGATGCAAAATCACTCAAGCGGACTATAGAACCAATCAGCATCGAGAAAATTCTATCTCCAGCATTTGAATCCGAACAGTTGTTAAGGGCGTCCAGAACACCGTTCAAGTCTCTTCGGCAAAATCGCTCAAAGAGGCTAAAACCTGTTTCCTTCCTACTGTGTTCCAGAATTTCATCAACATCGGATTCCAGAATAGTTTTTTTGGAATCCATCGAGAATGCCAGCAGTTCACAAGCCTCACGAAGGAAGTCGCTGATACCTTCAGTTATATCAAGTAAAAGATCAATGGCTGCCTCTTCGGCCTTCAAACCCTTTTCATTCAGAAATCTCCTCACCCAACCTCTTTTATCTCGTTCAAACATTTCCCAAAAAACTTCTATTGCTTTTTTGGGCAACACATTCGCTAAGGTTCTGGGGTACCCCCGAGATCCGGGAATCTCATCGCAGGTGAATATAAGAATTACTTCCGGAGACGGGGTATCTATATACTGCTTGAAAGTGCGTACATCATTTTCTCCAAGAGCCTGAGCTTCTGCAACAATCACCAGGCGCCCCATGGAGAAAAGAGAACCGTTTAAGAGATCCGATACAATATCCGAGGCCTGACTATCATACGGGAAATACTCATAAATCTCCGGCGCTTCTCTGTTCCTATCATGAAGAGCCTGTTTAATAGACAGAATTCTATTACGTTTATGTCCAATTTCTGGTCCCGGGAAAAAGTATACAGGCAAAAGTGTCATCATCTAGAGCTGGATTAATATTAACGAATCAGAGTCACCAAAGGCTTCGGTGCACGTGCAGTGTAACAGATAAGCTGGATTTTTGCCCTGAAGAGGCATACATTTTTTCATTCTGTAAAACCGGATGACAGTTTCATCAACCATTATTGTTATCCATTCTCCATTTGAGTCTGATAGTTGGATATCGCAATATCTCTATCCGTAATTCCAGCGTCAGTCATGCTGTCATTCTCATTAACATGCAGGGTAAATATTCGATCCCTATCGACAACCGGATTGGGAAGATGATGAAGCCGTTGTTGTTTTCTTACAGTGGAAAGAGGAACACCGGTCGCAATACTGCTGAATAATAGTATCAACACCTGTTGATCTCGTCGGTTTCGCGCGGTGTTATGAGATTGATTGCTGCCGCAGGATATAAATTCTTCCAACTGCTTTATGTGGCAGTAGACACCTTTGACAGAGATACTGATATCATCGGTAATCTCTTCGGAAGTTAGAGAGTACTCATTGTTTCTGAAAAAAGACTTAATGATATTGAAGGCTTCTGCCTGTCTTCCAGTGGGTGCCTTCATTTCTTAATCTCAATTCTATATTTTTTTATTTTACCATGCAGGTTGCTGGGATATACTCCCATTGCTTGCGCGGTCTTTGCGATGTTGAACCTGTTTTCCTCTAAGCACCGCTCCACCATTCGCTTCTCGAATAGATTCTTCGCCTCACTAAGTTTCATCCCCTCATACTCTTGATACAACGAAGCCTTGGAAGGCTTCGATCTTGCTTCGCCAAGGTAAAAACGGGCCGTTTCCTCTGTCACCTCAGCCTCATCAACCAATATAGTAACCCTTTCAATAAAATTCTTCAGCTCACGGATGTTTCCTGGCCAAGAATACTCCATAAGCAACCTCATCGCTTCATCGGTAAATCTCAGTTTTGGAACATCATTTCCACTCCTCATTTTTTTATGGAAATAATCAATCAAAATGGGTAAATCGTCTTGTCTTTCCCTTAAGGAAGGCACGGAGAGGGGTATCACATTCAATCGAAAGTAGAGATCTTCCCGAAAATTCCCCCCTTCAATCTCACGGATGATATTCTTGTTAGTAGCGCTAATAATCCTAACATCAACATGCAGCTGCTCTTCTCCGCCGACTCTTTCGAAAGTCATTTCCTGAATTGTTCTAAGCATTTTCGCCTGTGCTTCAAGAGTCATATCCGCAACTTCATCAAGAAAAAGAGTACCACCGTCAGCAAGCTCAAATTTCCCTCGCCGCCTAGCAACCGCATTTGTGAATGCACCCTTCTCATGCCCAAAGAGTTCACTTTCTATGAGATTTTCGGGAATTGCTGCGCAATTAACCTCGACAAACGAACGAGATGATCGATTGCTTTTCGAGTGAATCATCCGCGCAACCAATTCTTTTCCCGTTCCATTCTCGCCAAGTATCATTACTCTCGAATCTGAGGGAGCGCTCTGCGCGATAATCTCACGAATTTTCTGCATCTTCTCGGTATTGCCAATCATCTCATCTTCGAGAAATTGATTCTTGCGCAGAGTCGCGTTTTCCCGTTTAAGGAGTTCCAGCTGAATGCTATGTCGGGCAAGTGTAACCACCCGTCCTAAATCCAAGGGTTTTTCGAGATAGTCGTAAGCTCCAAGCTTAATCGCCTTTACCGCTGTTTCCACTGTGGCATGTCCGGATATTATTATCACCTCTACTTCAGGCCGGGTGGACTTGATTTCCATAAGAACATCGATTCCCCCCTTGCCAGGAAGCCAGACATCAAGGAATACGATGTCAATTGGATGCCTTTGAAGCAATTTCAAGCCCTCTATTCCATCACTTGCTACATATACTTGGTAACCTTCGTCCCTCAAGATATCTTCAAGCACGTTCTGAATAGCACTCTCGTCGTCTATAATGAGTATGCTGCTCATAATTTCTCCCTTGCCGGCAGTGCTACATAGAATGCTGTGCCCTTGCCAATCTCAGATTCAAACCAGATTTGACCATGATGATCGTTGACAATTCTTTGCGCCACAGCCAAACCCAACCCGATGCTCCGCTCACGGGTAGAATTATAAGGTTGAAATATCGATTTTGCCCGCTCAAGGAGAATTCCTTCGCCATTGTCCAACACAACGAGATGGATAAAGGGAACGGTTTCGCTATGAATCATATCCAGCTTAATCGTAATCTCCGTGGAATTTGCTTCCAATGCGTTCATTATTAAATTTGATATCACTCTCCCAATTTGTCGTGCATCGGCCATTATTATCGGCAATATCACCTCCCTGGGTACTAGCAACCACTCTATCTCTGGATGTATGGCTCTAAATTTCTCGAAGATGTCGGTTGTCAGGTGCTCAATATCCAATCTCGAACGTTTGAGTGGACCGCCTCCAGCAAAATCTCTGAGATCTTGTAACAACTTATCCAGGTTATTAACCTCACGGAGTATAAGTCGAGAGGCTTTTTGCACAAGGCCTATGTCCAGTAATCCATCTTTAGCCTTTCCCAAAATTCGTTGGGCAGAAAGTTTAATGGGCGTTAGGGGATTTCTTAGTTCATGAGCCAGGCGTTGAGAAATAACCTGCCAGGCCGCAAGTCGTTCGCTATGAACAATCTTAGCTCGATTCTCTGAAAGTCCGTTAATCATCTGATTAAAGGGCTTTGTCAGGAAATCAAGTTCCTTTCCCTCTGAATCGGGAATTTTGAAACTGTAATTCCCTTCAGAGATTTTTTTTGTTGCTTCGCCAAGAACAGTTAAGGAACTCACGAGCATATCGTTTAGTGCAATGCCGGCAAATATGGCAATTAGAATCAACGGGCCTGTTATGAGAAGTACAAAAAACCCTAATAAACTCTTGATAGTTCCCCGAATTCCATCGCGACGTTGCCATCCATCATGAGCCGTGATTATCCGACTTACATTTGTTTCGAAATCTCTAGCCAGTGCTGAGGTGAGAATTATTCTGCGATTATCCCTGAAGCTTTGCCAAGAAAGGACAGTTTGACCATCCACGTTTCGCACAGGCAGAGCCCCTTCCTCGTTGTACTTCCCAAAATCTCCCGGAGGGAAGAATAGTTCAAAATTCCCCATCATACGCCCCCTCCCACCTCCTGTAATCTGAATGGCGTCTAAGTAAGGCGCCACATCCCGAAGCTCACGCCAGACTTGGCCGGCATCACGGCTTACATCATTTAAAAGGAGGCTCAGGTAATCGCTTTCGACTAGATTCTCAAGACGGCTAAAAGCATCTTTTTGGTATTCTGACGATAGATGCTCGCCGGCTTCCAGCGCCAAACCGTTTTCCGGAGCGAGCCACAAATCAATTGAGGCATTAAGAAGAAAGATGGGAAATAACCCCGCTAGAAGAATTGCGCTGAACATAACCAAGGCGAAAAGTCCTGTCAGCTTAAGCTTCAATCTATAACCCGGAACACCATGTCTCTTCCGTCGGAAAAACTTGGCCCAAATAATTGCGGAAATGCTTAGGAGTATCGGGGAGATGAGAGTCGATGAAATTAAAATCGCTGTAGAGTCCCCAAGTGCCGCACCTCTGATAACCGTGTTAAACACCTGAGCCGCCCAGAAAAGAATCAAAATAGTGACGGCAGTATAAACTACGATGATAAGACTTACATACCGGGAAGTGGTAGGAGAGGGATTACTTCTCATATGCAAATAATTCCCAAATCAATCTTAGGTTGAGAAATCTCGGCAAGCTACTCTTCCTTGAATTTATTCTCGAACAAACGGGAAATCTCTATAACAGCGTCATCTTCATCAGGTCCTTCAGCACTTAGCGCCAATTTGGTTTGATAGGTGGCCCCCAGAGTTAGTAAATTCATGATTGATTTCGCGTTAATTTTGACATCATCCTTCTCAATCCAAATTGAACTTTCGAATGCTTGAGCGGTTTGTACAATTAACGACGCGGGTCTAGCATGAATGCCCGCCCTATTTAGTATTGTCACAGTACGCGTAGTCATTGCTAACCCCACTTGACTGCGGTGTCTTGAAACCACTGATTCTTTGCATTCTTATTCTCCATCCACCGATTCAAACTCTTGTTGAAATCCTTTGCCATATTCACACCTTGTGATTTCAATCTGTGATTCAGTACTGCGGCTTCTATTATAATGGGGATGTTGCGACCAGGTTTCACCGGTAGTGTGATTAGGGGAATATCCACACCTAACAGGTTTATTGCTGCATCTGATGTTCCAAGACGATCGTATTTCTTATTCTTATTCCAAGCTTCGAGTTGGAATACCATTTCCACGGTTTGCCGATCTCTTATTGAATTAAGTCCGTACAACTTGACCGCGTCGATAATCCCCAACCCTCTAATTTCCATGTGATGCACCATCACCTTGGAAGCACAATAACCCCAGAGTGTATTGCCATTTAAGCACTTCAAGAGTACCGCATCGTCGGCAATCAGACTATGCCCCCTATCCAGGAGTTCCAACGCAGTTTCACTTTTCCCGATTCCGCTCTCGCCCTGAATCAACACACCCGTTCCTTCCACTTCAACAAATACCGCGTGAATCGTCCGCGTAGGAGCGAACACATAGTCGAGTGTCCGTATCAACCTTATCGAGAGCAATGAGGACGCTAAGGGGGTTACTAAAATCGGAATCCCCGCTTCCTCTGCGGCTTTTTTGAAATACTCCTGAGGTTCGAGATTGTAACTAAAAATGAAGCAAGGAATATCATACTTGAACAGCTTGGCAAGCTGGGGGGCAAGCACCTTTTCGCCCATACATTCAATGTAGGCGAATTCACCTCTTCCAACAATCTGAATTCGCTCCCCGACAAATTTTTCGAAAAAGCCGGTTAGAGCCATACCAGGACGATTAGTATCGGTGGAATAAATCTCTCTTGATAAGCCTCTGCGTCCACATATACAGCGCAAATTAAGTGTATTTGGCGGCTTAGGCTCCAAGCTAAGCAAATCCAGAACTGTGAACCTATCCATCATCCTTTATTATAGCACGGCGGAATAAAAAATATGGGTGGATTCTTCTAATGTTCTTGTATCTTATCTTTCTCTTTTGTTGCCTTGACTTCAATTTTGTCGAACAGAGAATCAAGAGCCTTGAAAAGGTCTCTATCTGCAACTCTGATATGCCCCATAGCTCCCCAACGGAAGTGGAAATTTGCCTCGGTTCTGAATTCACCGTTTTTTTCTCTATTCAGAGTTAGGTGTAAATCCGCCATATGGGACTCGACATGATTCAGACGTTTTAGTTTCTTGTCAATGTATTCTCTGGTGCTTCCGCCCGGACTATAGCCGTGGGTTCCCTTGATTTCCAAGTTCATCGCATCCTCCTGTTGCTAATTAGGAATTATTGTCGGTGAGATGAGGGTAGATCAAGTTCATTTCGGTATTTGGCAACAGTTCTTCGCGCCAGGTTTATACCCTTACCTGCAAGCAATTCGCTAAGTGCCTGATCAGAGATGCGTTCATTTGCATCAAGTCCCGCCATCACTTCTTTTATAGCCTCTTTTGCCGCCACCTTGGAAATCCTCGATTTTGCATCTCCAGATCCCGAGATGGAATTTGTGAAGAAAAATTTCAGTCGAAACAATCCCCAATCGGTTTGTGCATATTTATTCGTTGTAATTCTGGAAACGGTTGTCTCGTGAACCCCTATTGTATCGGCAACTTCCTTGAGTGTAAGCGGTCTCAAGAATCTCGGACCGCCGGAGAAAAAATCTCTTTGAAATTCTACAATGGACCGCGCGGTTTTCAGCAATGTGTTGTCCCGCTGCGCAAGACTGTTGATGAAGTACCGGGCTTCTCTGGAATGATCGCTAACAAAGCGTCTGGCATCTCTATTGATACCAGATTCTTCACCTATCTTTTCAAAATCTGGATTGATTCGTAGAACCGGAAGTATCTCATCATTGAGAATCAGTGTCAGTTCGCCCTCCTCCTTCCGGATAATCAGGTCCGGGACAATATATTGCGGTGTATCGACCGAGTACAGCCGGCCCGGGAATGGTGAAAGCGTTCGAACGTACGCTTCGCAAAGTTTCCAGTCGTCCAGAGATATCCGTAACTTCGCTCGCACATCTTCGGGACGCCTTTTCTTCAATAGACCGAGCCCCTCTCTTACAAAGCGCTCGAAATTTGGTGGACTGTCTCCCTTGATTTCAGCCTGAACCAAAAGAGACTCTTGCCAATCCCTGCATGCGCACCCCACGGGTTCCATGGATCTAACTAGCCTAAGGGCCGATTCCAGTAACTCTGGGTTATCACTGGTGAGTAGCATATCGGGTGGTTCATTATGAAAGCCATCCCCATTGAGATTCCATATAATATTTTCTGTTAAATCCGCAAGTTCCGGCAGAGTATTCATAAGATGCAACTGGTCTATCAAAATTTCGTGCAATGTTTTTTCACGGGTAACAGCCCCTTCAAGAAATAATCGCTTACTGTCGGAGTCGCCAGGAGACACAGGCTGATAGCCTGGATCGGAAATATCACTAAAGAAATCCTGTTCGACTACACTATTTTCCCTATTCACATTCTCGTTCCGGTCGGGACTGTCTACCTCACCTGCTTCTCGAATGATTTCCAACGCCGGATTTTTCTCCACTTCTTCTCGAATTGTCTCCTGTAATTCAGTCAACGGCATCGCCATCAAACTAATCGATTGAATCAGTTTTTGAGTTATTGTTTGCTTCTGCGTAAGTTTCTGGCTGGCAGTTAGCTGTTGTCTTTGTTCGGGCAAACCAACTCCCCCATTCCCATGCTCTATTAATCGACTTTTTGAGTCAAGAAAACTTATTATAGGCTCTTACAGGGAGAAATCTCTACCTAAATAAATCTCCCTTGCCCGTTCGTCTTCCAATAATTCCCTGGCAGTTCCGCCAGTGAGTATTTCGCCGTGATTGATTATGTAGGCATGTCCGGTAATTGAAAGTGTATCGCGCACATTGTGATCGGTTATCAGTACTCCTATCTGACGATCAGCCAATCTACTGATGATGTCTCTAAGATCGCCGACAGCAATTGGATCGATCCCGCTAAAAGGCTCGTCGAGCAACAGAAACTTTGGATCGGTGGCTAGTGCCCGACAAACTTCGGTTCGTCTTCGTTCGCCACCAGATAAGGTATCTGCCTTCTGGTTTGCCAATTCACTTATGCCAAGATCTTCCATGAGTTTATTCAGAATCAACTCGCGCTTCGTTTTATCCAACTCCCTCCTTACTTCCAGAACCGCCCGGATGTTTTCGGCTACGCTTAGTTTACGAAAAACTGAAGGTTCCTGAGGCAGATAATTGATGCCAAGCCGAGCGCGTTGATACATCGGCTCGTTGGTGATGTCCCTTTCATCGAGCCATATCTTGCCCGAAGTCACCTTTACAAAACCGGCAATCATATAGAAGGTGGTAGTTTTTCCTGCCCCATTTGGTCCAAGAAGTCCTACAACCTCGCCCTGTTTCATGCTAAATGAGACATCGGATACTGCCAGCTTCGTACGGTATAGTTTGCGCAAACCTTCAGCGTGAAGCACAGAAACCCGATTTACCCAAGAGGCTGACTTTACACTATTCTTTTCCATCTTCGGTTGTAATCAGAGTTCCTTCAACCGCCCCTTCCAGCTCAATCTCATCAGTATCTAGATTTATTCGTATTCGATCGGCGCGGTAAAAATCGTCGCCTCGCCATATCGCCGGGTGTCCCGAAATCTCTAACATGTTTTCGTTGATCCAAAGCGTTGCGAATTCACCTCGGCATATTGTATCGTCTTTGATGAGTCTAACTAGGATTTGCATGATGATTAAATCTTCTTTCTGTTGAAAGTCCAAAGACTCACAGTGGACAATAACATTGTTCTTTTCGTCGATTAGTATAACCCTTTCTCGAAAGCCGACAACTCCGGTTACTCGGTTGTACTCTAGATGCTCCGAATTTACTTTGATCTTTTTCTCGTTGTTGATGAAGGCTATTTTGTCGCTACCGCTTATGTATTCATGGTCCTTCCCACTAAGCTCCAACTGGCGGGCATTGATACTCATTGTATCAGACTCTGCATGGGCGTTCCCACTGAGAACCGTGCGTGATTCATCCTCCTTATCCACCTTTCTGAGTTCATTGGCTGAGAATCGCCAGCTTTCGGCTTCAAGGCCCAATATCGCAGGACCCAGAAAAATCCAAATCCAGAATATGTGAACAGGGAATTTCGTTTTTAGATTCTGAATTTTCATTAGCAGCATACCTAATCCAAAATTCATAGGAATTATTGGTTATTATCAGTTTCGAACGTGCCTTTGGCTCCCAGCTTAAACTCATAAACTTTGCGAGCAACATCTGCAACAAATCCTTCGCCACTGATTTCAACCTCATTTCTGAATTCGATACTCACCACACCCTCTCCGCTTAGAAGTCGTTCTCTGTTTTCCCAAGTCAGTTTCTCGGCTTCAAGGCTGGTTTCATCAATGGAATTGCGCACATAAATATCTCCATGCGCCACCGCATCGTTATTCCCATCCAACTCAATTTTTTTTGCCCTGCCTTCCATAAGAATCTTCCCATCCGAATCATACTCCGTTAATTCAGCTTCAAAGAAAATGGTTTTATCTTCCTCCTGAAAAGCCTCAACCTTGCTCGCTATGATTTCTACCCTGCCCAGTGATGACACGGTGATCTGCTCGAAATTTTCCGCAACATAGTATGGAATCTCATCTAATGGCCTCAATGTGGACGATTCACTGTCGCAGGAAACAATAAGTAAAAGGGAAAGGCTAACGAGTATTAGACTTTGACGCAACATCAGTTTATTATCAAAGGCTCCTGTAATCTCAGTCAAGCAGAATAAAAATCGAACGATAAGGATTAAACGATGGCTTACATAATAAGTGGTATCCAGCAAATTGGGGTTGGTATTCCAAACCTGGAGGCGGCCTGGCTCTGGTATCGATGCAGGTTTGGGCTGGACATTCCCATCTTCCGAGAGGCCGCCGAAGCACCTTTTATGATCGCCTATACTGCTAATGAGATTCAATCTCGCGATGCCTTGCTGGCCATAAATTTGCGAGGCGGGGGCGGACTTGAAATCTGGCAGTACACTAGCAGGCCGACAACTTTTCCTAAGAAGCTCCCAATACTTGGAGATTTGGGCATATTCGCGGCCCGGATAAAAACGAGCAATCTTGTCGCCGCTCATCGTTTCCTGGTGGATTCTGGAGTAACGGTTCTTGGTAGTCCGGAGATTGCTCCAGATGGCCGCACAACGTTTTTTGTACGTGACTCCTGGGGAAATCTCTTTCAGATTGTGCATTCGGATTCCTGGTTTAAAAGCAAAGGTCATCCAACCGGGGGGGTGGCGGGAGCGCTTATCGGTGTAAGCGACATAGATGCAGCATTTCCATTGTACAGAGACCTGCTAGGTTACGATAGAATTGAATTTGATGAAATTGGTGTCTTTCCTGATTGGAGTCCCCTTAACGGGGGCGGTGGTGAATTCCGCCGGGTTTTGCTTAGTTCCCACAAAAAACAAGCTGGCCCATTTGGTGCGCTTCTTGGTTCCAGTAGCATTGAGCTAGTTCAGTCTTTGAAGCGAAAACCGAAGAAAATTTTTGCAGATCGCCTCTGGGGCGATGCGGGTTTCATTCATCTCTGTTTCGACATCCAGGGTATGGATGCCTTGGGCACCGAGCTGAATTCTAAGGGTTTTGATTTCACCGTGGACTCATGCACGTCGTTTGATATGGGCGATGCGGCAGGCCGATTTACGTATATCGAGGATCCTGACGGCACTTTAATAGAATTCGTGGAAACATATCGAATTCCCATCGTTAAAAAGCTGGGCTGGTTTGTAAACCTCACTACGCGTCGGAGAGGGGCAGGGCTCCCAGCGTATATGATTAAGGCCCTGGCCCTAAATCGGGTTAGAAGCAACTGCGACTCGCTCTAGTACTGATTTCGAAATTTCAACGTCGAAGTTGAGAAAATTTTTCTCCGAACGTCCATCGCTTTGGCGTGAAGATGACGTTTGGCGGTGGGGCGGGATTTCCTGATTGATGACTCTTTTAAGCTATTATAGCCTGCCGGGCGAATATCAGGATATCCCAGCACCTCATCTTGCTCCACGATAATTCCTGCCATTCCATCTACCACATCCCTGGCCTACTGGTTCCGATAGATTGTGGCAATTTTGGCTAACTCAGCTTTCCCGAGGGACCGTATTTTGAGACTATCACGCATATTTCTGAAGACTTCGATGGTTTTTTCGACGTCTCCCGGCGTGTGATCAGAGGTGGGTATCATACGGAACATCATAAGACCAGGAGGGATTACGGGCCACATTATGCCTGTGCAGAATACACCATTTTTACGAAGATAGCTGAGCATTTCCATGGCAACGGATTCAACTCGCTCGCCTATTGGCACAAAAATCGAGCAAATTGGTGAATCTCCAGTTCCGATATGATAGCCAAGTTTGCGCAGTCCAACTTTCAATTCGTCCGATCTCTGCCACATTGCTTTGCGGCGGTCGTTTCCTTCGATTACTTTCCGGAGCGCCACTTTGAGAGACAGCACATAGGACATTGGCAAGGCTTTGGCGAAAACCTGGGTGCGTGCATTGTAGGCTATGTAATCACGAACCAGGCTGGTTGTGGCAGAGTAGCCGCCGATGGATGCAAATGCCTTGGCGAAGGTGCCAAAGTATATGTCTATACTCTCCTGGACACCTAGGTGGCAGGCAGTCCCCCGGCCTTTTTCGCCAAGCACGCCAACACCATGGGCATCGTCTATGAAAATTCGAGCATCGTAACGTCGGGCGAGATTCGTAATACCGGTTAAATCAGCTAGATCGCCTGTCATGCCGTATACCCCTTCGGTGAGTATCATCAAACCACCCTTGCGGGTTTTGTTCACATCTTTCAAAACGGATTCCAGATTATCCATGTTGTTGTGACGAAAAAACCTGACAGGAGTTCTGCCGGAATTTTTACTTTTGGAGGAAAGAGCAGCGTCCACTATGCAGGCATGAGCAAGTTTATCCACAATCAACGTATCGCCGGGTCCGGTGAGCGCCGTGATTGTTCCAAGCACCCCCATGTAGCCGTAATTGAAAAGAAAGGAATCCTCTTTCTGAGCATGTTCGGCCAGTAATTTTTCTAAGTTTATGTGTTCGGAAGTGGATCCACTCATCATTCGCGAGCCCATAGGAGAGCTGACAGACCAGTTTTCTGTGGCTGCCATGGCCGCAGCCTTGATATCCGGATCGTTAGCCAGGCCTATATAATTGTTTATGGACCACATTATGGTATCCTGACCTTGAAATTTCATATGAGGACCCGGAATGTCGTCGATTACGGGTAGAGTAAAGAACCGATCCCTGGCTCTTCGCAATTGTCCGAAATAGCCTCCATCTGTGCTGCATTTATCAAAAATATCTGACATTCTCTCTCCTATTCTCATCTAGACAAAAAGCGAGGTGACGGCATCTTTTATGTCCCGGGCATCTGAATTTGGGGGCAGAATAACAGATGGCTCAAGTTTGTACAGTGGGTGGTTTTGTTTTAGCCGGTCAATACCGCCGCCGGTGATATTTAAGGCTATAGTCTGACTTTCTGTTACGATTCCGCGTTGAACGGCTTGGATAAGGCTTGATACAGCGACGGCGGCTGCGGGCGAAATGCTTACACCTTCCAACCGTTGAAACCGAGACGCGGCTTGACCGGCCTCGTCGTTCGATACTCCCAATATGGTGCCCGCGGTAGTTCTCACCGCATCATAAAGTCCACCGGCAATGGCCCAAGGCGGGTTTCGATTCGTGAGCACCTTGGCCGTCACCTGGCTAATCTGACGGCGAGCCGTATCATCATCGACGACTATGAACACACGACTATCGGCAGCCAGGCTCTCAACCATTGGAATGAAGGGAGCATTTTGGCTCAGTATTAGTCGCATATTGTTTGGACCCCACCTCCCATCGGACTCAAGTCTCATAGCGGCTTCCCATGCAGCGATAGCACCGGTGCCGGAACCAACGGCCTGGAAATACACATCCGGGATGTTGCCAATTTCAGCCGCGGCGCTAAGAAGGGTTGTTCCCATTCCATCGCGTCGCGCGATATTCTTCGCACCACCTTCCGGGATAAATCTCTTCGACGCAGCGATAGCCGCGGTACTCATCAGTATGGAATCATAATAGTCTCCACCTGGAGCCACACAGATGAGTTTTACACATGATGCCACCGGGGTGTCAAACCACAACGCATCCAGATTATCGTGTGGTACGAACAGCAACAATGAAATGTCATTATCTGAACAAACCTTGACAAAGGCACGGGCCGTATTGCCAGCCGAGGCCACAACCAGACTTCCATCAAAATTTTCCGGAAGTCTAGCACATACACTGTAGGCCTCACACTCCTTAAAGGTGCCAGTACTCATAGCAGCCCCTTTTTCCGGCCACCAGCCATTGAAAATTATATAGAGTTTTTTAAGGCCCAAATCATTCGCCAGGCCCTCACTTCTGTAACAGATAGGAACTGAAGGATTTTTGAGCATTCTTCGGATGGGCAGCCAATCGGCAAAGCGGTATAGTCCCTCAAGTTCGTTTCTGAGTCTAATCTCCTTCCTCTCATAGATCGCCCGAATTAGGGATGGCTCCTTCTCCGACATATCCAGAGTCCACCCTCCAACATCCTTCCCGATACGCCCACTCCCCACCGAGACTAGCCGATACTCCGTAGGAACAAACTTCAGACTCCAACCCCCAATCGATCCAGATGACTAATCACCTTCGTCAAATGGTTATTTGCCTCAGCGGCTTCTTCAATAACATAGTCTGCCCTACTATCGGATTCTTCAGGAGCTCCCACCCAAATAGTGTGAACCTCCACCGGGGAAACCGAAGTTCGAAAGGTTTCCCTCTCGTCGTAACTCAAATCAGACACTGTTGCGATAACTATGATACCCGCATCCACCAATATGTTGGCTAATTCCGCAAGGCGACGAATCATCTCTTCCCTGTCCTCCGGATATAGATTATGTCGCTTAATCCGCATATCGGAATCCAGCCCGGCAAGCACATTGCGTACACCAAGATAGTAAACCTTCTTACCTAAATCAAAAAAACTCTTCTCCAGCGCCTTGGCAAATTCGGACTTGCGTGGATCTTCGGGTCCACTCACCATCAACAGCGACGGACCATGTCCATAAATTTCCCTCCTGCGCTCTCGTGTAATGCTTCCTATATCCCATCTCAAGTTCCGGTCTATCACCTTGTCTCGATACTTAGCCTGATTGTCCCGAATTACCTCCCTGATAATCCCACCACCAGCAATTTCATATCCATCGACTATTACAAAGCGGCTTGTAATAGGGAAATCATCTACAATATCAAAGGCAACTGGACGCTGGGTAGTTAAAACACAATCAGCGACATCGTGTCTCTCAATCATCTTTTTCATTCCATCAGAATGCAGACTTGATGCGTCGATAACTTTCAAGGTGTCAAACAGTTTAACTCTAACCTTCTCAGTACCATTTTTAAGTACGTACTCCTTATCCCTTTCAAATGGTTCGCGGCCCAGCCAAAACAAATTGACCCTCATAACATTGCCGGTTTGTGGTTGTTTTTCATTGGTGCGAACGGCTAGTTGACCCCTTCTAACATAAATCTGCTCGGTTACAGTGAATCCAACGGCCATTCCCGCCTTCACTTTCGCGGGTTTGTTCTCACCAAAATGCTCAATGCTAGATACCTTGCTCTTCTTAGCCGATGGATAAAAAACTAGCTCATCCCCTTCTGCAAGGCTGCCAGTCGATACTGTGCCGGAAATGATTCTCCGCTTATCACTCATCGCAGTGAATTTGAATACATCCTGAACAAACATGCGGAAGGGCAAGTTGTCTGGTGGGTTTTCTTCCTTGAACTTATCGATAAGTGTTAGAACCGTACCACCCTTCCACCAAGACATTTTTCCACTGGGGGACGTGATATTGTCTCCTTCTATCCCCGACACCGGAATAAAGGGTACATTGTACACATTGATGTTTCTCAGAAATCTGGAATATTTCCGGACCACTGATTTGAACACTCTTTTCTCGTAACCAACCAAATCCATCTTGTTAACCAGCACGCACATCTGTCTGACACCGAGCATTGAGAGCAAGTAGCCATGGCGACGTGAGTTCTCCTGCACTCCCTCGTGTGCATCTATACATAGAAATGCGGCATCTGCCCGCGCAGCGCCGGTAACCATATTTTTCAAAAACTCGATATGACCAGGTGCATCAATAATTATGTAATGCCTTTTCTTTGATTTGAAAAAAATCCTGGCCGAATCTATAGTAATTCCCTGGCTCTGTTCATCCTTCAGGGCATCTAGGAGGAAGGCATATTCGAAGGGCTTGGAATTACGGGCGCAACTGGCTTTTACTTGCTCGAGCTTCCCATTCGGAAGACTGCCGGTATCAGCCATTAAGCGTCCAATCACCGTACTCTTCCCATGATCCACATGCCCAGTTATCACGACGTTCATATTGCTATGCATTTATTACATATACCCCTCTCGACGCAGAGTCTCCAAACCTCCACCATCATCCTTATCCTGTGCGCGTCCGGAACGTTCTGCAATATGTGCAAACTTACCGGACTTCAGCTCTTCAATGATTTCAGGAATACTTCTCGCAGTGGATTTAACAGGATGGGTACAAGGGCCACAACCCAGCGAGCGATACCGTTTTCCCTCACCCTGGTCGTAATAAAGCGACACTGTCGGAATTTTTTCACGATCGATATATTCCCAAATATTTGTTTCAGTCCAGTCGAGGAGTGGATGGATTCGAACGTGAGTACCAGGCGCAAAATCTGTTTTGAATTGATTCCAGAATTCCGGAGGCTGGTCGCCCACATCCCAGGTATTTTCCTTATCCCGTGGTGAGAAATAGCGTTCCTTTGAACGAGAGCCCTCCTCATCGGAGCGTACGCCAACTATCATTCCGGTATATGCCTCGGTATCCTTATCCAATTGATATTCATCCGCCTCGTGATTGAATCTGTAACGCGGCCAGGTGCCATTGAGCGTATGCTTCAGTGCCTCCGACTTAAGAAGCCTACAACAATTAATTCGATCGATGTTTCCATCGGGAAAGGTTTGCTTTGCCTCCAGGGCGGCTTTATTCTCCCCATAAACCATCGGGAGTTTCCACTTCCTAGTAAGACTATCCCTATACTCAATCATCTCGGGAATTTTGAAGTGTGTATCTATATGCACCAACGGAAAAGGAACATGACCAAAAAATGCCTTTCGTGTCAGCCATAGAAGTACTGTTGAGTCCTTCCCAATCGACCACAGCATTCCTAAATTCCTGAAATTGGCATATGCCTCACGCAAAATATGGATACTGATGTTCTCTAACTTTGTAATCTGATCCATGTAAGTTTATTCCATGTGTAAATCAATTCTGTATCAACTAAAACCGTGTGTAGCATCTCTCTAGCCGTATAAGTCTACCCTACCAGAGTTCCTGATGGAAGTACGAATCCAAAACCGAGAAATTCACTTCCGATGCAAAATCCACTGTGGGCTGAATGTCCATTTTGTCCACCGACAATTATTCAACTCCCCAAAAACTCTGCTATGCAAAGACGATTAACCTCTTGACTTTGCAGGCCCGCAGTACAGAGGCGTATTCTTTTTTCAACCCTGTCAAAGATTGCTATTTTGAATTTACCTTTCGGGCGATTAGTCTGAACAACGCTGGAATATAGCGATGGAAAAAAATCATCAACACTTCGATGCCTCCCATCACCTTAACCCGTCGTCCTCTCAAAATGGCCCTCCAATACTTGGCTGCACAGCGACGGGGGTCCATACCCTTCTTCAAAGCAGGATCCTGGATTCCATAGCTGGTTCCATCCCCTTTAAGCGCCCTAAGCGCAATTTCAGTTCTAATACGCCCCAAAATCGCTAGCGTGACACGAATCCCCAAAGCGCCGTATTCTAAATCGAGACTCTCGAAATATCCATGAAGTGCATGCTTACTCGCCGCATAAGAAGACCTCAAGGGGAAACCAAATACGCCAGTCAAACTACTGGTAACCGCAATTTTCCCACCTCCATTTTCAACCATAGAAGGTAAAACGACTCGCGTCATTCCAACCGCCCCAAGGAAGTTCAGATTCATTATTTTTGAAGTCACAGCCAATTCTGTATCAACAGCGAAAGACCGTTGCGAAACCCCCGCATTCAAAATCAATATCTGAGGCGGCCCATTTAACTGAAGCAATTTTTTCGCAACTTCCTCCGCCGCATTGTAGTCGGAAAGGTCAACAGCCTCAAAATGAACTGCCAGCGCACCTCGGGTCGCACACAAAGCCACGGCTTTCTTCAAAAGTTCCGCCCGTGAAGAGAAAAGAAACAGCTTTGCCTCGGCCCGCGCGGCTAAAAGAGCCATCTCCAAACCAATTCCAGACGAAGCCCCTGTAATCCATACCGACCTGCCACGAAGTGCCACATAATTCATATGAAATCCTTATGTCAACTGGTCTAAATTATTCTACTAATTTAGATTCTCCTAACTACCTGCCAACCTAACTTCGAATTGAATAATTGCTCGCTGTGGTTCACCGACAAGTACACTCGCGACTAATCTGACACTCAATTTCCAGCCACTTACTTATGACAATCGAAATCCACACATGCACTACACCCTGAAAAGCCATCGGGCTTAGATACATTCTCATCAGCCAACACCTTCGAAATAGTCGGAACCGGCTTACCCACAATGCGACACAGAAAGAAGCCAAGAAGGAATCCCAACAGCAGGGCTCCGAAACCCACTAAGAATAAAAGCTCATCTCCAGTCCCGGGAAAAAACGCAGCGGCCATCCCATAAGCCATCGGAAACAACATCAAAGGCAACAAAAAGATAAGCATCGTCTGTAACACCGTTTTCCCAGTCGGCAAAAAAATCTCAACAAGGTTCCCCTTTTTCAATTCCAGAGCCTTAGTGTTTGCCACTAGAAAATTCCGCCTCTTAACTCTCCAAAAAGTTGTATTTTCTCTAATTCGTCTCACATCTGATACCAGTATCTTCTCACCTACACGCTCAACTACCACAGCTTTCGTCATCCATTTCCCCTTCAAGGTTAATAGTAATTGACGATTGTTACCGCCTCAAGCACTCTTACACATCTCAATTCTTCAAAAGAAAACTTCATCTCGCATCCTCAAAGTCCATCATCCCTATCTTCCGCTAACCAATCTTCCATCATATTGACATAGCACCTTGCAATCGATATTTTCAAACACCTATCTCGCCTGGATGGTGAAATTGGTAGACACGCTAGTTTCAGGGACTAGTGATCGCAAGGTCGTGGAGGTTCGAGTCCTCTTCCAGGCAATCCCTTCGGGGCAAGCCATTAGAGAGCACTCAGCAGACGGATGCTCTTCTTTGTTTGGGCTGTTTTAGCTGCTGAAGCCAGTATTGACGTTTTTTAGTTTCCGGGGGGTTAACTATTGGGTATTGAATGAGGGGAGCTTTCTACTTTCGGGAAATCTTTGGATAACCTCTGGCGCAGTTCGGATCATCCATAACTCAGACTGGAAGACTGAAATCCGAACCGCATAAGAACCTGCTCAGTAAGTCTCATAATACTCATCATGAAGTGCAGTTCCCAGTATCGGTTATTCTGTCCGCTCGTCGCCCATTCCAAGTTCAGCAGTTTCGAGGACCACTCGAGTCAGTTTAGTCTCCGGGCCAAGCGGTGTAGCTGCTCAAGTTCAAGGCGGTGAAACGACAGAAAGTCATCAGGATCCATGGAACGGGTTGTAAGTCCGAAAGGCACCTCGTCCAGGCTCAGATGATATTTCGCACTAGTTGGATAAGACCGGCATTCGATCACGGAAGCCGGCCCGAGAAAATCCATCAGTCGGCCGGCACCCTCGGGATCCCGGCTCCAATCACGGCACAAACGAACATAGAGGGCCGGGTGAAAATTAGCCATTACTCCGCTGTATCCTGCCGCGCCGTCTCGGAGAGAAACCAGCAAGGTTGCCGCATTCGCATTGAAAAGTTTTAGCCCGGTGCCTCTCAGAACATCGAGCTTTGCGCGAATCTGCAACGCGTTACAACAGGTATCCTTCAGAAAACCGAATCGACCGAGTGCGGCACAGCGGATAAGGAGTTCCGGGCTCAAGAGCCTCTTATAGGGATAAGGACATTCGTAGAATCCCAAGAGCATATCCTCCGGCAGGTGGTCAATGAGTCGCCTGAGGTTCTCAAACCAAACATTGTCGCTTTCGTCGGTTGCAGCCAATCGGTTTGTGACGAGGACAACAGCCTTTGGTCCCAAGGAGGCCATTGCCTTGAGTTCGTCGGCTTGGGAGGCTGGATTATCGCTAACATGTCCCGAAAGGATTACAGGCAACTTGCCATCAGCAGCTCTCATGGTTTCCTGAGCAAGGTACTCTCGTTCGTTCCGATTGAGATAGAACATTTCGCTGGATTGGCAAACGCCGAAAATCCCGGCCACACCGGCGTCGTAATAGAAATTCACCAATGAGTTCAATGCCTGGACATCAATCCTGTTATCTGCATCGAAGGGAGTAACGGCCGTAGGCCATACACCGTTGGCCAATGTATTGTTCATTGTTCGCTCCTTCCTTTTAAGGAATTTTCATCTGCCAGCGGCTCCTGGTTTCGGCAGTGTTTCAAAAAAGATGAATCTTTTCGTTCAGTGTGCATGCAAAATCGGGATCGTCGTAGATATCCAGGAATATGTCTTGTTCCCGAAGCTTCATTGCTACGTTCAGGACGCCTTGGTAGTCAATGTATCCAGATATGATTCCATACATACCGCTGATGGTGGCGCACGCCGGACCCGGATCTCCGCCGGGTACGAAGTATGGATGCTGGGTTGGCCGCTAGACCCCGTAATACTCATAGCTACCCTAATGTCCGATCAATCGGGGAAGAAAGAGAACGATATCCGGCACATAGGTGATCAGGACCAAAACGACGATCATGGCGATGAGCATGGGGAAAATCTCCTTGATAATCCCTCGTATGGGTGCGCCGGATATGCCCGATACGATGAACAGCAACATCCCGAATGGTGGTGTGGATAGACCGATCATCATATTCAATGTGACGACGACACCGAAATGTACGAGATCGATTCCCAAGGCCTGGACCAATGGCAAAACCATGGGAATGAACACCACCGTAATCGTGGATGTATCGATAAACATTCCCAGTACAAGGAATACGATGTTGATCAGAAGTAACAAAAACGCCTTGCTTGAGGTAACGGATAAGAGGAAGTTCGCTGCCAATTGTGGAATCTGCTCTCGAGCGACTATAAATGAGAAGGTAAAGGCGCATCCCACAATGAGAGAAAGGATTCCGGTGGTTTTTGCCGTGTCCTTGACGGCTTCCCACAACGCTTTCGGACCGAGTGCACGATAGACAAGGGCCGCGATGATAATGGCGTAGAGAGAAGCGAGAGCACCGGCTTCTGTAGGCGTCACAATACCGGTGTAGATACCGCCCAGGAGCACGACAACGGAAAACAATGCCGGAAATGCTTTGAGGGCAATTGTCAGCATATCGCGGAGAATCATTTTCTCTCCCCGAGGATAACCTCGGCGATTCGCTACCCACGCGATGTAAACCATAAGAGCGAGTCCGATGAGAAGTCCGGGAATCATCCCGCCGAGAAAGAGATTTCCGATGGACGCTCCGGAAAGCATCGCGTAAAAAATCATCGGTATACTCGGTGGGAATATGGGACCGATGGTGGCGCTGGCCGCGGTAACCGCGCAGGAAAAACCCTCTTCATACCCATGTTCTTTCATCGCCTTGATTTCCATCATGCCTAATCCGGAGGCATCGGCAACAGCCGATCCTGTCATTCCAGAAAAAATGATGGAAGCAACAACGTTCACATGACCGAGTCCGCCCCTCCGGCGACCAACTAATACGTTGGCAAAGCGAAATATCATGTCCGTTATCTTGCCGGAATTCATAACTTGGGCCATGAACACGAACAGGGGAACGGCGATGATAATGTACTTCGCTTCGAGGTTGGTCAGAACCTTTTCGGCAAACATAGAAATATCCGCATCGGCTCCCGGAGCAACCACAAGATAAAGGATGCTGGTGGCGAGCATCCCCGGTGCGATAGGCAGGCGGAGAATGAAAATAGCGGCAAAACCCACTAAAAATATCAGGAGTGGCCAGTTCATGAGATTTTCCACGTCTTCTGGTTGAGGATTTTCAGATCATTCCAGACATCGATCGCAAATCGAATGATCATTCCGACCATAAATACGACAAATGGAAAGAACGCGACGTCATAAGGAATTTTGAGGACGGTCGATTTTTTGAAACCCATGAACAATACGTAGTCTAAGGCGGGCCAGAATCCGGCGATAAAAGCAACGAGGATGAGACCGTTCCCCGCTAGACGAATCCAAACTTGTGTCTGCGGTGAATAAGCATCGTAGAGCAAAGTGAATTTCACGTGAGACATTCTTCTCTTCGCATAGAGTGCCCCGAGAAGTGCCGTCCAAATAAAACCGAAAATAGTCAGCTCGTAGGTCCAGATCAAAGGACTGTTGAGGACGTATCGAGTAAAAATCTGTACGATGAAGGATAAGAACATGATGGAAAAACTCATACAAGGTATGTAGATTTCCACCAAATCCACAAGGATACTCAGAATCTTGCGGTTACTAGAGGCCATTCGGCACCTCCGGAGGCTGGATCCGACCGTTTGAGCGGTCGGATCCCGGTTATTTTTTGTTTGAATACCAGCGGTTTTACTATTTCGCGGCTTGAATCCGATCGTAGAGTTCCCAATCCCACGCAGAAGATACTTCGGGGCTTTCGTTTTGATAAGACCATTTCGCGTATTCGGCGAAAGCATCTCTGTCGGGATCTTCTATCACTGTGAGACCTTCACCCCGGAAGAAATCCACCAGTTCGGCTTCGGCAGCCAAGTTGGTCTCGTCACAGACTTCCTGAGCTTTGTCCAAGGCCTGCATTACCCATTCCTTCTGTTGAGAGGTGAGGCTCTGCCATTTCTCTTCGTTGATGGTGGGCCAAATGACACCAACAACGTGATCGGTGAGGATAATGTATTTGGTGACTTCATAGAACTTGGCGTTTTTGTCCGTCGGTAAGGGGTTGTCTTGACCATCTGCGGTACCGGTCTTCAGAGCCATGTAAACCTCGGTAAAACTCATGGGGGTAGGATTCCCGCCAAGAGCCTTGCCCAAGGCAATCCACGTGGGACTATTCGGGGTACGAAGTTTGACGCCGTCCATGTCATCAGGATGCCGAACTTCGCGCCCGATATCTCGCAGGTTCAACTGTCGGGTACCGAGATAAAATGCTCCTAAGGGTCGGACACCCACAGTATCAACCACGTCGGCAAAGATTTCGTCTCCAATGGGGCCGTTCATCACTCTGGTCATGTGCTCATAGCCGGTGAAGGTGTAGACCGCGCCAAGCATTGAAACATACGGAAGCTGCTGGGCTACCCAGGCGGCATCGGAATAAACCATGTCCAACGTGCCTCGAACTACTGCCGCTTGCGCGCCTTCCTGAGTGAACAACTGACCGGAATGGTAAATCTCGACTTCCATTTCTCCGCCGGAAATACGTTCCAGTTCCAGCTTGAAAACCTGCATCGCTCGGGTATGAGCATCATTCGGCACACTGACGGAAGACCATGTGAGTTTAACCGGCTTTGGCGCAGTGTCACCCGCCTCCACGTCTGAACCGCCATTTGCTATGAGCACTCCAGTGAGAAGTACCATAGTCAATATGCTTAGCAGAACCTTTTTCATTGAATGCCTCCTACGGATTTCTGATTCGCGTTCCTATATGAGAACGTTGTTCCGAATAGCAGCTATATTGATCTAACGCCTATGCGCTGTCGGCTGTCAAGAGAAGAATGCGATAAGTCGGTGATTATGGTCTGATAATCCAACTTACGGGATAACTCATTGGCAACGTTGGTAATTGGCAATGCCAGTTTTCCATTACACGATTAAGCGTCATTCAGACTTCCGGATTCGATACCGAAATCAATGCAAAAATCTCGCCATGTGCGTCCCGAATCGGAGCACCGATGCAGCGGAGGTACCTTCATGCTCGCGATCGTCGATGGCGTAGCCCTGGGAGCGAATCTTGTCGACTTCGAGCCTCAAAGCCTCCCTGTCGGTGATGGCATACCGGCTTCCCCCGTGAAGTTCTGTATAAGATAAGATAATCGTCTATGTAAGAATCACTCTGCCACGCGAGGAACACTTTGCCAACAGAAGTACAGTATAATGGAGCCAGAACAGCGGGCAACCAGAGGGTCGAGTTCTCTTCCAGACAAAGCTCTTTCGGGGCAAGCGATTATGAGAACAACTCAGCAGACGGATGCTTTTTTTTGTTTGGGCGGTTTTGGCTGCTGAAGCCAGTATTGATGTCTTCTAGTTTTCGGGCGGGTTAACTATTGGGTATTGAATGGAGAAAGTTTTCTACTTTGGGGAAATCTTTGGACAACCTCTGGCGCAGCGGGGTCCATCCATTATTCAGCGCTTTTACGCCCGTTTTGAATTTGCAGAATTTCAACCTGCCAAAGTCAATTCCCCGTCAGCGTCGAAGGTGTTTGGCAGTCATTTTGCTCCGGTAATTCTCTACTTCCCAATCGACAATAAAACGAACAAACCGCTCCTGGAGCATCTTCGGACCGCCGAAACTCTCCGTGTAGGCAGCCACATCAAGGGCGTTATCCAGAAGCAGCCTGGCATTGGCTAAGGCTTTGTCGCCGGCCGCGACAATCATAGCTCCACCAAGGTCCGGAAAGAGGATCACATTGGCCGGTCTTCCCCACTTGTTCCTGTATTCCTTTCCAGCGGCCTCCCAGGCAGTTGGGATATCCGCACCGGAGCCCTTCAGATAGAGAGCACCAGGACCAGCGTATACGATATGATCAGGAGTCAGGCAGCCGGTGAGCGCCTGTGCGACTTTTCGCGTGGCGAGGTAGCGATCCAGTTCTCCACCGCGAACGAACGAGATGCAGGCATTCGCACCGAACTCTTTTCTGGCGATGAGTTCCAAAGCAATATGGTTGGCTGGAATCGGCGCATCGACAGGATATGACCCCGGATTCCGGGTCACTTGTTCAGTTAGTACCTGCTCAAGGAGCTGATATTTCCGCCGAACCTCGTCGGAGCTTTCTCCTCCAGCGAAGACACCGTGATTTGCCAGGAAAATGTAATCGGGATTCCCAAGGCCGTCGGCTGATCGACGCTCCAATGCACCCCGAATAGTTTTCGCCAACACATATCCGGGATCGGTAGCAGGAATCCACAACTGATCATCACTGAACAGATCGGCGGCGATGGCTTCCCCCTGTATGGCACAGGTGAGACCATTCACCAACGTCGGGTGAAGGTGCACCACAAGATACCACGGAAGCAGATCATGGAGTTGCGCTTCGACGCTGGGACGACGTTCTTCTCCGGGCACTCGTGCAGCCATCAGATCGGCGAAAACAAGCCTCTCCCGAAGAACGACCGATTCAGAGTCCTCGCCGTCCGGATAGGTGTTGTCCCAGATTGCGGCCAGGCGAGAGCGGTCCATAACGGCGAAACCAGCACTGTCAATCGTTGCCAGGGGATAACCCGAGGCTTTGACAAAGAGAGTCCCGTTGTTTTTCAGCGAGGTATTACCTCCGCCAACAAGTACCCACCGAGAATCCGATCCGTACTCCCGGCTAACCTCAATCAGTTCCTTCATGCCTCTATCCATCTGGAAATCTCCTAACGCCTGTTCAAGACGGTTTTCTCGTAGTCAAGAACGTCAGCAATGAGGCGTGAATCGCCGACCACTCCAGTCTCCTCGCAGTACCTGTTCCAGATGGTACCAAAAGGCAGCGTCCGAGCTTGCTCCAGAAGAGCGAGACGGGCGAAGGCATTGGCCTCGCGATCGTATTTCCGCAGCAAAACGGTTGGTTCGAGCATCGCGGCCAGAAGTCCTTTGAGTACGGCCCGGGCGCCGATGGCATAGGCGCCGATTCTGTTCATGGTAGCGTCGAAGAAATCAAGGCCGATGTGGGTATCAGCGATCCTGCCGCAGCGGACAAGCTCCCGTGTGAGGTCGGCGAGATCATCATTGAAAATCACAACATGGTCAGAATCCCAGCGAACTGGCCGACTGACATGGAGCAGGAGTTCGTCAAAGAAGAGGTATACGGAAGACAGCTTATCGGCTACCGACTCTGTGGGATGAAAATGCCCCATATCCAGGCAGATTATGGTATCCCGACTCTGGGCATAGCCCATGTAGAACTCGTGGGAACCGACGACGTAGGATTCACTACCGATACCGAACAGTTTGGTTTCGACTGCATCCTTCATGTACTCCTTCGAGATTTTCTCCGCCAGCATGGCATCCAGTGAATCTCGAAGACGCTCCCTATAGCCCAGGCGATCAATCGGAAGATCTTTCGCACCGTCGGGTATCCAGGTATTGAGAATAGCCGGACTCCCAAGGGTCTTGCCCATAACTGCGGCAATTTCCCGGCTGCGTTTCCCGTGCTCGATCCAGAACTCGCGAATTCCCGGATCCGGATGAGACAGTGTAAAACCGTCGTCAGCATTGGGATGACTGAAAAAGGTGCCGTTTAAATCCAGACTCATCCCCTGGGAGCGAGCCCACTCAATCCAACCCTGAAAATGCTCCGGTCCGATCTCGGTGCGCTCTACCGATTTCCCGTCAAATTCTCCATATATCGTATGAAGACTGAGACGATGGCGCCCCGGAAGCAGGCTGGTCACCTTTTCAAGATCTTGTCTCATTTCGGCTATGGTACGGGCTTTTCCCGGGTAATTCCCGGTCACCTGGATACCGCCACCGGGAAGCTTGGAATCAGGAGCTTCGAAACCACCGACATCATCGGTCTGCCAGCAATGCAGCGACAGCGGTACCGACTTCAGCTGTTCAATGGCTGCCTCGACATCAATGCCCAGTTCGGCGTATTGCTCTTCAACGTGTTTATGAACCGACTCGTTCATTACCTGCCTCCAATAGCTCACCGCATGCATACTTTGCGCCTGAATATAGAACAGACGTTCGGTATAGTCGTCGGTTGGAAAATTTTCCGGAACCGGTTGTCGAATCAATCACTCCCGGGGAGACCGCCTCCTCAAAGGAGGCGATCAGAAATTAGAAAACTGACTAATACCGATCTAGTAGACGGACTTCCACTCGCCGATATTCGAAGGCTCGAACTTAAACGGCGCCCCCAAGAGAACTTCTGTTCCACCATCACTGGCCTTGACAACCGAGAACTCGCCGAGTCTTCCGGCTGAAAAGAACTCACCAGCGGCACCGGTCAGCTCGCCCCTGGACGCGGCAACAGCGGCATAGGCCGTGAGGTAACCCACATCGATCGGGTTCCAAAGGAACATATAGGGGCAGGAGCCATTCTCGATGTACTCAGCCATTTCGGAAGGCAGGCCTAGTCCGGTGACGTCGATTTGACCAATCAAGCCGCGATCCGTAATAACCCGGCCGGCGGCCGCGATGCCGACGGTGGTGGGCGCGATGATAACTTCAAGGTTTGGGAAGCTCTGCAGGAGGCCTTCAGTCTCACTGACCGACTTGTCCCGCAAGTCGTCGCCGTAGGCAATGCGTACGAGCTTCAAGTTGGCGTACTTGCCGGAATTCTCGTCGAGTTCCTTTTTCATCCACTCGATCCAGAGATTCTGGTTGGAAGCCTGGCTGGTAGCCGAAAGAACAGCAATTTCACCGGCGCCCTCGGCCATATCGTAGGCCGCCTGGATAAGGGTGCGGCCGATCATTTCCGAATCGGCCTGGTTGATGTGCGTGATTCGGCTCTCGGGATTCACGGCGGAATCGGCGGAGAGAATAGCAATGCCGGCGTCCATAGCTTTCCTGAGGGCGGGCTGCAGAGCGTCGAAATCGTTTCCGGTGATGCTGATAGAATCCACTTTCTGGGCAATCAGCTGCTCGATAATCTGAATTTGGGCCTCAGCGGTGGGCTGGTCGGGAGCCCTGGTAATGGCCTCGAAGCCCATTTCCTCGATGCCGTCGGCAAATCCCTGCATCTGCTTGTCGCCGTAGGGATTCCCGGTGTTTTTGAAGATGAATGCGTGACGTTCTACACCGTCATCTTTGGTGCCAGCGGCGAAGGCCATGGTTGCAGGCAGCAGAACCATGGCCAAAATGATTAGCAAAAATGTCGTCTTTTTCATGAAAAGACCTCCTCCTATTTTTCAACCTCAGTAGCAACGCTACATGGCTAATTTACGTTTCTTGGGTGATACTCTGAATTTCATCGCCAAAACCGAGACAATCAGAAGCAGTCCGATGACAACCAGAACGACTGGTGCCTGAATGTTCGCAAGGCCCATGCCGTAGCTCAGGTATCCGATGATGAAGACCGCCAGGATAGGTCCGCCGATCTTACCGATTCCGCCGCTGGTACTGACGCCTCCCAGAGCGACCATTGTGATAACTTCCAGTTCATAGCCTGTGGCCACATTGGGCCGCGTGCTTCCCATCCGAGACGTCAGGAACAGGGCGGTGACCGCAGACATCAAACCTGCCAACGTAAAGACGATGAGAGTGACACGATCCGTCCTCAGGCCCGAATATTCACAAGTGGTTGAATTGAATCCCATGCCGTAAACAGAACGGCCAAAACGGGTTTTGTGCAAAACCAACCCGAAGATAACAGCTGCTACGGCAAAGACAATCAGGATGAACGGAATACCGGCGATCGATCCCCATCCCAGGAAGGAATACCAGTCGGGGAATCCCCCGGAAGCCTGATCTCCCAGAATGATATAGGCGATTCCCCGGTAGATAATCATTGAAGCAAGAGTGACGATGACGTGCGAAAGTTCTTTGAACTGTGTTAGGAGCAGTCCGTTCAAGCCGCCGCCGATCGTTCCCACAAGGAGGCAGATAATCATGGCGACTGGCATCGGAACACCGGCGTTGTAGCTCACGGCCATCACGACGGCCGACAGGGCGACGGTCGATCCGACGGAGATGTCGATCCGACCGAGTATAATCACCATCGTCATGGGAAAAACGATGAACGCCTTGTCGAGGAAGGTTGACGGTGTTTGTATCAGCGACGACAGTGTAAGGAAATATGGCGATATCAGAGAGTTAACCAGGAAAACCACAATAAGAACCAGAACCAGCAGCCATTCCCACTGAAGGAAAAAGCCTTTCCAGCTCCATTCTTTTTCAATGCTGATTTTCCGGACATCGCTCATATGGCCCTCCTGCGCAGCGCGTCGCGTTCGGTATTTCTCCGGACGAGTACGTTTGTGATGACCGCGGCCAGGATAACGAGTCCCTGAATGCCCATTTGCCAGAAAGGAGAAACGTTGATTAGTGGCAGAGCATTGTTCAGTATCCCGAGGAGAACCGTACCTAGGATAAGGCCGAAAATCCTTCCAACTCCCCCGGAAATACTCACCCCGCCGAGGATACAGGCGGCAATGACATTCAATTCATATCCGATGGCCGTATTACCTTGGGCCGAAGCGAATTTCGCAACCCAGAGAACCCCCGCCAAGCCGGACAGTCCGCCCATTATCAAATAGGCCAGGAAAATGAGACGCCGCCTGGGAAGGCCGGAGATTTCAGCCGCTTCCGGATTGGAACCAACCGCGTAGATCCGCCGCCCAACACGGGTGTGCCGGATATAATAAGCCGCGACTATATAAACAACGATGGCGATGACGATCAGATTGTTGATGCCGAAGAGCTTTCCGGTTGCGATGGCTTTGAAACCATCGGACATCTGGTAGGAACTAACCCACTGTCCTCCAGAAACCACATATGTGAGTCCCCGGACGACGTTCATCATGCCGAGCGTAGCGATGATCGGTAGCACATCAAGGCGGGCAACGAGTATGCCCGAGAGCGCTCCGAACACCATGCCGATGATGATACCCTCGAGAATGGCGACAAAGGGCGGAAGTCCCGGGAAACGGGCGACTGTCAGTGCCGTCACCATCCCCGTGAAAGCGATAATCGCGCCGATGGACAGATCAATGCCCCGGGTAACCAGAACCAGCATCATACCGACGGCCAGAATTCCCAGTATAGCGGTGTTAGTAAACAGAGAGGTGATGTTCGATATCGACAGGAAGACTGGATTCCGCAACTGGACCGCCAGGCCTATCGCAAGTATGAACAGAAGCAGTCCCAGTTCCCTGAGTTGTTCAGGCTGCAGGAACTTGCGCTGATTCAAGGGTTTCTCAGGCATGATGAACCTCGGCTACCATGGCGGCGTTCAGTATCTCTTCCTGGCTGGTCTGGTCGGTAATCAGTTCGGCAGTAACATGACCCTGCTTCATTACGACGATGCGGTCGCTCATGCCGAGGACTTCCGGCATTTCCGATGAAATGAGGATAACTGCATACCCTTCGGCGGCCAGGTTTTCGATAATCTCGTAAATTGCCGCCTTGGCACCGATATCCACGCCCTTGGTGGGCTCATCAAGGATGATTACTTTCAGGTTTCGGATGAGAAGCTTGGCGAAAACCACCTTCTGCTGGTTACCTCCCGAGAGCGTGGCAGCCTTGGCGAATATGCTGGGAGCCTTAACCGCCAGCTTGGAGGCCAACCTCCCAGCTTCCTTCGCTTCCCGGTTCGGATCCATCCAGAATAGGTTGGAGAAATACTTCAGCGCCGGGAGGGTGATATTCTTACCAATCTCCCATTCCAAAATCAGGCCCTGTTTCTGGCGGTCTTCGGGGAGAAAAGCCAATCCGTCGGCCTGGGCGTCGACAGGACTTGACCATTGAATCTGTTTGCCTTCGAGGAAAATCGAACCATCATCAAAAGGTGCGATTCCGAAAATAGCTTCGCAGACTTCCGTTCGCCCGGCCCCCACCAAACCCGTCAGGGCGAGTATTTCACCCCGGCGAACTTGAAAATTCACGCCCCGGAAATAGCCGGTGCGGGTGAGGTTTTCCACGCGAAGAACCTCGTCGCCGGGGTTTTTGCTGTGTTTCGGATACATCTGGGTGATTTCTCGGCCTACCATGGCCACTATCAGCTGATTCTGGTTAATCTGGCCGGCCTGCCAAGTGCCGATGTACCGGGAATCCCGGAACACTGTGATACGATCGGCCAAACGTTCGATATCTTCCAGGCGATGGGAAATGAAAATAATGGAGACACCGTGGTCTCTCAGTGATTCGGTAATCCGGTATAGTTCCTGGCTCTCATGCTGAGTCAGAGCCGCGGTGGGCTCGTCCATGATGACAATCTTGGCTTCAGTGGACAAGGCCTTGGCAATTTCGACGATTTGCTGCCGGGCGACGGAAAGATCTCCCATCCGAATTTGTGATCTGAATCCCGCGTTCAGTTGGTTCAGAAGTTTCTGCGCCTCGGAGTGCATCCTGGTCCAGTCGATTCGGCGCGTCACTTTGCGCAGCTTCTCGTGCCCCATGAAGATGTTTTCGGTAACCGATAAGTCCGGATAACACGTAACATGCTGGTATATTGCCGCCACACCGTGTCGCTGGGCGTCCATAGGCGTCGAGAATCGCAGCGGTTGGCCGTTCAGGAGAATCTCGCCGCCATCGGGCTGATAAACTCCAGTGATAATCTTGATGAACGTGGACTTACCGGCTCCGTTCTCGCCCATCAGACCGTGTATTTCTCCTTGATGAAGGTTGAACTGAACACCATCTAGAGCCTTGACACCAGGAAAGGTTTTCACAATGTTTTTCAATTCCAGCAGAGTTTTCGGCACAGGTTTCTCCTTGAACCTAGTCGAAATAGAACATTTCGGTCAATTTCCTCACTATCGGAGAACCGTCTGAATTGGTTTCCATGAGATCCGCCATGTAATCCCACCATTTACGAACGATGTCCCGACCGGGAAGCGCATCGGCGGTATTGTGCTCGGTCACCTTCTGACTCGCGAACAGCGTGTGGGTGGATTTATCCAAATAGATGACATAGTCACGGACACCAGCATCCGCAAGCTCCTTGGCCAGTTCCGGCCAGATTTCATCGTGGCGCCTTTTATATTCTTCCTCACAGCCTTCGTGCAGCTGCATCGCGAACCCCACTCTTAACACAGTTCCGGCCTCCTCAACATACTTGGTGGCAGGCGATGCTCATCAAACTGCCAATCTTCTTGATGTCCGAGGCCACGTGGCCGACACCAATGGCGCAGTGATGAGACGGGCCGAATCGAGACCAGCGTTCGATGAACGAACGGGCTCCGATGTCAAATCGATACCGGCTGTTGGTATTGCCGATATTCAGGACGGGTCCGGGAACGCTTTCCCCTTCGGCGACGAGGAAGAAGACGCCCTCCGAACCTTCACAAAACGAAAGCAGTGTCACCGGGCCATGTTTCACAGTCATCTGTATCGACAATCCGTTCCCAGGCTTGCCGTGATAAACCGGAAGGGGGACCAATCCGACATCTCCCTCGGCTATCTCAAAATGGCCTGGTCCGTCGTGGCCGAGCATCACGATATCGTCGTCGAAATCCATGGTGTAAAACTCGGAAAAAGAACCGCCGGCCCCCAGAGAATCCATAATCTTCATCGCCTGAGCGTTCTTGACTTCGCATTCTCCGGCAACCGGGACATGGCGTCCGATCAGCAACGTGTTCCCGGCGATCACCGAAGTGATAATGTCCTCATGCGCGGAGCCCCTGATTCCTTCATAGTAATAGGCTAGGGAGCCGAGGTTGCGGCGTTCAACGAGTCGGTCCAGGGCGACTGAGGTTTTGGCGGCCCGGAGGATTTCGGTGTCACTACATTCAGAGGATACGGTGAAGAACTGTTGAAACTCCTCGACCTTGGCGGCAACTTCCTTCTCCGAAACCCCTTCCCGTATCGAGGCCAGTTCATCTATTTCCACAAGCTCGATATGTCCGCCGAGTGTGGCCACCTGCCGTGTCAGGTCGGTATATACATCCAGCATGCCAGCATAGTAGTGTCCCATAATGCCGAGGCGATTGAACCGCATTGTTTTCACAGCGGCAGCCGCCCGAACCCAGGCCCGCAGATCTTCTTCCGTCCGATTCTCACCCAGATAACCGGTTAGCATCCGATATTCAATCCCGGCACGATTGAAGACATTGGCGATTTCAGGGACCGAACAGGCTTGGCAATGGGCCAGCCATTCACCGGTCATCACCCCCCGATCCCCCAGACGATTGAATGAATCGTAGTCAATCGCCGAGGCCGGTTGAATATTCAGAACAAGAATAGGTACCCCGGTTATCTGCGCTACAGGCAGGACAGTAGAGGAGAGCGCGTATGTCGAGATATACAAAAATAAAATATCAACCTGCTTCTGTTTGAAAAGGACGCCAACGGACCGAGCCCGTACGGGATTGTCTACCAATCCACCATCTATCAGGTTGACAGCACCCGATTCATTGATGATTCCGCCAATCTCTCGTTGATAGCCTTCAAGACGTTCCTTTAATCCGGAAAACTGCGGCCAATAGGTGTCCAAACCGATGCCAAACAGTCCGACATTGAGCTTCTCCTGACCGGTCATATAAGGTGACTCCTTACCTAGTCCTACGATATACCCGCCTGCAACCGACAATGAATGAACATTATTACAGTTTATGATATATTTTTTTTTATGATCAAACAAGTTCATAGCTTTTCTCGATACCTTCCGGTGAACAGAGAAGCCGAACGTTGGGAAATCTACTGCAATGATGCTGGCTACGCCCAAAGCCTCGCCGGGACGCCCTATCCGCCTCTTCCAGAAAACCATCCCAGAGATTACGCAGCAACTGTGTCGACCGGCAGAATACTGATGGAGTTTCAGGCGGTCTACATCAGCGCGGGTAGAGGATGGTTCGAGGGAGCAGACAAGATCCGCCACCGGATATCGGCCGGCGACCTGATCCTCCTGTTTCCCGGAATACGTCATGCCTACAGCCCGGATATAGAGACAGGATGGCATGAGTACTGGATCGGTTTCGCCGGAAACCATGCTCTCCGGCTGTACGAAAATGGGCTGATTACTCCGGACAATCCCATTCACCATATAGGATTGAACCAGGATGTCATGGCGGATTTTGAACAGGTGATCCAACTTTGCCGTCAGCAGCCACCGGGATTCCAGGTGTTGCTTGGAGCTCTGGTGCTCCAATTGCTCGCCCATATCCACGCCAGTGAAATTCAATCGAAGACGACCCACGAAGACAGCGAGTACGTAGAAACGGCGCGATCAATCATGATGCTGCACATCGAAGACAGCATTGAGGTGGAAGATGTCGCTGCGGAAATCGGGATGTCCTACCCTGGTTTGCTGGAAGTCTTTCGCGACTACACCGGTCTCACACCCTACCAATACTTTCTCCAGCTCAGGATACATCGGGCTAAAGAGCTTCTGAGAAACCTATCACTATCGATTAAAGAGATTGCATCCCGCATGAATTTCGATAATCAGTATTATTTCTCCAGGCTGTTCAAAAAAAAGACAGGACTATCACCTTCGGAATGGAGGCGAACGAGATACGGCGATGAGGATGAAACGTGATTAGCCGAAAACTTCCCGGTATGGGTGTGTCCACCCTCCTCATAACTACGAGGGATTTCCTTTCCGACCCTCAATCATCGCCCTCCGGTTACCTCAGCGCTTCACCGTGTCCCTCACCCGAATTCTGGACCGACATAGAATCTTCTCGTTTTCAGGAGAAGGTTAGTTTTTGTACACTATGAGAAGTGGATTTCATTCACCCGGGAAAATACCAATAAACAAACTCTCGCAAGGATACTCGGCGACTCCTCGGTGATAATCGAGAAATCGCAGCGACTTTGATTACCCAGCAGTAACTTCGGGTTCGTCGGTATTATCGACATCGATAATACGACACTGGTGAAACCCAACAGTTCCGGTAAGTTCATAGAATACGAACAGTATTACTATGGATCAGTGAGTCTGACGGAACTGAAGAATGAACTGGAAGTGCAGATCCTTCATTTCCCCATCTCAGCGGTGAACGCGCTGGATCACATGAGCTGCCATCATGGTTTCTTGTCCATACTTTCTGACTTTTTCAAGTCATTTCTGGGCATAGCAATCAACTACAACGTTCCGATAAGAAATCCTGTATCTCAGCCGCATGCGAATCAGAGGTTTCCGACGATCAAAGATGAAACAAGATGGCATGATAACAGCAGTGAAGCTGCTTAGATGATATTCGACTGGTTAACCTGATCGGTTTGGTAGTTTGCATCAGTCCGGAAAACTTTCGGAAAACGGCGGATAGATATCCTCACGGAAGAATACGAATGGCCGGATACCTGGTTGATACGTATTACCGGCAGCCAAGCAGACACAGACTGAAAGAGGATATTGAGAAAACTGCCCGAAGACCGGGAAGCCGAACTAAAGGTCCATCTAAAAGAGTCAGGAACAGCACCTGCTTTTCTGCGGGGTTTGTCGGAGAAATGCTATCTTGGAAGAAAAAAGGTTTTGTTTCCAGAAGTCAACTTCATCGGAAGGCTGGCCGATAAAATCGAGAAACCGGAATTCACCTTTCTGAATTCAGAGAACTTGAACAAACCAAATTGAAAACGGAGTCGGGATTCTTCCGAAGGCCCTGGAAGGAATTGGCTCACAAAAATACAACAGGTAATAACCTATTGCTGCCTATCCGAAATCAACACATAATATGTAAATCACGGATTGGATGAGGAATATGGTAAAGATCGGTTTGGGTAATTCAGGAGTAGAAGTCAGCAAAATGTGCCTTGGAACAATGTATTTCGGCAGTCGTGTAGATGAAAGGAGATCATTCGAACTCATGGATCAGTATCGGGAAGCAGGCGGCAGTTTCCTGGATACATCGAACAACTATTGTTTTTGGCTGGATGGTTTCATCGGTGATGAAAGTGAAACGACAATCGGGAAATGGATGAAAGAAAGACAAAACAGAAACGATCTGCTTCTTGCCACGAAGTGCGGGGTTCGACCGATCGGAAAGGACACATTCGAGGGCCTCTCCCCGAAAGCCGTAACTGCCGCACTCGAGAACAGTCTGAAGAGACTTAAGACAGACTATATAGATCTCTACTATATCCATGTCGATTGGAGGGAAGATCCTCTTGAAAAGACACTTGAAGCGCTCAGTGAACTGGTGAAGGCTGGCAAAATTAGGCATATCGCCTGCAGCAACATGTTCACATGGCGCCTTGTCAAAGCCAAAGAGATATCCAGAAGAAACAACTGGCCCGAATTCGTCGGCATCCAGAACTGGTATTCTTATCTGAAACCGAGGGACAGCGCCGATTTGTGGGTTCAGAAGTTCGTGAATGAGGAATTATTGGACTACTGCGAAACGGAGGGAGACACCACGATTCTTGCCTATACGTCCACTCTGGGCGGCATGTACCTATGGGATTCTGTGTATGAAAGAAACCATCCGGCACTCAATAATCGATTCTTCTCGGAAGACAATGAACGACGATTTTCGATGATAAAGGAAATTGCAGCGAATCATGAAGTCTCGCCTTTCCAAGTGGTCTTTGCATGGCTGTTGAAGCACAAGGCGCCAATCATCCCCATTCTTGGAGTTAGCAGCACAAAGCAGTTGACGGATAATCTTGCATCACTGGAATTGAAATTATCTGATGATGAATTCGAACGAATGAATGCAGCAGCATTCAACAAAAAAGAGTACCTGAATTAAAAGAAGAGGTTTCGCTGTTAGGGTAAGATGGAACTTCCCTGTCTGCTTGACTATAAGAAACTATCGAGGAATATCGCTTCTAACCGAAGCAGTTTCCTTTGATTCCTTTCCTGAAGAGTGTCTTACCTCCGATGATAATCCAAATTGCCAAGTGAGACTTTGAAAAAATCTGTATGCCACCCAACTCAATTCAACTCCAATAGGCTTATCAGACCGTGTCACAGAAATCCGAGGAATTCACATGTCAACTCAAGAATACTTCGACGAACTTGTTAACGATTTGGCAGTACTGACGAATTGCTTCTGTTGGAATCCACCAGTTTTATACGCTTCTCGTCGATGTCGATACGACGTTCGACGTGGCGCAGCAGTATTTTTGGCCAATACAAGGAGATGTACATAGTCAAAGAAAATGGACCACCGACAGCATCCCGAACCTGAAGGGGAAGAAGGTATTGTCACTGGATCTAGCAGTTGGATCGGCAAAGAGAGGCCGCCTAAGTACTGGTCGATAAAGGGGCGGATGTCGCCATCGCCGCCAGGAATCAAAAAAAGAGGGAGGGCGCTTGGGAAGCGCAGGCCAAAGTACTGGTATGAATCCTGGATCTCTCAAACCTGGACGTCGTCAAGAAATTCGCCGCTCTGGGATCATTCGGGACTTGAACCGCGCCGCTGTGCTACCAGTGCCGTCCGCAAGCAAAATCCGACGTGCCAGTGCCGGCTATGGTGCTTACCATCCCTGCCGGCGTGATCTTCCGGATGCGGTGGTTGAATGCATCTGCCACATAGACATTGCCGGATGAGTCCACAGCCACGCCGTTGGGGTATCTAAACTGTGTCGCGTTGCCGGCGCCTTTCGCAAAAGCCGCTGCGCCAGTGCCGGCTATGGTGCTTACCATCCCCGCCGGCGTGATC
>Ga0056139_10000272_pt1 | contig 16684 bp, 20 predicted proteins | sample WorMetTyACAVOLI2_FD_56255 | JGI IMG/M metagenome (GOLD analysis project Ga0056139, IMG submission 56255) | Marine gutless worms symbiont microbial communities from Max Planck institute for Marine Microbiology, Germany - Olavius algarvensis... ...
TTCTCATGCTTAAGCAACTGATTTTTTATAATTATTCTTCTATTGTTTTAACACCCTTTAGTAATTTAAGCTCGGGAAAAGCAAGGTTTTATTAATTCGTTCATCAAAAGGATCTGGAAATGGAAATTACACAGAAAGAGGAAAACGGGATTGTCTCGATAAATATAAAGGGACGATTGGATGCAGATTCTTCTTCGGAAGCCGAAAAAGTCGTCAAAGAGGCGCTTGAGGGGCAAACCAATCGTGTGCTGTTCGACCTGGGAGCCCTGGAATATCTGAGCAGCGCCGGATTAAGGGTGCTGTTGAGCGCGGCCAAAGAAATGAGGCGCAGAGAAGGTAAAATTGTCCTCTGTTCGCTGAATGAGTTCGTGAAGGAAATTTTTGAGGTTAGCGGATTCCAATCACTGATCCCGATTGCCGACTCTGTTGAATCCGGAATTGAAGTTCTTTCGTAATTATTTTGGTATTGCTTTTGTCAGGCGGTTTATGCGAACGGTAGCGGTCATTTTGCACCGGGAGTTTCTTTGATGGGGAACAATAATTCAGATACCGAATCCATTTTATTGGTTGACGACAATCCTACTAACCTTCAGGTTCTTTTTCAGACCCTTGAGGGAGTCGGGTGCAAGCTGCTGATCGCCAAAAATGGGAACGGGGCTCTGGCAATCGCCGGCAAAGCGCTGCCGGATTTGATCCTGCTGGATATCATGATGCCGGATATTGATGGCTATGAAGTGTGCCGCCGGCTTAAAACCGATCCAGCCACCGCGGATATCCCGGTGATATTTCTCTCAGCCCTGGGAGAAACCGAAGACAAAGTCAAAGGGCTTCAGCTGGGGGCCGTCGACTACATCACCAAACCCTTTCAGCTGGATGAGGTGATTGCCCGGGTAAACACCCATCTGACCATCCATCGTCTTAAGCGTGAAGTCGAAAGCCAGAAAGACCAACTCGAGCATGAACTGGAGGTGGTATCCGAAGTGCAGCGCAAGCTGCTACCCAAAAAACTGCCGGAAATTGAAGGTTTTAAATTAGCCGCGCACTATGAAACCAGTCGCTATGCCGGTGGGGATTATTATGATATCATTCAAATTCCGGACAATCGCTGGGGTTTTCTGATTGCCGATGCCGAAGGGCACAGTGCCCCGGCCGCGGTTTTGATGGCCATGACCTGCGCTCTTTTTCGAGCCTACCCCAATTCTCCCGGTGACCCGGCTGCCGTCTTGCATTACCTCAACGAGCACCTGTGCAAAGTTGCCGATCCCAGTTTTATGACCGCGCTTTATGCGGTTTATGACTCCGGCCGGCAAACCATGCGAATTGTACGGGCCGGCCAACCGCTGCCCATGCTTTACCAGTCCGCGGCCCAAAAGGCCTATGAACTGGATTGTCCCGGTGTTTACCCGCTGGGAATAGAACCTTATGGGATTGAAATCCCCGTGACCGAAGTCAAACTAACTGCCGGCGATCGCTTTCTCGTTTATACGGACGGCCTATCCGAGCGGTTCAATGCCGCCGGAGACACTTACGGCGAGGAGCGTCTCCTGAAGCCGCTCGCTGCCGCCAATGACGCCGCCCCGCAAGATGTCGTCGCTGTGATCATGGCGGATGTCGAGCAGTTTGCCGGAGACCACCCGGCCGATGATGACCAGGCGCTCCTTTTGGGTATAGTGGATTAATTCGTTGATACTCAAGTCCCGCGCCCCCATAATTTGCCAGAATCTAATGGCTGGCCAAATTCAGAAGTCATCATCCATTTCCTTTACTGACTGATTTTAAGAAAAACGTCTGTCTAATCAAAATTCAAGCATCAAATAACAAATCTCAAACAAATCCCAATTACCCAAATTCGAAATATCAAACCAATTGTCAATCAGCTGTCCAAAGTCTATGACTACCGAAAGACCGGGCGTTGCGAAGTGATGCGTTCTACCCGGCGGTCATGTTTTGGTGATTGAAAATTGGAATTTATTTGTATTTTGGGATTTGAGATTTGTGATTTCATTGTTCTATGTAAACTGCATAATGAAACGGGAACGGATTCAAATTTATCTTTGATGTTTCCCCTTATCTCAATTGATTTATTCTTGACAGAAACTGTTAAGTCGTTTATATTTGTCCACTTCGGCCTGATCAGGACGCTCAATTCGCTTTTGGCAGCGGTATCGTATAAACGATCGGGTCGGCAGGAGTTTTCATGGGTAAAGGTTTGGAAAAAATTGTAGCACAAAAAAAATCTGTTATTACCAAAAAATGGTTTGATTTGACTGTCCAAACCTACGCTCCGGATACCGCTGAATTTCTGAAAAGCAATAATGATCAGTTTGCCAACCCCGTTGGCGGCACCACCTTAAATGGTCTCAAGGGCTTGCTGTACCAGCTCATGCACAGCATGGAGCCTGAGGCCATCACCTCCCATCTGGATCCGATTATCAGGATTCGGGCCGCTCAAAATTTTACCCCCTCTCAAGCCACCGCATTCATCCTGTCCTTAAAAAAGGTTCTGCGAGAGAATCTGACCAAAGAGCTCCGCGATAGCGGCGTTGCCGCAGAATTAATCGCATTTGAGTCTAAAATCGACCAGCTATGTTTGATGGCGTTTGATATATATATGCAGTGCAGGGAAAAGATTTTTCAAATCAGTGCAAATGAGACCAGAAACCGGACGTTTAGAGCATTTGAACGCGCCGGCCTGATTTCCGAGGCACTCGAGCAACCCTAAGGAATGAATGGGGCTTTACCCCAATTGGAATGATGGAATTCTGAAATATTGGAATCATGGGTCCCGGGATGATTGAGTAACGGAGTCAGTGAACCATATTGAATTCCCAAACCCGACTTTTTGACATCCAATGGGACGAGTCACGAGAAAAATATAGATCTAGTGAATGTGTAGATTTTTTTTAACTACAGCCTGAGGCTTGAGAGCGCGCATCGATCGCGTGAAGCCTTCAATTGAGGTTCTGGCCAATGAATGCAAGGTATCTGTTATCACTCATCGCTGTTATTGTGCTCTTTTTAATTGCATGGGGAGGGACGGCGATAGGACTGCAAGTTGTTTTCGGAATTATTATTCCTTACCTGGCATTGCTCACGTTTATCGTGGGTTTTGCCTACAAAGTCATGGGCTGGTCACGTTCGGCGGTGCCATTTCGGATTCCGACCACCGGCGGTCAGCAAAAGTCACTGCCCTGGATTAAGCATTCCGCACTGGACTGCCCCGCGAACAAATGGCAGGTGGTTGCCCGTATGGCCTTGGAAATATTGACCTTCAGGTCGCTTTTTCGCAACACCCGCATGCGGCTGAAAGAAGGCTCGAAAATTTCATATCAGCTGGAGATATTTTTGTGGCTGGGGGCCCTGGCTTTCCATTACGCGTTTTTAGTGGTCCTTGTACGCCATTTGCGGTTTTTTACCAATCCGGTGCCGTTTTTCGTGACCCTGGTGGAAAACGTTGACAGCTTTTTTCGGGTTGAAATATTGTACCCTGGAATACAATTCGGCTTGCCGGGGGTCGCCTTGTCCAGCTTTGTGCTGCTGGCTGCTGTGGCTTACTTGCTTGCAAGACGCCTGTTTATCCGCCAGGTCCGCTATATTTCCCTGGCCGGTGATTATTTCCCGCTTTTTTTGATATTCGGCATCGCCCTGACCGGCATTCTCATGACCTATTTCGCTAAAATCGATGTTACCGCCGCCAAAGAACTCACCATGGGCCTGGTAACATTGCAGCCCACTATTCCCGAAGGTGTGGGAGCGGTTTTTTATATTCATCTGTTTTTTGTCAGCGTCCTGCTGGCCTATTTCCCCTTCAGCAAACTCATGCATCTGGGGGGGATATTTCTGAGCCCAACGCGTAACCTGACCACGGATACCCGGGCCAATCGACATGTCAACCCCTGGAATTACCCCGTTCCGGTTCACACTTATGACGAATATGAAGATGAATTCAGAGATAAAATGATAGAAGCTGGATTGCCGGTGGATAAGATGCCGGAAGCAGTTGCGGCCGAAGAGCCGGCCGAGGCGACAGCAGAAGCAGCAAAGCCAGCGGAAATTAAGGAGTAAATTATGGCAGACGAAATACCCAAACCTGAAGAACTCATTCAGATTGACCATCGTCCTCCCAATAAGGACTGGATGGAAACCACGATTGATATCCGCCCGGGGATGTATTGTTATGCATCGAATCCCAAAAGCGTCGAATATGTCGGGCTACCCAATGCCAGGGCCTGGAATCCGGTCGAAGATGATTGGCAACTGCCCGAAAACTGGCAGGAGATTATCCACGACGGCTTTAAAGAGCGTCTGGAAAAATTTAGGTCGTTCGAGGTCTTCATGGACATCTGTGTGCGCTGTGGTGCCTGTTCCGACAAATGTCACTATTTTATCGGCACCGGCGATCCCAAGAACATGCCGGTGGTCCGGGCCGAACTGCTGCGTTCCGTGTACCGCAATGACTTTACCCGGGCCGGTAAAATCCTTGGTAAACTCAACGGCGCGCGGCCCATGGGGCTGGATGTGCTCAAAGAGTGGTGGTACTACTTGTTTCAATGTTCGGAGTGCCGGCGTTGCTCGGTGTTCTGTCCCTACGGGATCGACACGGCCGAAATCACGATCATGGGCCGCGAATTGCTGAATCTGATCGGCCTGAATATCGACTGGATTGCGACCCCGGTGGCCAACTGCTACCGAACCGGCAACCATCTGGGGATCCAGCCCCATGCCTTCAAAGACATGCTCGATTTTTTCGTTGATGACATCGAGGACATTACCGGTGTGCGGATGGAGCCTCAGTTCAATAAAAAGGGCGCCGATATTTTATTCATAACCCCTTCCGGTGATGTCTTTGCCGATCCCGGCACCTACACCTGTGCCGGCTACATGATGCTCTTCCATTTCCTGCAGGAAAAATACGGCTTTGACATCACCTGGAGCACCTATGCCTCAGAGGGCGGCAATTTTGGTTTTTTCACCTCCCATGAAACCATGAAGCGCCTCAACTCCAAAATGTATGCCGAGGCCAAACGCCTGGGCGTCAAATGGATCCTAGGCGGCGAGTGCGGACATATGTGGCGGGTCATCAACCAGTACATGGACACCATGAACGGGCCGGCCGATTTCATGGAAACGCCCGTCAATCCCGTCACCGGGACCGTATTTGAAAATGCCAAGTCAACCAAAATGGTGCACATTACCGAGTTCACCGCGGATTTGATCAAGCACGGCAAGCTCGACCTGGAGCCCCGTCGCAACGATCATTTGAAGGTCACTTTCCATGATTCGTGCAATCCTGCCCGGGGCATGGGGCTATTCGACGAACCGCGCTATGTGATTAAAAATGTTTGCAACCATTTTTACGATATGCCGGAAAACACCATCCGGGAGAAAACCTTTTGCTGCGGCAGCGGTTCGGGATTAAACGCCGGCGAAGACATGGAACTGAGATTGACCGGTGGCTTGCCCCGGGCCAATGCCGTCAAACATGTCCACGAAAAGCACGGGGTGAACATGCTGTCGACCATCTGCGCGATCGACCGGGCGGCCCTGCCGGCCCTTACGGAATACTGGGTCCCCGAAGTGGATGTGGCCGGCGTGCACGAACTGGTGGCCAATGCCCTGAACCTGCCCGGACAAAACGATCGAACCCTGGATTTACGAGGTGAAGATATACCGGGATTAGAGGGTGATTCGGAGGAAGAAACTGATGAAGGATAAAAAATTTATCGTTACCGGTGTGATCATTTTCATCGTTATCGCGACATTTCCCTTCTGGTACAACCGGGGAAAAGCCGCTCCCGCACCGGAGCTCCAACTGACGGAAAAAGCAAAAGCGGCTAAAGTGTGTGTGCGGTCGACTGAATATATGAAGGCCGAGCACATGCAGCTGCTGGATGTCTGGCGCGAGGCGGTGGTGCGCACGGGTGAACGGATTTACGTCAGCCCCAACGGCAAAGAATATAACATGAGCTTGTCCAACACCTGCCTGGACTGTCATTCCAATAAGACGCAATTTTGCGACAGGTGTCATGACTATTCGGCGGTACAGCCATACTGTTGGGATTGCCATATCGATGATAAGTTGAAGGAGAAATCGTAATGGATAGCAGTAGACGACACATTTTACAGTTACTTGGATTTTCCTCACTGGCTTTAGCAGCCAAACCCGATTTTAATGCGTTGGCGGTCGAAGGGAAGGCTGAAAAAGCCAAGCCGGTTTTGAAAGAAAACGACAATGCATTAAAGGCCAAACAGTGGGCGATGGTCATTGACACGCGGAAATTCCATTCTGAAAAAGACCTGGAACCGCTAATTGAAGTTTGCCATAAAATTCACAATGTGCCCCATCTGACCAACCAGCGTCATGAGATCAAATGGCTCTGGGATACGCATTACCACAACGCATTTCCGGGCAAGGCCGCTCAATTTATGAGTGAAGAAGTCGAACACAAGCCGTTTCTCGTGCTCTGCAACCACTGCGAAAACCCGCCCTGCGTGCGGGCCTGCCCGACCAACTCAACATGGAAACGGGAGTCTGACGGCGTTGTCCTGATGGATTTTCACCGCTGCATCGGATGCCGGTTTTGCATGGCCGCCTGCCCCTTCGGGGCTCGCAGCTTCAATTACCGGGACCCACGCCCATTCATTCGACACCTAAATACTGAATTTCCAACCCGGGCCAAAGGCGTGGTTGAAAAGTGTAATTTTTGCGCGGAACGGCTGGCGGTCGGGAAATTGCCGGCCTGTGTCGAGGCCTCCGAAGGCCGGCTCGCCTTCGGCGACCTGTATGATGCGAATTCTACCGTACGGGAATTAATCAAAACCAATTTCACAATTCGGCGTAAACAGTCATTGGGCACTGAGCCGAGCGTTTACTACATCGTGTGAGGTAAATATGCTTGAACTGGCAATAAAAGGAAGTAAAAAGTACTATGGTTGGATGGCCTTTTTATTGGTCATTGTCGGCGTCGGCTTTGCACTCTACCTGAGACAGCTCGATTTCGGTCTGGGCATCACCGGCTTGAGCCGGGATACCTCCTGGGGATTTTATATCGCCAACTTTACCTTTCTGGTCGGGGTGGCCGCCGGAGGCGTCATGGTTGTGTTGCCCTATTACCTGCATGACTACAAGGCTTATGGCAAGGTAACCATCTTGGGTGAATTTTTGGCCATTGCCTCGGTGCTCATGTGCGTGACCTTTATCCTGGTTGACCTGGGGCAGCCGCAACGGATTTTTAATGTGTTCCTTTATCCCTCGCCCAACTCCGTACTTTTTTGGGACACTATCGTTTTAAACGGCTATTTGTTCCTGAATATCATTATCGGCTGGAATGTGCTGGAAGCCGAGCGCAACGGCGTTCACTATCAAAAGTGGCTCAAACCCCTGATCTATCTTTCGATTCCATGGGCCGTCAGTATCCATACCGTGACCGCTTTTCTTTACTCCGGCCTGCCCGGACGGGGCTTCTGGATGACGGCCATCCTGGCGCCGCGCTTTCTGTCTTCAGCCTTTGCCGCCGGACCGGCCCTGCTGATTCTGCTCTGCCTGATTATCCGGCGGGTGACCGATTTTGACCCTGGCCGACAACAGATTCAAGCCCTGGCCAAAACCGTGGCCTACGCCATCTGCATCAATGTGTTTTTCTTTTTGTGTGAAGTATTTACAGCCTTTTACAGTAATATTCCCGAGCACATGGATCACATAAAATATTTATTTGTGGGCCTGCACGGTCATGGGGCTTACGTGCCCTGGATGTGGGCCTCTTTTTCCCTGATGATCGTCGGCATTATATTGACGGTTACCCCGTTTACCCGCAAAAACGAGGGGGTTTTGGCCGTGGCCTGTGTGGCCATATTTGCCGGAACCTGGATCGACAAAGGGTTGGGGATGATTGCCGGGGGATTTACCCCGACTCCGCTGCATGAGGTCAACGAGTACATTCCTTCGATCCAGGAAATCGTGATCGCCCTGGGTGTCTGGGCGCTGGGATTTCTGGTGTTGACGGTCTTGTATAAAATTGCAGTGGGCGTCAAAGAGGAAGTGCGCGGATAAATAATGCTACGCATTATTTATATTGGTTTTATTTAAATTTATTACAACAACATTTTTTGTTCATAAGGGAGTTTTCCACCATAGCTGGAAAACTCCCTTTTCGTATTTTAACGATACTAGCGTGTCCAGGTTGGGTATCTGTTGATCTGATTTTAGCCGTTCTGACGGTGGCAATAGAATTAATTAGACCCGCCGACCTGTGTCGAGCTCAGTCGAGCCGAGGCGAACCACAAATCTTCAATCTTCAATATTCATTTCCGGCTTGTCCGGGGTGGGGTGAATGGCAGTGATTACCAAAGATACTTGGAAAAACGGGCTGATGGACGGTGTAAAAACCGCTCTGGCCCTTTTGAAAGTCGTTCTTCCGGTTTTTGCGATAATTAAGGTGTTGGAGCACACCTCCTTTATCGGATGGCTGTCAGCGCTATGCGATCCCCTGATGCGATTTGTGGGCCTGCCCGGAGAGGCGGCCCTGGCTGTGGTTACGGGCATGCTGCTTAACTTCTATGCCGCCCTGGGCATTATCCTGGCGCTGGGCCTATCCGCCTGGCAGATCACTATTATGGCCGTTATGCTTTCCTGCTGCCACGAACTGGTGCTGGAGACGGCCATAATCAAAAAGACCGGCATCGCGGCCTGGCCCGTCTTGACGATTCGCCTGGTAACCGCCTTTGCAGCGGGCGCCGTGATGAATGTTGCCGGCCACCTGCTGCCGCAATTGACCTAAATATTTTAGCCGCAGACCAAAGCGGACGATGGGCGGACTGCAAGGCCAAATATTTCTGAAGCGAAGGTCATTGCGCGCACCCGTATTCGGATCATCTGAGGCGAGCCGACAAGCCCCAGTCATTTTTGGAGATCCACTAAAAAGTAGCGGCGGGGTTTATCCCCGCCAGAGAATTGGCCGGCCCGGGCGAGGATTGCCAACGGAAAATTGCTCAGATCTGAATATAGATTGTGGGAACGGTTTGCTCACCTGAGCTTGTCGAAGGTTCAACCGCGATTTTTTGGTCTGTATGTACTTATATGTGAAATATTGAGCAATGTGCTAGATTGAAGTTGACGGTTAAGTGTGGATTTTGGCAGATTTTTAGAACATTTCCGAATTCAGTTATCTGTCCTCTGACATCTGACATCTGTCTTCTGTTCTCTGTTCTCTGTCGTCTGTCATCTGTCATCTGACATCTGGTATCTGGCATCTGACCTCTGTCATCTGTCACTACGCGCACGTTGTACATAAACAGCACGAACGTCGGAATAGCGAAATATTACCGAAAAATGGACTGGCCTCTTATATTTCAAGAAATACTGACCAGCAGCGTCCGAATCACGCTGCTGCTGACGGGGATAATTGTCCCGTTGATGGTCGGTATAGCGCTGTTGAAAGATTCGCGTCTGCTGGACCGGGCCGCCGGATTTCTGCAGCCGGTCATGCGGCGGCTGAAGCTATCGAATAACGCGGCCTATCCCTTGTTGGCGGGCCTTTTCCTGGGAATCATTTTCGGCTCGGGCGTCATCCTTTCCTTTGCCAGGGACGGCAGCCTGACCAAAAGAGATTTAATGCTGGTGCTGGTGTTTCTCGGCATTTGCCACAGCATTATCGAAGACACCGTGGTGTTCATTGCCATAGGGGCCAACGGCTGGGTTTTGATCGGTGCCCGTTTTCTCCTGGCAGCAATTGCGGCTTTCTCCGTTTCGCTCTTGTTGCGCCCCAAGCCAGTCGCTTTGACAGTAGATTCAAAAAAAGATTCCATTTGAAGTACCGGCGGGATTTACCCGGATGGTGCTTTTTACTATTAAGCCAAGTTAATTAAAAGATTATTATGGGAGTTTCCATTCATTATCGCGGCAGAATTGCTGATATTAGTAAAATCAATGTCCTTTGCGATGAGTTGGCATTGGTTGCCGATAAAATGAACTGGACCTGTACCCGACTGGATGATGACTGGTCTAAGCCGGCGGATGCAGCCATTGAAGTCGCTGAAGAAGGCTCAATGATCACCGGGCATCTCGCTTTAAAGGGGATTGCTTTTTCGATACACTCCGATTGCGAATCTTTGCAGTTTTTCTTTGACGCCGCCGGCAATCTATGTGACCCGGTCAGCATGACATTGATCAATGACGGTGCAATGAAATCCGGAGACTTCTGGATAGCTGTCAAAACCCAGTTTTCCGGGCCAGAGACGCATATCTGGATTGTCGGCCTGTTAAAATATATCCAAGAGCATTATCTACCGGGGCTGGAAGTTCGAGATGAGGGTGAGTTTTGGGAAACCGGGAATCACGAAACGCTGAAAGAAAAAATGAATTTGATAAACGAGAAAATAGATGTAATCTCCAGTGAATTATCTCGCGTAAGCGGCAGCCATGTAGAGAAATTATCTACTGATGAACTGGCCGCGATGATCGAAGCCTTAATTCGGAATAAGTTAACTGATAAATTGTAGTAATTTGAGGAATAATGATTTTAAAGCTTCAATTAAAACTAATCAGCTTGCTTATGATGGCTATTTTAATTGGATGTACCGATTCAAAGACACAATTGCCGGTTCCCCAAAAGATAGGCCACAATGATCACACCCGTACAATTTCAGGCAAGCAGGCCGCTAGTATAATCAATAAAATGCACCGTCAATCTGTGGCGGCGGATGCCAATGCGATTGTTGAATACGGCAAAGAAAAAAAGGATATCCTGTATATCTCTTATTACAAAGATCAGCGTCAGGCCGACAAGGCCTTTGACTTAATGATTGAAAAAATGGCCGCTGCTAAACAAGGGCCTTTTTTTCATTTAATGCCGCTTCCCACCTTTGATAATAAGGTTTATTTTGCCCTCGGAATGGGGGCCAGACATTATATTTTTGTTTCCGGGAATTATTTGTTGTGGCTTCAAACCTCTCAATCCTTTGAGGGTGATCTGCCACCGCGGCTTTTAAAGCTTTATCCGCTAACCTCGAAACCTGCCGGCGGCCGGTCGGCCTATACCCTTTCAACCCGCGACTACAGTTAACCCCGCACTTCACCATTTGCATTGATCTTGTGCATTTGATTTCGCTCTTTGAAAAAGTCCATCGTGTAGACCTTACCCTTTTGTGTCTCCAAAACGAGGGTTTAGAATCCCTGGCTTGCTGCCACTTCGAATATCGCAGCTTTTGGAACCAGACACTTAGCGCTCTATCTCTAAAAACAGCATATTTTACCAACAACCCGTTCGCTTGTAGTGGTCAGCGCCGATATTGGGCCTATAACGCAATTCTCCCTTTAAGATTGATATTCAGCGCCTTAAAAATGTCAATTGCCCGTTCAAGACTGACGGAACTATAATTGGATTTTTCGTACCTTTGAATTTGTTGAGCATCGACATTTAGTTTTTTGGCCAATTGCTTTTGAGTCCAACCCCTGGCCACCCTGGCCTGAATTAAAACACTGGGTAAAGTGTCTAAAGAATAATTGAGCGCCTTGGCATGTTGTATTTTTTCATACTCTTTTAGCTGGTCTTTCAACTCACGGATTTGAGATTTTATCCCGGCATTCATAGCGTTAAAAACCCGTTCATTCATTTCGCCTTTTTTTTCTTTAGACAACTCCAGGCTTTTTTGCAGCCGTTTCATTTGGGCTTTGGTGACTCTGTACTGACGCTGATTTAAAATCATGATTGCTCCCTATTTACGAGTAACAAGATCCCCTTTTTGTTCCCATCGCGGTCGATTTGAAAAAACTCCTCGATGGTATTGCCGGCAGAATCAGAAATCAATACTCCGGAGATCAAGAAATCCACCCCATATTTTTCTCTCATCGCCTCTCTTGGCGGGTGCATATCCAAGAAAACAGGATCTAAATTATCCGCGTCAACATCCTTTTCATACTGCCAGCAACCATCAATATCGTTGGGCTCATCTTTTGAAGTAGCAAAACTGCCGTCAATATATACCTTTTTGACATTCGCTTTGGTCAAATTATCTATCGCCTGCTTAAGCCCGGCAAATAATTTTTTGCGTCTGTCCGTCCAGGTAAAATGAATCCGGATATCTTGCAACGAAACTTCATAAACTCCGGGTGGCAAGTTGCCATTTTCATCAAAATCAGGGATAGTTGTCATATCTGCGTTTAAGAATTAGATTAATACAACAAATATGTTGTGTCAACAGCTGTTGCCTATTTGTCATCTTAAAAAAATTACCCCTACCCTCGCTGACTAGCACATTGAGTGATTGGGGAAAAATTAATATATGAGACCAGATCCACTTTTACGCTTGGGATGCAGAGCAAGCGACGAAACACGTACCAGCATTGTTGGCTTAAGCGATGCCTTTTAAGCACAATAACAGTTTTTATTAGATGAAACCAGCGCCTTCTTGTGGCGTAAACCCGTTTTGGTTGAATCGGAATTATTTCTCCTGATGCATGAACCGAATCCGGAGAATCGCTCAAGGAATGTCGAAGTTTATCTACTCCTTTACAATAATTTTGCTGGGTTTGCTGCTGGGCTACCTGATTCAAGTACTGGTTCGTCGCCGGCACCTTGAGTTGAACTTTTCCCTTGACGATCTCAGGCAAGTTTTGCAGAAGACGGCTCTTCTTTTCGTCAATCCGGTTGCCATTCTGGGTGCGGTATGAATTGTAAATTTAGATATTATTTGTATTTTTGGTGCTTGGATTTTTTTTAAAGATCCAGCGGTTGGTTGACTATACAATCCCGGGATATTATGATTCCCTCTAACACAGCCGAACTTATAGCCCTGCAAACAGTTTGCTGAAAAAATCCACAAACGGCCAGATCAATCCTCCCAGAATCGATGTGCCTGTCGCCCGGCCGAATATGATCAACCCGATTAGAATAAAGGGGCCATAGCGCTCGAGAGTGAAAATCATCTTGCCGAATGCGGGCGGCAATAAGCCGTACATTATTTTGGAGCCGTCTAACGGCGCTATGGGAAGAACGTTGAAAACTGCCAGGGCCAGGTTGATTTTCATACTGAAAAATACCATCAATACCAACGGCCCTGCCAGTGATTCCCTTCCGAATGTCATTTCAGACTCTGAAAAAAATCTTAACAGCAACCCGCTGATCAGCGCCAACAGCATATTGGAAATGGGGCCGGCGGCACTGATCCAGAGCATGTCCTTTTTGGGATTTCTCAGGTTGTACGGATTGACCGGTACCGGTTTGGCCCAGCCGAATTGGACCAAAAAAATCATGATGGTGCCCAATGGGTCTAAGTGGCGCAATGGATTCAGAGACAGGCGGCCGCTTTTTTGGGCGGTATCGTCGCCATAACGGTGGGCAACATATGCATGGGCATATTCGTGAAACGTCAAGGCCAATAAAATCGGCGGTGCTATCAGCAACAACGATTGTATGTTCATATGATCATCCTGTTTTTAGCCACAGACTCACGCAGACAAACGCTGACATTTTTAACCTGCTGATGCAGTGTCAGGGTTAAAATTTGCATGTTTATGTAAAAATGATTGAGCGAAGCGAAACCACCCTTCGACATTCGTTATTCGATATTCTGCGGTTCTGCGGCTCGCTTTTTATATTCGTATAGGAAGTCAGTATTGAGCACTTTGGACAATATAATGACTTCTGGGTTGGGTGTCTAATCTTTAAACGAGCGCCTTAAACGGCGCATGCCGTTGAGCCAGCGGTCATAGTCGGATATTTTCCGCTGGGTGTAAAGGTGCACCTTTTCGTGGGGCAGAATCAGAAAGCTTTCCGCCGACAGACCGGCAACAACACTGTCGGCCACCTCTTCAGGTGATATAATCCCGTCGACGCCTTGAGGTCCGCCATCGTCAAAGTCTCCCAGCATGGGGGTGGCGACGGCCTGGGGACAGATCACCGATACCTTGATGCCGTCATCGCCATGGGTAATGGCCAAAGATTCGGCAAACCCGATGGCGGCATGCTTGGTGGTCGAATAAGAGGCCGAACCGATTTGATTCAATAATCCGGCTGCCGAAACCGTGTTGAGCAAATAGCCTGCTCCCCGGGCGATCATACCCGGCAACACGGCCCTGGCCGCATATACGTGGGCCATTACATTGATTTCCCACGCTTTCTGCCAGTTCGCATTGGAACAGCTGGCAGCGGTGCCGCCGGGTTCATCGTTGTATGCCACCCCGGCATTTGAGCAAAACAGGTCAATGGGCCCGAGTAGGCTCTCTGTATCCTGCACCAGGCGCACGATGTCGGATTCCACGGCGACATCGGTTTGCATTCCCAGACCGCCTATTTCCTGCGCCACTTGCCGGGCGCCGTCTCCGTCCAAATCTGCGGCAACCACCGCGCCGGCCCCTTCCTGGTGAAATCGACGGGCCAGGGCCGCGCCGATACCGCTGGCTGCGCCCGTAACCACCACAACTTTGTCTTTAACTTCCACTGTGAATATCCTCCGAAGCAATTGTTGAACGCGTTTGCATTTCTCCCTTTATAAGCCTGATAATAAAAAAATAGTGGTAAAACATGTCGGTAATAACAGGTATGTTAAGGAAAGGCAATTCGGTGTTACTCTGGTACTCCTTTTGGTCCATACCCCAATATTTCATCTGGAGATCGCTGATCCTGATAGGGTATTTCGCTGCAACGCTTGAAAATCTTCATCAGCTCTTCTGCAAGATCAATCGCCTTGGAGCGTCCACGGAGACGCTGCAGCCTCTCCTCCAAGGCGTGAATGATTGCCTGGGTGATATTCTCACCACTTTCTGCTGCAAGTTCTCGGGCCAACTTTTCGGCTTTACGATTTCGAATACTCAATGCCATTATATCTTCTCCCGAATGTATATAAACTATAAAAATGTAGCTATTATATATACTTTTGTTGTCAAGCTGGTAACCAGTGACCTGTTCAAAAAAATATGGGGGAACAGCAGATTCATAGCCGTCCCCGCCTAAATTACTTATGTGTTACGCCCGGCGCACACCGAAAAATCATTATAAATAGATGTGTGATCCCGCTCATTGCGGGGATGCACACCGAAACATCCTATAGATAGAAGTGGGTATTCGGAAAATCTCTACTTTGGCTGTCGGTGCATTAGATCGGCTAAATGATTACCACTTGGCCGGGCAATGTTCGCGAATTAGAACATAATTATTTTACCTGACCTTCTTTCATAGACTGAAGTTTATTTTGCTAACACAATTCTAACAATTCTCCATTGATAAGTCTATAAAATTCAGCTATTTAAGGATAATTCGGCCCTAATTCAATTAAGGAGAACTTGTTATTGTACGTCTCACCAATATTACATTTTGATAAAAGCTTTCGTTGCTGGTTAATAGCTGCAATATTCATAATTGTTATTAATCTAATCGTTTTAATTTTCCGTGACCATATCCACCCCTTAATTGGGATTTCTATTACATTTCTCACTCCGGTCGCATTGTTAGTGTCGTATTACCTAACGAGGTATTGGCTTAATAGAAACTCAAGAACGAAAAAAAATTCCTGATATTCTCATTTCCCGGTGCTTCCTCTGGAGAAAGGGGATGAGAAAAGATGCTTGGATGCTTTATCCAGCTTAAATTAGGGCGCACGCATGTTTTAATCAGTCATTTATCCGACCTTCTCTGAAATATCGGACAATTTGGATATCGCTTCTGGTCAGCACCCGGTGCATTTTACCTGAAAACGGTTTCGCAAAATAGTCCTCCAGCGAGCGGCTGATGGCTGCAATCTTGTCGATATCGATGCCGCACTCAACGCCCATTTGTCCGAGCATCAATACAAAGTCTTCGGTCGAAATATTCCCAGATGCGCCTTTGATAAACGGGCAGCCGCCCATGCCGCCGAACGCCGTATCGAAATGACTGACACCGACCTGCAGGGCAGCCAACGCATTGGCCAGACCCTTGCCCTCGGTATCATGCAGGTGCAAAAAAACAGGCATTCCCTTGGCCAACTCCATCACTTTGGCGGAAATTTCCTGGATCGAGTTCGGATTGGCCATGCCGGTGGAATCGGCCAGCGCGATTTCATCGATGCCCAGATCCTGCTGTTCTTTAACCAGGTCCAGAACAGCCCCGGGATCTATCCGGCCTTCAAACCGGCAGCCGAAAACGCACTGGAGCCCCCCGCGAATAGTTAACCCGTTTCGTTGGCCGACTTTAACCATTTCAACAAATTGTTCTCTGGCTTCGGCCAGCGAGGCATTGGCATTTTTGCGACTGTGGGTGTCGCTGGCGGAAATGGATACTTCCACCTGCTTCAGACCGGCAGCGGCGGCCCGTTCAATACCCCTGGTGTTCAATACCAATCCGGTGAAAATGACATCTTTTACCGGCTTCAACCCGCGGCAGACCGCTTCTGCGTCCGCCATCTGGGGCACCCGTTCAGGGTGGACAAAAGAGGTTACTTGCACCCGTTTCACCCCGGCCTCGACGACCGCGTTGATCAGCTCCAGTTTTTTCTCAGGCGGGACAATGATTTTTTCGTTTTGAAGGCCGTCGCGCAAGCCCTGTTCTTCGATTATGACTTTCTTGGGGTAGTCGAACATTTATAATTGTCCTATCCCTCAATTCCACAAAGGATTAATTAATCTTAAGTTTTGCCCCTGACTTTAGAGAAATAACCATAGAGCCTGCGCATAAACTTAAAATTGATCAGAATAAATTACAAAATTGTAGGT
>Ga0056139_10000284_pt1 | contig 16006 bp, 6 predicted proteins | sample WorMetTyACAVOLI2_FD_56255 | JGI IMG/M metagenome (GOLD analysis project Ga0056139, IMG submission 56255) | Marine gutless worms symbiont microbial communities from Max Planck institute for Marine Microbiology, Germany - Olavius algarvensis... ...
AATAGAAAACCGTACCCAAGCTTTCAAATGGTACCACTTTCAATAACCTTGAGTGACCTCGCATACGAGAAGTGACCTCTAACCCACATTGCAAGGTTACAATAATATTTAGCGTCAAATAGCTCGACTAATACTAAGTCGTGTATGATCTGTCCAATGGTTCCGTTTTCAGTGACCTTATGTGACCCTTAACCTAGGTTTCAAGGTCAGGGTGTAATATTTAGGTCTATGAATGCTCTCAACGTACTGTGTGCGCAGCTTACGCGCGATCTGTTTGCGATAACTAAGTTCTTGTATTTAATTTTTACTGATATTTAGGCCTCGACAGTTTCCGAAAGTAAAGCAGTTGCACTAAATAAGGTAAGACGAGAAAATAAAAACAGCTATAGGTGGCCTATAGCCTTAGTAATAAGTATGCCAAAAAATTTGTAAATGGTAGCCCAATCATTCCAGTTTTACCGGCATCCAACATATTCATGAAATTCAAGTTACTGTCGACGGCATAGTCATGCTTTTTGGACACAGTGCAGATGCTTGCATGTGGCACAACTATTATGTCCCACATCAACGTTTGCAATCAAAACTACACTTTTAAATACATTTACAGTCGTTCCACAAACACACAACTACACACGCACAATTGTTTCAATGGGAAATATTCAGATTTACCTTAGCCGGTTAACCTGTCTGCTTCATATTTCTCAGATCCAGTTGATTCTTTTGGGTTAATCAAAAAAGAACTCCACAAACTACCAACAACTTTTCCACATTTATACAAGTTAAATGACAATAATTAACAAGAAGTCAATATGCATCATCTCTGCGGAGAAATGCAATACCGGCAGGCCCCTTGAGCGATTCTGACGAAATTTTGTGTTGTGGGAGGTCCGTCCGTTCTGTTAAGCAAAATTTGAACATTGTTGATATAGATAGATATGTCAGCTTAAATACCTCAAACTGCGAAAATTTCGAATTTTTGGTAAAAAATTTACCCCTAAGGGGACACTCCCCTTAAACAATTTTTACAAAATTTTGCATGGGGAGGGAGTCAAAGGTCCGCACCCGCACCCTAGCGCCAAATTTAACCGTTGTGGCTTTAAACTGTGGGCCGCCAAAATCCCCAAAATTGGTAATTTTTGCTATAAATTTGCCCAAAAGGGGTATATACCCTTAAACGATTTTTACAAAATTTGGCATGGGGAGGGAGTCCCAGGCCCACACCCTGATGCCAAATTTCACCGTTGTCACTTTCAAAATGTGGGCTTACAGCCCCCAAAATTGCCAAAATTGGTATTTTTGGTATAAATTTGCCCATAAGGGCTATAGCCCCTTACGCGATTTTTTATACAAAATTTGGCTTGGGGGAAGGAGTCCGAGGTCCCCATCCCGCGTGCCAAATTTCAGCGTTGTGGTTCTAAAAATATGGGCTTACAGCCCCAAAGATCGAGAAAAATAGTAATTTTTGGTATAAATTTACCCCTAATGGAAAATTATGGGGATCCACAGACACAGTTAAATATAGGTGCACAACTACAAACCTTCCTCTACGCAATGACGCCATAATTGTTTTGAAAATTACACGGCTTCATAGCATTTCCGTTATCACAAACTTCGTCATTCCAAAGCGTGACAAAAACAGACAGACAAAAAAAATCACACTTTTTCGTCTACAGCCGGCGAACAACTCACGATCCCCACCATACTTGGCATTGTGACAGAGCTGACAGAGCAGGTCTGTACCTTTTTGCATCCCACTAACTTTTTTGATCAGTAGTTTCGCCGCTAGGCCTATCGAAAATTTGAGAAAAAATGCCCCCACTGTGGGAAAATGCTTATAACTTGGTTGTTTGTCCCCGAAAGCGACCAAATTAAAATTTAAAAGCTACCTATAGACTCGTACAAATGCTAAGAATTTCGTAAAAACTGTGCAAACGAGTCGCCCCTGAGTGGCAAATTTGTGGGCAAAATTCCAAATTTTCACTGTTTTGGGGGCTGTATTCCCACATTTCTGCCGCGATGGACGTGAAATTTGGCACGGGTGAGCTCCCTCTTGCCATTTGCCAAACTTCACATTTATCGGAGTAACGTGTCGCCCCTGCGGAGCAAAAAAACCATTTTTGGACCTATGAGTAAAAACGATACCGGCATGGTTGCGCTTCGCGCAGGCCTGCCAGTAATAATGACTACATCTCACCAAGCATTTTGCCACTGCGTAGGAATATTTATCTGTTCCCATATTACTCATTCACAAGGACATCTCCGATCTCCGGATCACCATGTGACCTCATCTTTACAACAACTTCGTTGGTTTTCTGTCAAATAGGCCTACCATATAATCTACAAATTGTGTATTCTCACGCATCAAGTTTACAGAGGGCGTAGTTCAGTCTCTCACCACCTGACCACTGCCTGTGCCGATCTGCTATATTGACGACAACGTTTTCGTTCTGCCACCACAAATTATGATGTACCACGCACTGCTGTCAAGTTCGGCAAACACAATTTCTCATGCGCCAGCCCTTCAGCCTGGAACAGTCTACCCAAAGAACTTGAAGTTGTCGACGACCCAGTAGCTTTCAGAAAACCGATAAAATGCCATTTGTTCACTTGCGTATACACTTCGTAAGTTTTGAACTGCGCCGCTGGTCACTTTTGGAGAAAGAGGCACAACAGAAATGCAATTTTTGTATTTGCATTGTTTATTTGTATTTGAGAATTTCGGCAGTAATTTGACGTGATAGGAAATATAATGCTTGGGAAAATGACTCACTGAGGCATTTGCCATCGCTGAGTACATAGCCATTTTCGAAACATGCAGTGCAGACTTTATCTTTTCCGTTGATGGTGCACCGCTCACAACCTACACCACACTCTGTTGAACATACAAACAAACATGATGTCATCTCTCAACAGCACGACAACGGTGAACGAAGCATGTTAAAACAACAAGCTCTGCTTCTACTATCGCAGATAGGCCGCGCAACTGCATCTGTCTGTAGTTAGCTTCAGCAGTACGGTACAATACCTACAGCACACTTACTTTGGTTTCATAGTTACAAAAATGCGTACAAATAAATTCTGTTCTGTTCTCTTTGGCATAACCGTCGACTGATATAAACAAAGTCGACGCTTGCTATTTTCAACGTACTCATGGTCAAAATTTGCTGACTATACTCGATACTCCACCAGTCATCCAGTCAGTTGTCCATCGTATTATTAAGTTGTCCATCGTATTATTAGATGCTCAACTTTAAAAGGGTGATGTGACCCAAACGACGCCCTTATCGAGACCTATTTTTATGTGTAGGGCTAGTACTGTTTCCTTTACTGTTTCGCATTCCATAGTAACTATGACCCTATCTGAGATAAAATGTCATATTGGTCGCAAATTGCGATTTTTGCATACCCCACTTATATTCGACGCCCACGTTACGGGGGTCCCTGTCGGAATATTGTCACATTGTTTGGTGTGGGAAAAACTAGAATGGTGGGGCTACCAGACAATGAAAAAGTTTGATGATACGTTTTCTTGTTTCGACACAATACACGAACGTAACAGACACTCAGGCGGACAAACACCACATGACGACAAGGACCGCGGCTAGGCTGCAGTCGCGCGGCAAAAATAAGTCATTTACACCAATGTTCAAACGTAGCTCGTAACAGCACTGACACAGAACATCACTAGATAAACTAATCTTTGACTACCAGTACTAAGGAACACATTCTGAGACTGTTAAATATTTCACAAGTGTTTACGATGATATATGATATACTAAATTTAACATGTAGCCTACTCCAGCTTAATCCACTGCATAAAAAACAGAAAATTAACGAATAAATAAACTAAAAATAAACTATAAGCACAATAATTCTGGTCCAGTCCGATAATACGCAAAGGCAGTCCAGAGGTACCAGAAATGTACGACAGTTGAAGGATTTGTGGAAAAGGTTACGTTTTCAGCCTGAAGTGAAAAAGCGAGGGTTCTACCGTGGCAGCACCATGGAGCACTGTAAAGTTTTTTTTACACACGAGGTAGAAATTGATAACGCTGTCAGAAAAGCTGTACTACTAAGGAGAAAGACTATTGCAGAAATTTAAACAGAACGCACATGACGCAGATTTCTAGCTAGCGATAGAAACTAGTGCTGGTAGCTATAGCGCGAGAACTTGCAACGTCTCATGCCACTTGCAAGCAATATCTAGCAAGTAAGTTGCTAGCACACAAGTAGCGCATTTGCCACTAGTATATAACTGTTTTCTAGCAGCTGATCTCATGGAATATTGACAAGCTGGTGTTTGGCAGTCTCTGACGGCTGCAGTATTCCGACTGCAGCAGATCAAGCCACCCCAGCTGGTTTTTGAGCACACTATAAAATAGTCATAGCCTATCTTAGTTGCCTAGTGCTTTCTTCTAGCGCAAGAAAATCGCGTCGTGGGCATTCGGCTTTACCAACGAACCAACAGTGACACACATGACTAACAAGTTATCTGAAGTAAGAAATGATTTCTATTATATTCATATATTCAGTAAATAGCAGTAAGTCAGCCATTTGCCGATTATATACGAAATCCAGGTAACCCGTGGTACTGGTACAATATTTTACCAATTACACCATTATGCAATCGAATGCACAAGTTACGCGTGACAACCAAAGCAGTCGTAGCGCGAGCTAAGCACGTCAAAATGTCGCATTTATTGTTCAGAAATACTGGCACTCAACATAAGATGCAATGCAGTCGCATAGCTTCAATGTATTATGCTGATGTTGTGACTAGAATGTGACGGTTTTCAGTTTAAACGGCCGAAAATTAAACCCATCAAACCCAAGTACAACCCCAGGTTTGCGGGATTAAAAACCACGGGTTACCTGGGACCCCGTAAACCCAGGTTTGGATTCCTAATATGGACGAATATCGACACTATCCCTGTCAGTTGTTTTTCATTCTGCATCGGACACCAAATGTCATCCAAATAGGACAACCCACGGCGGTGTTATGATTTCATATCGATTTTCAAGATGGCGGCCACAGCGGCACAATTTTACTTCCAGTTTCGGATTTGGTGACGTCGCTCTCTTTAGAACGTTAAATTGTATCTGCGAACCAAATTTCGTCAGAACAACTCAACCCACGGCTGAAATATAGGCATAAGTACTTCCGATTATGAAAAACAAACGTCCACCATGTTGGAATTCTACTTCCGGATTCGATTTTGACCCTATCACCATTATTGGCATTCATTCCGCATCGGAATACCAACTTTTATCCAAACCAGACCACCCTCGGCTGAGTTCTGGTGTCATATTGATTTTCAAGATGGCGACTGCAGCTGCACAGTTTTACTTCCTGTTTCGTATTGGGTGAGGGTAAAAGTCTATCAGCAAACCACATTTCGTCGGGATAACTTAATCCGCGGCTCAAATATAACTACTTCCGTTTTGGAAAAATAAACGTCCGCCATATTGGAATTCTTTTTCCGGTTTTGAGTTTTACCATATCGCCGTTATCGCCATGTTATTCTGCATTAGGCGGCCAAATTTCGTCCAAATCAACCGTCTGCGGCGGAGTAATGACGTATCAGTTTTCGAGATGGCAGCCGCGACGGCTCAATGCTACTTCCGATTGCGCTTTTCTCAACCAATCAATAAATCAATTTATTTGAATCAGGAGAAAACCCATAACCCATTTTCTTGACGTCATTGTCTTCAAATTGGCAAAATCTACCAGCAAACCAAATTTCGTTGACATGTCTCAATCCACGGCTGAGAGATAACTACTTCCGGTTTGAAAAATATCTGCCATCTTGGAATTCTACTACCAGTTCAATTTTGACCACATCACTGTAACTGGCATGTTATTGCGTATCACGCTGCCAAACTTCATCTGAATTGGACTACCCGTGGTGGACACATGACGTCATATCGATTTTCAAGATGGCAGATGTCAGCCATATTAAATTTGCTTTGGGGTAATGACGGACTGGGTCCTAAAATCTGTCGTTGATCGGATTAATATTTCCGGAGATAATACGATATTGCTTTGGTTTGAAACTGCCTATTCATGCCTTTTGTGGAGTTTTGAGACAGATTTTCCCCACATGACGTCACCCATCACCCTGATCATGAAAAGGACTGTCTTTTAGCGGAAACATATCGTTTGAGCGATTGAGCACAAGAATCAGTCCAATGGCTCAAGCTGGGCGCGTGAACAAGTCACAAAATGCTCTATCTCCCAGTGTTAATCAAACAGATGAGTGATTCGGCACCGCATCTGGAATCGTACCCGACTCAAAGCACTATCGTGCCAGCATGTCGTCCTCATGAATGTTCCCGTACATTTTGGTGAACGTAGCGAGAAAGCTTGGTTGCAATAATTGGTGACAAAGAAAAAAGAACAAATACGAATGCGAGCAAAAACAGAGTGGTCTTCGTCCACGACAAGACTACTGCTCATGTAGCAGAAGGATGACATACCTTGGCAGCCACTCTCTAAATTATTCACATCAATGCTGTATTGAGGCATGCACTGTTGTTCCCAGCAGCCTTCCGTCTCACTGCAATGTTTGCAGTTTGGCCATCCTGAACTACAACCTTCAAACATCACAAATGCATGCATTGTGAACAGTCATAGATCACCTAAGCTAAAAGCATCAACTTTGCTGTATTCAGTAAAATAAAAAAATTTTTATTTCCTGGCGCAGGTTCTAGCTAAATTAATCATTTTAAAACTAAAACTTCACATAATATAGCTGATCAAATGCTAAATCTACACTTCGAAAAATAAGTAGTACATCTTTTAAATATCCTTTACAGACAGGGACATTATAAAAGTGTCATCAGTAAAAATGTTGTTGCTAAGTGGTATTTATGGTTCAAGATAAACGTTTCATTAAATTTTTGTGAATGTGTAAAGAGTATGGAACAAAATTGTTGGTTAAAATGTTCTATAACAGAAGATTAAGTCATGATTGGCTAAATACATTGATCAAAATAATCATGAGTCGGGTAGCCACATCATTGTAGTTTTTTTCCATACCAAACGGTATGGCAATATTCCGACGGGAACCCCCTTAACGGGCGTCAATGCAGGATGTACCAAGATTTTAAGGTGACGTTATTATTTGAAATATCTCAAAAATGGTTAAAGATACAGCCATATTTGCTATAGAATGCAAAGAGGAAACCATGCCCAAGTTTTCAAATGGTACCATTTTCAATGACCTCGAGTGACCTCTAACCCAGAATTCAAGGGAGACAAGGTCACGCCATTAGTTGATGCTAAATATGTCAGAAACAGTACGAGATACAGACATAGTTATAATCACGCCCTACTCAGGGGTGTCACTTCAAATGACGTTCAGTGACCTTGAGTGACTTAGCAAAATATTCAATGACGCGAAGCATCGCACGAGCTCTCTGTGACAGCTGAGCGTCTTATTTTTCTAGGAGCTATGCAAGTGGACAACAGATGTTCTTTCTTTCTGGACATAGTGTGTATACAGTACATTACGATACGACAGTGTGTACTCAACGTGCAGTAAAAAGCTGACAGGTAGCCAGCTCAGTCTACCACACAGAAATGAATGACGTCAACAGATTTTAACTTAAGAGCATGTCCAACTTTTTAAGTCTACTCACTGTACAAGCTCTTAAGTGCATGCTTTTTTTGCTATCATCATGTCGTGTCACACATTCATCTTGCATGTGAAATATGAATAATTTTTATTTGATGCGAAAAAATGTCTGAACACACTAGTGATTTCTGTACAATACTGCAACATATAAAACCATCACCAGATCAGCAAGACTTGCAAGCAACTGTCTTGTGAATACAGACTCACGTACTTAAGCATTTTTTGGTATCGTTTTTGAAATAATATCCATCTTTACAGCCGTCCTGATCACATCTCACGCCACTTTCATCACGAGTGCATTTCTGGCAGGAGTCTGGGCACTCTGGAACAAGCACAGATAGCCGTAATATTCAATCACCATGGTTTAAAATATTTCTAGTAACTGTCAGAATGTATTACTTAATAGACTATGTTACCAAATACACAATAATGTTAACATTTGAAAAGTTAACTATTTAGGTCCGGTTGCATCAAATGCAGTTTATTCATCAGTAAACTAACCTCTGCTTATTTATTAACTGTAAATCTGTAAAACTGTAAATTAAATCATTTTACATTGCATCAAGTGAACTAATCTTTCACTAAACTTCGGTTTGTTAACCTTGCGGTAAAATAGCTGACCCATGTTTCTCATGCTAAGGACATTTACTATTGGCTGGTACATGACACGTGACTCATAATGACGTATAGTATACAGGGTGAGGCAAAATAAAATATCCCAACACAAAAATTGCTGTATCTCAAAAACGCCTAAACATTTTTGCACCAAATTTCGCTCATTTGTTTGTCACAATACTGTGAACTAGCGCACTGCTTTGTGCTGTATTTACTTGACATATGTCAAGTTGATGGAAATGCAAATTTCACAATTGAACAATTGAGCAACAAGTACCACTTTTGTTGTGACATCATTTTTTCTATGTTTACGTGCAACATAGCATTGTAATAATGTCTTTAATATTTCAAGTCATAATTGCAGTTAGGCCTATTACTTTGGTTATGGGTAAATATATGTACGGAGATAAAGCTCGGATCGAGACATTGCCGAAACTTGGCTTTGGATACCGAACAATTGTTGCAAAATTTCCGGTAAAGGGTTGAAAGCTGTGCTCAGTGAAAGCAATATGTAAATGGATTGATGAGCATGGGTCAGTAACGATTAGCGAAAATCAAACATTGACTTTGATGCTAAGACACTTCACCAAATATTAAGTTACCTGAGTAAAATTAAACAGACTTGTGAAAACATGAGGACAATTTTGTGTAAAAATATTATTGCGCTATATAGATATCGCGATTTTCGCGTTGGGATATTTTATTTTGCCTCACCCTGTAGTGTAGTAGGGTTTAACGTTCTAATCGACACATTATATAGGTCATTTTGGGGACGTAAGGGGTCACGTGACCCAACCAGCAGTGTCATAGCACAGAAGGGCAATGGACAGTCAACCAGGTCAAGGGCCAATCCCACTAGGCTCAGCTCACCAATAGGTAAAAAGGATGTAAAAATATTTTTACTGTATATATAGCACCATAAAGACCGAAGATACAGAGGCACTCGGACGATAGAGCTAAACCAAGCAAGATCAAAGCCCAAACCAGTCAACCAACCTGTAAAAACTGCTCATATCATCGTGTACCATTATAATGGCACACAATACTGTAGCACAGAGACAGTTCTGTTAATATTCCACTTCCTCCAGACCAACATCGCATCTCAGATGTGGCCGACTGGAGGTAAGGGGGTGGTCATAAAAACGTAAACATCTCTCTTGGAACTTTCGCTTCCAAGGAACGAAAGTTCCAAGGAGCGAATCTTCCACGGAAAAAAAGTTCCACGGGAGCGAAAGTTCCATCTGTCGACTTTTCGCTCCCGGGAATGAAAGTGCAGAGGAACGAGAAGTCCGTCATTCCGCCAAACACGCAATGTGTCTCGGTACGCCGAAAAAGTGTGTCTTGAGTACAGTTCTGAAGCTGTGCTGCTGTGGAAGATCAACGTCTGATCCCGGAGGTGAGCAGACAGCGATTTCCAGGCCACCAGACCAGCGACAGCATAGGTCCAACGGCCGCACTCATTGTGGCAGTGTCGTGAGACAAAGAGCTGATGGCAACTGGCGGAACGAAGACGATAGCGACTGCAACATCCAATGCTGGCGTATATCAAGCCACTACAGAGCTATATGGTTAGCTACTCACCATGGCATTTGTGTCTTGAGTCACTGACGTCCTGGTACGTTCCGTCACTGCACCTGCCAAGGTCACAGACTGTTTTGCGAACTGTGTCTGAATACGTACAGTTTCGGCAGTTTTCGTCTGGGCAAACTACCAAAACACACACGCATCAACGGTGGAAATAATGAAAAATCACACGATGATTACGACGACAACGATAACAACAACATACAACATATATAGGCCATTTCCTTGGTTTCTCTGACTATCCATTATCCTCCAAATTTCTCTCAGGAAAACTTTGGAGATGCTAGATTGGCATATTTTTACAGGCCTTTCTTGACGCCCGACAATGCTCAAAGCGAACTTGTACAACAGAAATTGTTTGTAATCTTGTCTAAGCATTTTAACACTTTTTGAGTATGTCACCATAGCGTACTTCGCCAGTCATTAACCTAATTAACCATAATATTCAGTTGAGTATGAATGTGTGTGGCATGCTGCAGCACCAGCAATACATGACAGGATTCGTGACATCAATTATCTGAAGATGCATCTCGTCGAAAGACTGCGTTGCGTTAACCAGGACATCATTTGAGTTATACAGTGATACCAAGTAAGCCTTTGACAGTGTTCGTTTGTGTACATGAACACGTGACACTTCGAACATAAACTGTAGCTGAGCAAATGACGTTGCAAAGGTAATTTTTCCACACTAGAAATACACAATAGCACCGTCCACAATGCTTTGCAAGCAGCGTCGATCAAGCGCTGCCTCAGGTCGCCCACGTCTTGAACTGGATTCTGATACACTCCATCGTGCATCATGCCCCATATTTCATTGTCAACTGAATTAAGATCAAGGCTATTCTGAGGCCATAAGTCAGGAGGAACTAATGTCAAAGTTTCACGCTGCAGTAGCACGATCATCTGACGAGGACGCCGTGCTGGTACACTGTCTTGCTGGAAGATGTAAGCATCAAATTATTTTTTCCCAAGGTAGTGTAGCAGCAGTATGTAGGTGAAGCGGGTAAATCAGTAATTGTTGTGTTAGTAAGTAAGCAAGTAAGTCTGGATATTTATATCCGGCGCCAGAATCATGAAAACGTCTCAATGGCCCCGGGCACCTGGCACATTGCAAATTAACTTCGCATTATGTGCTAAATATTATAGAAATTGGTCAACATTTGTAGAAACCACAATAAAATAAATTGGGTGACGTTTTTTGACCACCGTATAGTACCAAAGCAGCATCTTCTATGATCACAAAACGTCATGTGCATTATATACAGGGTGGCAAAAAGTAAGGCCACTCTTTCGTTGTGGACATCATTAAAACTCCTATACTAATTTGCATGATTTTAATTAACTAAAAATCAGTAAATTGTGCTCTTATTTACTTATTTATTTTTTCGATTAGTGCCAAAAATCACATAAATCAATCGGGACTTTTATATATAAGCAATCAGACACAGTGGTCTCATTTCTTTGCGTCACCCTGTATCTGCAACATGCAATGAGATGTAGCAGCTATTAATCATTGTGTAAATCACACTCTACACACCTTCGCACTTATACTCTGGAGTCAAAGCAAACTTGTCGTTGCACTTGGTGCAGGTCGACAAAGACTTTGTGGGGTCCAAGGTGTGGGAGCATTCCATACAGTTTCCTATGCACGCTAAAATATTGCACACATACAAACAAAAACTCACATAAGCAGACATCTACAGCTATGCATAAATTACACAGTGAAATCCAGAGGCTATATTTATTGTTCAGTTAGTTTCTAGGTAATGCTAGATAAATTGCAAATCTGGGGACGTAGCTAGAATTATAAACTTGGGCCCGCACTAAAGCTGTTAAAACAGAGGACTCCCCTTTCCAGAAAATTCTGGAATTTTAGTCTTAAAATTGCAGTTCTGGTGCAGTCTGGTACATTTTTTGAAGTCCATAATGCCTTATCCGGCCAAAAGTACAGTACGGGCTTAACGTCGTTTGCGGCGGGGGGGGGGTGTTTCCACAGGGTGCCTAGACACTCTAGCCAAGGCCTAGATATGTCCTTGCACATATCATATTTTATTTGTTGTTAATGTTGCATTTGTATCAAAGTGTCCATGTCTAACTATCATTTAGCATTCCTGAGACATTTTTGGTAAGCTTACACAGAAATCAAGATCTCCCCTTATACCTATGGGTCACTTAATACCATACATTACTATCTATTTATGTTCACCGAAGCTCTGCAAAAGTTGCAAAGTGAGTGAATATGTCATGGATGCATATTCTGAATATGTCGTTAATTTTGTCCACCTACATAGCACAGTGCATGCGAACAAGGGCACATCTACAAACAGGTAAGGAAACAGTCCCAGTACCTCTCCCTCTCTTCCTTTTATTCCAGCTAAGGCTCTAAGAAAACATTGTAATATTCTCTGTCGGTTTTGGGAAGAACCTGACCACTGTATGCAATTTAGTGCATTCTAGGCCTAAATAAGAACAATTTGGATATTTCGTTTTCATTAGATTGTAGTTGGTCTTGCCTCAGGCTGTTAAGTTAGATAATGCTAGATAAATTGCAAATCCAGGGACGTAGCTAGAATTATGGTGGCTGAAATCCAAAACTGGGGTACATTAAATTCATCTAGCATCAATTAGTTCTGTTATACTGTATGACAGCGTTGAGCAATATTTTTCTACTATAATGCCTTCAAGGTTTGGGGACAGTTGGTATGTTGGTCCCAAGGGCTGAAAAGTTGAGTAACAATCCCCACAGACGTTGTGCCTCAGCATGCAAACTTCAAATTTAGGCCATGTTACAAAACAAACTTAGCAAACACCTGTTTTGCATGTTTATCAGAACTCAGTAGCAGTTGCCTACACAAGTCAAGGCTGCACATTCCAAATGCAGCTAACTCTGACCCGACCATACAGGCCATTTGACATGACAAAGTGCATACAGAGTACACCGTTAAGCAACTGACACAGATTGGTCACATCAGTCATGGGTCAGGGCTTGTGACCCACTGACCTGACATCCAGAAACGTTTGTGCATGCATTTTCTTTGCTTTCAGTGGCCAACCAGGTGGCATGAGATGCTACAGTTGCCAATCAGAAGTTGACGTCGCTTTGCAGTCACATGAAATGAATGAAATATCAACAATGTTGGTGCATTCATTATTGTTACAAGCATGATTATATCAACTGTTTGTAGCGAACTAGAGCCCCTCAGCTGAAATAGCTCTGTTGCGTTTTGTGGGCCCCTTTGACCTAATTAGCACAATTAGCCTAATTAATGCAAATATTCAAAAATCAGCTCTGTAACATTGTAGCCCCTTGCCCTGACATCATTCATACCAAGTTTCATGAACATCAGACATAAGCTGGCAAAAAAGAAAACAATTCAAGTAAAATCTGACGAATGACAGAGTGACAGACTGACATACGACAGCTCACTCAGTCAATCCATCAGATGCACTGACCTTTGGTCAGAGCGGAGCTAAAAAGTAGTCAAACCATATGTTCACGTAAACTTCAATGCATAACTCTTTGAAGAATTAACCAATTTGAACAATACTTTCAGATAATATAACTGATGAATTGATGGCAACTGTAGCATCATTCACTAAAACAATTTGCCTTCTAGTGAAATATTCTTTGCTATTAGCAATCTAAATAGCAAAACTGACGTTACAATGATGGGATTTACCATTGAAAATGAATATCTCAGTAAATGGCTGTGAGTGAGTAAAAAGTGTAGCAAAACGATGTTTTTTGATAGAAGATGAAGACTTGATAGGTTAACGACACTGATCAATAAAGTTATTGCGAAATCTTTGACTTTGTTGATCATTGCCATAGAGTTATTATTAGACTGGATGGGTGGGCAGTGTGGTCCACCACAACCCAAACATCAGTCAATGAAGCCACTGCTGTCATTTTCTCTGTTAAGTGTTTAATCCGCTACAACTCTTTTCTGTGTCAGGAAACATTTTAAGAAAGCAGTTTGCTTCATACTTTTTATTTTCGAGCATTTCATTAAATACTGATTATCAGCAGTAAATCCCATTGCTGTAACGGCACTTTTGCTAATGTTCTTTTTACATCGCCACTACCAAAGAATGTTTAATGAAAAGACAAAAACTATTTTCAGATATGTAAATTCAGCATTCCATCAGCTATACTGTCTGTAATTTTCGGTTGATATTTCTAAGAGATACACAAGAAAACACAGGAATTGTTTTTTTATGAAGCATGGTGTAGTTTCTGTGCATGTGTCATAAACATCTAAACGAACGTCTCTATAATCCACACGAATATCTACTCTTATTTCAAGATCGACTTTTGTCGCCTATTTCTCAACACAGTGTTGGGAGTAAGTTAATGTCCCATAACCCACTCCATTGAAGCGTGACCAAGCATAATCACTTGATGACATTGAATGTTAGCCCATGTTTGGACAGGACATGTTATACACTTGTGTATACCGCTCCAGACTATGGTATAACCTACACATCTAAAACGTCAACTCTTTGTGAAAATCAAGTAATAAAACCACAAATGTGGTAGAAACTGGTCAGTTTAAACCTCTGTAGTACGGCGAGGTAACCATATCTTTAAAACAGCAAATATCAGTTTCACAGGACTCCAAATATAACGTTATGCCCGTACTTGCAAGCGAAGTCATGCTAAAAATCAGTGAGATAAGGCCTTTACTGTATTCATATTTTATTGTCATTATTACTATGATTAATAATAATAATAATAATCCAAAGGCAGCCATACAGAAATACATCAATTATAAAAGCATACACAATACAAAATAAAATACTCACAAATATAAAATCTTCTTCACAATTCTTCACTTACGATTTTACTCGGTTACTGCAAACAGTTCTTAACTTGTGTACAACTGTGGTACTTTGGTCTACACTGTCTAACACTAAAATAAAATTTGATGCATTTATGCATGACAAAGAACTGCAACAATTGGACGTGGTTATGTGAAAATGAGTAAAGAAAACAATACAATAAAGGCATGCATTATATAACATTGCTTTGACTTGCCGATTTACAACATGACTTTGCTTGTACGGACGGGCATAACGTTCTACTTGGAATCCCAACAACATAATAATGCTGTTTTAGAGATATCACCCTTACAGAAAAGTTTAAACTAAAGATAAGTTTTTCCATTAATTTTATTAACGTTGTCGGCAGACAATAGGCAATAGCACATAACCTCGGACAATACTAATAGAGTTAACAGCAGATTCATAGCTTGTTTGTGCTGCCTCAGGCATCACACTGACTAATTAAATGTATACTCACAGAAGCAGCTGCCAGTAGCCACAGTGAATTCAACGTTACACTGGGTGCAAGTTGGCATCAATTTTCCGTCAAGATCGCACGATTTGCACTCTGTGTGAGGACATTCTGCACCACAAATTACATGTGCAAGCACCAGGTTAACATCGTCTCCAGAAGTCAATAAAAAGGATGAATTCTGACTCCTTCAGGCCCAAAGGATCGAACCTGTGAACCGACTGCAAAAACTTGTCACAGCTGATTACATCCCTGAATAAATCTGTATACCAAATTTGGTGCAAATTATTCCACAGAAGGCAGGGGCTTCTGAGTAAATGCGCGGAAATCTCTCTCTCCCACTGTTATGGGGAGGCACGTTCCCCTTTACGTACCAGCGCTGAGGCCTGCCTCAGTGCGCAGCCCCAGGGGTGGGACAAGTGTAGTGTTGCGCAACACCATCAGGCAAGCCTGACCGTGTGTGAAGTGCATATGCTGCGCGACCCCTTTTTTGTAACAGTCTGTCAGCCCACTTGTCTGCAGCTCGGTCAGAACCCACTCGAAAGACGGGCAAGTATAAGGGCTAAGGAAGGATCGGGGCCTTTTTGGGAAGGGAAATATGGAGAGACTCTGTGCCACGATGTTTACTCTGCTCGGCGTTATAACCACTGTTTCTCTAACCACCAGTACCTACAGCATGATGGGCGGTCCAGCTCTCGCGAGCCTCCTGCTATAGAACCTAGGGCCTAATTTAGCGGCATGTGCAAACAGCCTATCACTACATGCAGCAGGACGTCATTCATTCATAGCAATTTGTAGAGTGCACTATGTCGATAATGTCGAATCAGAGGTGCTGGAGGCAGTCGCCAGGTGGTCAGTTATTGGCAAAGTAGTG
>Ga0056139_10000319_pt1 | contig 14889 bp, 5 predicted proteins | sample WorMetTyACAVOLI2_FD_56255 | JGI IMG/M metagenome (GOLD analysis project Ga0056139, IMG submission 56255) | Marine gutless worms symbiont microbial communities from Max Planck institute for Marine Microbiology, Germany - Olavius algarvensis... ...
CCACAAATCTTCAATCTTCAATCGTCAATATTCAATTCCGGCTTGTCCGGGTTAGGTATTGGGTATTTGTTTTACCTTGTCACATTATCAGTATAAGGTATTTATTCGAATTACGAGATTCTGTCATTTCCATCCTGAAAAAATGATCTAAAATTTGAAATGACTAAAATGATCTAAAATTATTGCATTCTGTCGGTATTATAAAAAAGACAGAGCACAGCGATTCCTTAATTTTAGTCATTTTAGTCAATTTAGTTCATTTTAGTCATTCTTTTATTTCACTATTCCAAATAGCTAAAATAAGAAGTAATACCAATCACCAATCACCAATCACCAACACCCAACACCGAATGCCGAATACCGAATTCCCAATACCTAATGCCCAATACCTAATACCGAATACCCAGCAGTCCTTTCAGTCCGGCCAGATTTTGGCTGAGCTTGTCGGCGCTGCTGCGGGTTTTGAAACTGACCTGGTTCAGTTCGGCCGCGCTTTTTTTCAACTCGGCCATCTCCAGCAGGGCCTGCTGTTTGCGCTCATCGGACGACCGGATCAGCTCGGCCGCCAGGTCTTTTTTGTCTTCGGCGACGTCGCCGTCGACCACTTTGGTTTTGCCCCGGGCCGCCGACAGGTAGACTTTCTTTTTTTCATCGATCAGCGTGCCGTCCCGGGTTTCATAGGCAATGGCCAGGGTTCTGGTGGCCTTTTCGATTTCGGCGGCCCCCATTTTGATGACATACTCGCCATTGGCATCGGTGACGGCCTGGGCCACGATTTTGGGATCGGTGCCTGAAGTTCGCACAATGACCCTGGCACCGGCCAGCGGCTGGGTGCCGTTTTCAGCTGCCAACCGTCCGGTAAACAGGGCCTCATCGTCTTTGACGTCGTGGGCGATGTCGGCTTTGCGATTCTCCAGCAGGGCCTTGTTTTTTTCGATGTTATCGGCCACGGCCCGTCGGTTTTCAGCCACCGCTGCCAGCAGTTTGTCCTTCTGGGTGGCGACCTGTTTTTCGAGATTGTCGACACCCCTGGTGGCGAGGGCAAGCGGTTTGTTGTCACCGGTAAACACGGCCCGGGAGTCCATGATCATGGCCCGCGGATCCGGCCGGCCGCCTTTTTTCTGCAGGACGGCCTTGACCTGTTTGAACCCGGGGTGTGAGCCGAACTTGGCCTCGATGCCGTCTTCAACCCCTTTTACGAGCGATTTCAGATCGATTGGATCAGCCATTTTTCTCTCCTTCTACCAGCGGTTGTTATCGGAAGTAAGCATAATGTCTCCGGTCAGACTTGGCGCGCTCTGGAACATATTGCCCTGGCCCAGGCCCCTGCCGGAGTTCAGCGCAACGGCCTCGGCGTTCGGTGATCCCGAGACGAGGTTGCCGTTGACGGCCATTTGGGATGACGACAAAAACAGGCTGTACCAGCCGCCAGTGCCAATGCCTTGGGGCAGGGTGATCTGATTTTGCGAAAAAATCAGATCTCTTATATAGTACTGGTAGGCCTCGCCCGGCTGGGTGTGATGTCCCACATGGATCTTGGACCAAATAGCGGAGACCGCGGCATCGCGGACATCGAAACCGTTGCCGATGGCCAGCAGTCGTTCGAGGGTCTGATTTTCGGTGTACCAGGGCGATGTATATCCGAAATTGATGGTTCCACCGTCGGCAGCCATGTGACCGATCCAGGAAAACTTGGGAGCCACGAGCAGGGTAATGCCCTCGTTGTCAAGGAAATTGTTGTTTGAAACGGTCAGCGAGCCGGTTGTTCCCAGGAACAACGCGCCGCCGCGCGGATAATACAAATCATCACTGCCCGACCGGCCGTTGCTGAGAATTTTATTGGCTTCGAATTTCAGATTGTGGCAATCGATAAAGGCCGCACCATAAGCGTTCCAGGAATCGTCTTTTTTGCCGCAAAACCGAATGCTGTTGAGCGCACCATTGACTTCCAGGGCATTGCGCACCATGAGCCCGCCCAGGATCGTGGCATACACGGCCGTGAACTGAAGGTACTCTGACGGCGTATAGACCTCGAAGGGCGGCGTTGCGGAATAAAATTCATCGGCCTCACTGTTGAAGCATTGATTGATTTCGTTGCCGACGATATTGAGCTTGTAGGTACCCATGAGAAAGGCCAGGAGATCCGTTGCGAAGCCGAGTTTCAGACCAGCCGCGATATTGCTGTTGAAAAGCTTGCCGGCAGCCGGACCGCCGCCCCTGAAAAGCGCCGCCAGTTGAGTGGCATCGCACAAAATCCCCGCCAGGCCATGATTTTGGATTTCATTGTTTTCAATCTTGAGATCCACCATCATGGGCAACGCGGAAAATGAAAGCCCGTGGCCGGCACCCCACTGCAGGCTGTTGCGGTCGAAACGGGTGCCCTGGGCGCCGATGTTAAACAGGGGGAAACTTTCTTCCAGCAGCAGAAAATAGACCGCCATGGCGCTGGTTTGGCCGGGGCAGGTCATGAGAATACCGCCGGGGGCGGCCTGTAAATCCTCGTCAATATCGATTGCCGGCTTGCCTTCCACCGTATTGTCGATCACCTGGACGCCGGGCGCCTCCAGGATCATGCCATAGCCCCGGAGGTGGCCCTCAAATTCATCCAGCAGGGCCCGGGAGGCCGCGGCCACCGTTGCCGGGTCGTCATCGGCGGCGGCAGCCTGGCCCAGGGCGGCGATGTGTTGCGAAACGGCGCCGGTAAAATCGGAGGAATCGGCGATTGACTGAACTTTGACGAACATTTCATCCAGCCCGCTCCAGTGGGAAGAATCCTCGGTCAGCATATCGCGCACCGCGCGCAGGGCGTCCGGATTTAAATTCATCAGGGCATTGCCCAGTGCCGCAACCGCGCTGTGGTCACTGGCTTGTCCGGCGCCCGCTTCTTCCATCGCATCACCGATGGCGTCAACGACCCGGGCGTGGCCGGCAAACAGGCGCCCCATGGCAAACAGCTCTGCGATGGCAGCTTTGCCCGGCTCCACGTCAATCCGGTTGGATGCAATCAGGGTATTGGCCAGGTTGGTGTGAATCCCGTTGCCGGTGCCATGAACCTGGTTGCGCGCCATGCGGTCATCACGGCTGGCAAGATCTTTGACGGCCGCTGCAACGGCCTCGCTTGCCAGTTGATCCACCACCTGCCCGACGGCATCGATCAACCCGGTGATCAAGGGTATAAACGGGTTGTCCGGCACTTCGTCGTCCCCGTCACTGTCGGCGGCATCCGGTTCGGGGCAGATCGAGCCGACGCCATAGAGCAGAAAAACTGCTGCCAGGACAAAAATAGAGGAGACGGACTGCGCTTCATCGTCATCCTGGCCGTCTGCGCCGTCGAAGAACTCCAGCACGCGATTCAGGAACCCGATCATCAGGTTCAGAATATAGAGAATCGTGTCGTATAAAACCTGCAGCAGGATCCCGGTGAATTCCGGATTGTTGAGCAGCGGCAGCGCCTGCCACAAAATTCCGGTTTGCCCGGCGCCGGCGATCCGGTTATCACTGATGCGGACACCGCCCAGGGTCAGGCCTCCCAGCATGCCGATGCCGACCCGGCCGACCTCCAGCCGGTTATTTGAGATGCGCGTGCGGCTGACGACCTGCAAAGCCAGCAATTGGTTGAACAGCCGAACGAGGATTGTGATAAACGGATTGTGCGGGAATTTTTCGGCAACGCCGAAAAAGCCCACCGACTCCCGCAGGTTTCTGGTGATGCTGCCGAAGGTGCCGGCACCCGCGGACTCCAGCCAATAGGCCACCCAGTTTACCGGCTGGCCGCCGGCAAACATCTGCATGACGGTCTCGAATAACTGCAGGGTGGGTGTCAGCCCCAGCGAGTCAATGAAGCGTCTGACCAGCAGGACGGCGGCATCGTCGCGCTCCAGGATCCAGGCCTCGGAATAGGTTCTGAGAACTGCGATAAATTCGGCGCGATCATAAGTATTCGACTGCCAGCCCCGGGGGCCCCGGACGCGATTATTCTCAAACCGCAGGCGATCTGAAAAATGAACCTCCACGGCCACCGCCGCATCAAAAGAATGGAAACGGCCGGCCGGATACATGCGCTCCAGGCGATCCGTCTTAGCCAGGAAGTCGGGATTCATCCCTGTCGTTGCGTCCGAGGTCAATTCGGCGGGCGGCGGCGCCGTGTCCGTCGGCTGATCGTCAGGCTCATCCGTCCGGATTTCCTTTAGACTGGCCGTGTCCCCGGCATTGCGCTCGATGACTGCAAATTCATTGTCCCGCACCCGGGTCCGGAAGTTATAGGCCATCACCAGGGCGCGGGCGTGGGCCTGTACCCGATTTTCCAGGATGCGGTTGTCCCGCGATTGAAACAGGTGCAACCCGGTCATGGCCGTCACGGTGTTGTTGCGGACCAGGCTGTCGCTCAGAATAAAGGCCATGACGCCGGCCCCTTCAAGCGCTATTCCATCGTCGATCGAGGGCGCGCAGCCGAAAATGATGTTTCTGAGAGCGTCGATGATATCATTGACCTGCTGGCTGAGATGCACATCGCAGGGTTCGGCCGGGTCAATTTGATCCAGCGGCAGCTGATCCAGGGTTTCCTGCTGGGCCGGGGTCAACCCCAGCTGCACATCACTGAATCGGTTGTCCGCAATCCGGGCGCGACTGCCCTCGATCAACATTAAACCGACATCGGAAAAACGGATACGGTTGTCAATGCAATGAAGTTCGTCGACCCGGGGAACCCGGGTATCATCGTGGGCGCCCATTTGCACCAACCCGGCCCTTCCGGCCATCCGGTTGTTTTCAACCTTGATCCGGCAGCCGTCGGCAATTCTGATGCAGGGACCGAGACCCCGCAGTTTGTATTTTAACCCTGCCAGGCGGGTGAATTCGGCAAATCCGATCTTCCCGTCGTACCCTTTGATAAAATCGTCGTATTCCGCCCGCACCCGTTCAGGAAGGCTGAATAAATCACAATCTGAAACCTCGACGGCCTTGCTCTCATCGATGATTGCCACCAGGCTGTCGGCCCCAACGGCCAGCATTAAAAAATGGGTAAGGGTGATGTTGCGCGAGGCGCTCACCCGGAAAAGATCGTGCAGCAGGAAGGACATGATTCCGCCCAGCTCCCGTTCAAGCTCCTCCAGCTTGGCCTGCAGCTCAGCCACGGCATCGCCGTCGCTGCCGGCTTCGAGGATCTTGTCCCTGATTTCATCCATGGCCTCGAGGAGATCGCTTTGCGCGGCGGCATAACCGAGGGCTTCGTAATATGCCTTCAGAACCTGGCGGCGTTCGGCGCGCAGCTCGGCCGCCAGGTCGGTTTCGCCAGCTGCCGCCGCTGCGGCAATTTTTTCTTCCAGTTCACCGATTTCAATCCTCAGGCGGGTGACTGCCTCCTGATCCATACCCGGTGTGGCCGGCAGGTAGATTACCCGGGTCGCCGCGCCGTCGCCCTTGATGGTGATATCCTGCCGGGCCTGGATCTGAATGGTTTGGTGTACAACATGAATCCCGGGCGCCAGGTAAATCGAGCCGCCCGTCGGTGCCAGGCTGTCGATGGCCTCCTGGATGGACTGCCCCGGCAGAACGATCCGGTCACAGCATTTGTGGCGGCAAAGATACTCCAGGGCCTGCTGGACATTTTCAAGGCCTAGGCCGGACCACTGCGCGCAGCAGGCCGGGTCAAACGACACGTGGGCGGCCGTGATGCCGGTCAGGGGCGGAAAGCGTTTGCGGCAGGAGGCAAAGGCGGTGCCGTCGGTGCCCGATGAAATCAGGCTCAAAGGGGCATAGTGGTGCCGGGGTCCAGTGGGGGGCGCGTGGTCGAGGACCTCGACGGAGCGGGTATTGACCCGGGCCGTGAATTGCCAGTAATCACCGTGATAAAACGCGTCCTGGGAAAATGCGATTTGAATGCCGTGCTCGAGTTGGGTATCCGGCAGCCCGCCGGCGCCGAACGTGGTATAGCCGGCTACATTTTCCACGCCGTGCCATTTGCGCAGTTTGGGGTGACGCCCGGTGCGGCCGTTAAACGGTGCCGTCGAAAAATCCCCGGCCTCGTTTTCAAGCAGAATTTTAACGCCGCCGGCCTGATGGGTCATTTCGACGACTTTGGCCAGTTTGCCGTGCTGCCCGGTTTGGGCGGCATCGGCCAGGTCACTGACATCGTCGCCCAGCTCGACCCAGTCGCCGTGGCATAGCAGCCGGTCATCGGCCACCATCACCGATTTGGTGTCCGCCTCGAAGCTTGTGACCGCTGCCAGGTCCGCGCCATTGTTGCGGGACCACTTGAAGGTGGCGGCGTCGGCCGGGCCGCCCTGGTGGATTTCAACCCGGTACAGGGCGTTTTCAAGCCCGGTGTAGTCCAGCTCCGGCTTGAAATCGCACTCCCCCTGGGCGGCGTCCGGCGACAGGCCGGTGCTGAGGGTTCCGTTGCCGCCGGGGCGCAGCGCCCGGGCGATATCGGCCCCGCAATCGGCGTCCGGCAGGAGCTTGACCTGGGATACCAGCTGTTCGCGGCTGGTGGTGTCGGGACCGCCCAGGGCGACTTCCAGCAGCGCCGGGTCTTCGACCCCGGTGATCGTCCGCTGCCAGACATCCAGGTAGGCCAGGTGCTGATCGACCTCCACCAGATCAATGGCCGGCGCTTCGGGATAATCCTGCTGGGTGTGGTAGGTCTCGAAGCCTTCCTTGACGGCAGCGTGTCCCTGGACGTAGTAGCGTCCGGCCCCCGTTGGGGTGCCGTCGCCGCCCTGGATGTAAAAATCGTCCGGGCCGGCGTCGGCGGTCAGGCCCGTCGTCAGGGTCAGCCGGTCCAGGTGGACGGTGCCGGTCGTGGTGACATGAATTGCCAGATTGGTGTATTGGCCGAGGTCCAGGGTTGCCAGATCGAGCTCGATAACCTGCCAGTCGCCGCAGGGAAAAGTCTGGGCCGGGTCCGTGCTGATGGGGGCATCCAGGGCATCGGTTTTGGTCATTTCCAATCGGATGAGGGCCGGATCGGTGGCCGCGACCTTGCAGTACAGCATGAAGCGGGGGGTGCCCGGGGGTAAAACGGCGGCCCCCCGGTCCTCCAGGATTTGACGCAGTGCTGCCAGATTGACCAGCAAGGGCGGCACCGCACGCTGCAGCATTCCATTGCCGCTGATCATGAAACTGCCGAAACCTTCCACCTTTAGCAGGTGGTCGACTTTCCATGAACCGGTGCCGTCGAAACGCCAGCCGGCGGAGGAATCGAGGTGGTCCAGGATCAGGTCGTGATGGACCCGAAAGCCCTCGTTGGGACTGCCGTGATCCCCGATGATGTCGGTCAAGTGCCGGGAGCGGGATTTCAGCAATATCTCGAAAGCGTCGTTCCAGTCCGAGTCCAGCTGGACCCGACCCATCTGCAGGTTAACGCTTTGGAAGTGCTTTATTTCGTCCTGCTCACCGAATGGTTTTTTGGAAATCTCTGCGTGCATGATTTTTCCTCTTTTTAGGTTTCAGGTGTCAGAGAACAGATGACAGAAGTCAGAGGACAGAAGTCAGATGACAGAAATAGGTTTGCGTTGCCCCTCTTTTGAAACTTCATGAAATTTGAAAAGCGAACCGCAGAATATCGAATCCGCCGGCGGAAATGATGAAGTGTGGAATCGCTTGGGGCTTCGCTCTTCGAGCTACGACCCCACAAGTCGCTCTGACTATTTTAGCAATATTTTAATCGATAGAATACCTTACTTCGACATTCATTATTCCTTGTTCGATATTCGATATGTGCTTCTTGAAGTTTCTTATCCGATCAGACCGGCTGTCCTCTGACTTCTGTCCTCTGTCCTCTGTCCTCTGACTTCTGTCCTCTGTCCTCTGTCCTCTGTCCTCTGACTTCTGTCCTCTGTCCTCTGTCATCTGTCATCTGTCCTCTGTCATCTGACTTCTGACTTCTGACTTCTGTCATCTGACTTCTGTCATCTGACTTCTGACTTCTGTCCTCTGTCATCTGACTTCTGTCCTCTGTCCTCTGTCGTCTGCCCTCTGTCCTCTGGCACCTGACACCTGACACCCGAAACCGTGTATGAAACTAACTTAAAGCATATGGATTTAGACTTTTATATATGGATGAACCACGAACCACACGAAAGACACGAAAATGGAAAACAACCCTTTTTTTGCTTTTGTGTATTTCGTGTATTTCGTGGTTTACTTCCTATGCATTTACACTGAATTAGTTTCTTTTTCGATTAGACCGGCCGTTTTCCGGGCCGTCGTTGGCCGATCAGCAGTCGCGGTCGATCAAAACCGGCTGCAATCCCACCGGCAGATACTCGTTGAACTTGAGGGCCAGGTTTTTTTGCTTGAGGGTGTAATGGGCCTGGTGGTAAACGCCGATTTCACCACCGTTCTCGGCCCAGTGCGTGACCGCTTCCCGGCAGTTGCGCTTTAACTTGAGGTAGCCGGACTGCCACGGCCGGTCGCTGCAGAATGTCACGGGTGCCGAGGTGCATTTGTAAACCCGGGGCAAGCGGTTGCCGCGGGGGGTGACCCGGCAATAGCGGATGCAGCCTTGCTGGGGATTGGCAGCCCGCACCGTGTCCATGAAAATGGATTCCGAAGCCGACAGGGTTTTGACCCGGACCTTTTTGAGAACCGTGCTGCGATCGATGTCAACCGCCGAACGGCGTGCGACCAGGGCATTTTTTTTGGTGGAATCCAGGGCGCAATTTTTAATGTCGATGGCGCAGTGGCAGTAGACGCTGATTCGCTTGCGCAGGATGCAGTTTTCCAGGGACAGGGCCGGGTAGCGGTCCGTCGGCCCCCGAACGTCCTCCAGCAGCATCAGGTTGCGCAGCAGGGTGCAGTCCTTGAACTTGATTTTCCTGAAGCGGCCGGCGCGAAAGCGCGGGGTATGTCCCAGGAGGATACCCTGAACAGCCACCAGGGGCGTGATCTCATCGGCCGGTCCGTCCCAGATCAGGCGGCCGCGCCAAAACGGTTTTTCAAATTGGGCGGCCCGCAAAATGACCCCGCCGGCCACAGCCTGGGACACATGGCAGTTTTCCGTATAAATTTCACTGTCCTCGATCTGGATCACCCAGGGCATGCCGTCGGCTGCCCGGGATGCGCCCAGGCTGACGACCTCTTCCAGGGCCGCTTGCAGGGTCCGAAAGATCTTGGCCCGGGAGACCACGCCGTCGGCCGGGGGCCGCAGGTGCCGGGTGTCATCCGGCGCCGAACGCTTGGACACCCGGATCATCCGGCTCTCATCGACAGGTTCCCAATCATGGTAATAGGCGCCTGCTCCCAGATAGGCGGCAAACCCATGGTAATAGCCGGCGCTGAGCGGCATACGCGGTTTTTCCCGGTCGGCGAAGGCCACCCGGCCCAGGTCCGGGTCAATGGCCAACAGCCCCGCGGCCGGTTTGACATAGGTCGACAAATCACAACGCACGGGAATGCGGTGCTGAATCGGTGTCTTGCCCATGATCGGCCGGCACTGGCCGGCGGCGTAGCGTCCCAGCAGCCCGGGGTTGAAGGCGCCGCCCGGGCCGGCTTGCGGGGTGCGTTCAATCACCAATCCGCCTGCAATCGCTTTGGCATTGACCCGGTAGGTCGCGCCGTCGGCCGCCACGTAAAAATAAGCGCCGTCACCCGTCATGACATCGATTTGGGGCAGGTAGACCAGCAGGGCGTTGCCCCTTTCATCGGTGGCAATGATTTCCATCTGGCTGATGGGGTTGGCATCCGTGCGGTGGAGACTAATGATCAGGTGGCCGGGGCCGTCGACCGGGGCTTTTGAAATCGGGGTGACCTTGACCGCATCCGCCACGCTGGTCAGCTTGACGGTGGTCAGCGGCCGCAGCACACCGCCGCCCTCACCGCCCGAATTGTCCCGGTTCCAGGCCTTGACGGTCCAGCCGGCGGCGGGTACCAGTGTGTTTAGAAACTGCCCCCGGTCAACGATCTGCAGCGGGTCGTTTTTGGCCAGGCTATATATGGGCGCTGCCGGCCGGTTGGCGGCGGTCAACCGGCGGGAGGGGTACACCACCCCCTCGGTGGCCCGGGCCAGGCGGGTAAACTTGTAAAGCGCTTCATCCGCCGGCTGGGGGCCGGTGGGATCATAATCGTAGAAATAGGCGCTGCCGTAGCGGTCGATGGCAAAGTAGGTATCCGAACCGCCGTGAAAGGCGGGCAGATACACGTAGCCACGATCCTTGTAGACGCCCCGGCGCAGATCACCCTGGCCCGTAAAGACCGCGTAATCATTTCGGCGGCTTTGCAGCTTCAACACCATGGCCGGAAAAGCCCGGTTGTAGCCGGCGGCGGCCATGACGCGGATAACGAGTCGACCGCGGGACCGCGTGCTGCCGTCCGCCAGGTGCTGAAAATCGAGCGGTGCCGTCGACAAATCCAAATCACCCAGGGGATCCAGCCGGGCATTGCCCCCGCTCTCGTAAAGCACCATGGCGCTGACGGTATATTTCAGCGGCTCGCCCCCCTGGACCTTCCAGTCCACCGGCAGCAGACCCTCGTTGTCGGCCAGGTCGAGCAGGGCGTCATCCGGGGCCGCCACGGCCGGGGATCCCGTCCACCTGGGCATCCTGGGAGTCGCCGCCAGCACCCCCTGGAAGAAGACATCCACCGTTTGGCCGGTCCCGAAACGATCATCCCGCTGGGATTGGGCCAAGGTCCGGGAGAGCGGGAAACGGCTGGGACCGTCAAAAAGCGTCAATGGACGGCGCCGGGCATCCAGGGCGAAATGGTAGGGGCGGTGCTGCACCCGGCGCAAGGGAACCTGTTGGTAGTGGGATAGCGCCACGGTGGACAGGAAAAAGCCGATATTCTTGATTTGAAACCATCCCCGGCGTGGGTCGGGGCGGCGGATGTCGGCGCTGTGCAGCAGGGAATTGCGGGCGCCGCCCAGTGCGAACAGGGTCCGGTGGTCTTTCAAGTCGGGGGTTTGCAGGTGGTCGTGCTTGATGTGGTTCAAATTCTGGCTCCACCCCGTCTGTTCGAAAAATTCCGCGGCCTGAACCCCCCCAGCCGGTTATTTCCCGGGCAACATCTTCCAGGGTGCCCAGGGTGCCTTTGGACCTGCGCCAGCCGATGGTTTTCATGACTTCCTGGCGGTTGCGGTTGCCGTCGTTTTCGATCAGCCGGGCGCCGATCAGCTGACCGATATAGGGCACCACCCATTCGCGGCAGGTCTCGATGAAGCTGTCATCGTAGAGCCCGGCGATATTGTGCTCCATGTCATCCAGGGTATCGCCCACGGCCGCGAGAAAGGCTTTGAGAACGCCGTGGTTCTGGTCGTAGGTGTGATACAGCCTCGGCAGGAGTTCGAACAGCTGCTCTTTGTAGTGGGATTGGGGCACGGTGGGTCTCCTATGGGTATTGAAGATTGAAGATTGAAGATTGAAGATTTGTGGAGTCGCTGCGCTCCGTCGTTTTTAAATACCGAAGAAGATGGTTTCGGGTGTCAGGTTTCAGGTGTCGGGTGTCGGGTGTCAGCCCGGCCGTCAGCGCGAAAAACGACCGGACAGATCGAGAGGGTAACTGAATTTGTGCAAGAGGACAAATTACAAATGACAAACACCAAATTACAAACAAATATCAAATCCCAATATCCAATGACCGAAACCCACTTTGCGCACGGGAAAGGATATCGTGATTTGGGATCGACGATCCGATAGCGATATGTGGTTCTCAATTTCCAATAGCAAATAACTGATTTTGCTCCCCGCAATCCGACGGCAGACAGCTCGCATCCGGCCCAATAATTTCCTTAGCGGACCTAATCGTTTGGATTTTTGAATTTGAATCATTGTGATTTGTTTGAGATTTGTGATTTGTATTTTGGGATTTTACACCTTAGCTTCGTTGCCAATATGACTCATACCAAATGCCCTGAAAACAGCATTGGATTAATGTCGTTTTTACCAGGATTTCGCGCGTCGGTTTCCTGACACCCGCAACCTGACACCTGAAACTTAAACCCGGGTAGAGGCAACATCGATATCCGATGATAACAAACGATCTACCAGTTGAAACTAAATGCCTAGATTGTCGCAGACCTTGCCCACCGGCGGCTGCAGAATTGTGATGTCGAGTTGGGCCTGGTCGAGCTCGGCCAGCTCCCAATTCTGGATCCAGACATCTTCCGCGCAAAGAGCCGGGGTCTGGTACCCGCCGGCGCTGCAGGCTGCAGTTGACCTGGTAACGCTCAGACTCTTGATGCCCTTGACCCCGTTGACTTGTTCCACCTTGCGATAAATGTCTTTTTTATGGATGCTCATTCCCAGGTCCAAACGCTGGAAATTAAAAAATTGCGGCAGACCGTCCGCCGTTAGACCGGGCCCGAGAGCTGCGATGATAGTATCCTGCAGCCGATCGGTATCCACACCCTCCAGGGCCACGACCTCCATGACAATGGTTATGGGAACCCGGCAGATCGTTTCCACCATGAGGGGTTGATTGACATCCCGGCGGGCATCGAGATGATCACGCAGGTCCGTCAAGATCGGGCTGAGGTCCTGATCCTGCTCACCGATCACCGCCAGGTAAACCACCTGGCGGCCGTTGATCCAGCGCCAGCCGGCCTTGGCTTTGCCCACCCCCGGGTAGGCCAGCGCCAGGTCCGCATAGTCGCTTAATGAAACGGCGCGATCGAAGGTCAGGTGTTCGGCCGGAATCTTGGCCCGCAGCTGGTCCCGGGTGTCCGGGTCGGAGCCTCCGACGGTCGGGCCGCTGTTGAAGACTTCTTTTAAAAATGCCGGTTTGGATGTTGGTTTTTTTAGAACCCTGACGGGAACATTGCCCAGGCTCCCCTGACCGATCCGGTAAGCGGCCATGACATTGTCCCGGCCGGTGGGCAGCCTGGCGCCGTTGGCGCCGTCACCGAAAACGATGCGGCTTTGACCGTCATACCCGGTTTGGACGGTGAAGTGCCGGTCCTGGGGTCCGCTGTACAGAAAATCATCTTTTTGCTGCCAAGGCAGGTTGTTGACCTTGACATCCACGGCGGCCCGGATGCCTTCACGCCCCCTGCGCTCATGGGTCAACGGCGACTGGGCCAGGTCAAACGTTTGAAAGGCTTCCTCTCCCCAACCGCTGCCTAAAACGGCGGCCGGAACCGACTTGCCCTGGGTGATATCCACCGCATTGCCCCAGATTGACACACCGAATTTGGTGAAATTTTGGCTGATGGGGGTCTTGAGCTCGATATAGCTGGTGTCGGCGGCTTCGTCGTAAGCGACTTCTCTGAGGATGACCTTTTCGGTTTCTTTTTTGGCACCGACAGGGCCATGCAGGATGAGGAGACGATATTTATCCATGGCTGAAAAATCACCGCTCACCACCAGGGTCGATTCTCCGGCCAGGGACGCTGTGTTGGGGGTCCTGGTCTGTACCTGCAGGGGTTGGCGCAGACCGGCGTAGACGACGTGGTCGGGTGACTTCTCCAACAGTCCGTGGTCGTAAATTGCCGGTTCGGTGCCGACCCCGCGGCAGCCCATCCAGTCGACGGTCAGTTTCGTCACTTCGCGGGTTTCGGTAATGTTCTTTTCCAGGGCATAAAAGGTTTTATTCACTTCCGAGGAGCCTTCCAGAACCTTGATGGTGTAGCTGAAGCGCCGGGTTTCGCCTGCTGCGGCATCGGTCTCCGATATCCAGCGCTGTACGCCGGTTCTGATGGTCGCCATCTCAAATGCGACCCCTGTAATGACGCCGAAGCAGTCATCGGCCCCATTTTTTTTCACGACAATGGGATCGGCCAGGGCCACCTTTTCAAACTTGCCGTCCAGCCAAACCGTGTTTGCGGCACCGCCTTCCAGTTTAAGAAGATCACGGCCCTCCGGGTTGATGGTGCCCCAGGCGCCGTCCCCTGCTGTTTCGCTGCCGGCCAGGGTGCTGAACATGGCGCCGGCGGTCCACGTCACGAAAGTGGTGTCGTTTTGCGGGTCGACGTCCGCCGCCTGTACCTGGACGAAAAGACTTCCGGAAGCGGCCTTGAAATACAGGTGGCTGCCGGTTTTGATGACCAGCTTTTGGGCCAGGCGAATGCTGGTGCCGATAGCCGCGGGATCATAGCGTTGACTGTCCGCCAGGGTGAATTCATTGAATTGGGCTTTGACGGCCAGCGACTTGCCGGTCTCGAAGAAGACCTTTTTTTCAGCGCCTTCTTCTTTGCCCGAAACCTGAAATCCCTTGGGCAGGCTGCCGCCTTTGTCCGGCTTGGCCAGCACGATCAGCGAGCCGCCGGCGGCCGCGCCGGGATCGATCCGGTAATCCACCACCAGCGCGAAGTTGAACAGCGATTCCCGCAGCTGGCCGGTCTCCAGGTAAATTTCCTGGGCATAGGCATTCTGGTAGGTCATCAGGACTTCGCCCAGATAAGCGGTCAGGTCGATGAATGCCCGGATGAAATCATCGTCACGCGGCACAAATCCCCTGGCTTCCAAACGCTGCATCAGGTCGGCCCGGTACTCGTCATAGCCCTTGGCACTGTAATGGATAGCGGATTTATGCGGCCGGTTGGGGGCCGTGGTATCTAATGAGTCATTGGTCACGTTGTCCACCCTTTTTCGTCATTCGGCGTTCGGCGATTGACACTCGGTATTCGGCGTTCGGCGAACGGCAGAGGTTTATGGTATAGGGTGTAAGGTATAGGGTATAGGGCGTATGGTATGGAGTGTCATGTTATGTGCATTCGGAATTAGTGATTTCATGAAGTTTCACACGAGCATGGCCTCGATTCGGCTGAGCTCGTCGCAGGCCGGCTAAAAGAAAGCCGGTCTGATCGAATAAGAAACTTCGAAAAAGCGAATATCGAATATCGAATAATGAATGTCGAATGTCGAAGTAATGTATTCTATCTATTTTATTAAGAAGACTGAGCAAAGCGATTCCACCCTTCGACATTCTGCGGTTCGATATTCGATATTCTGCGGTTCG
>Ga0056139_10000335_pt1 | contig 14431 bp, 12 predicted proteins | sample WorMetTyACAVOLI2_FD_56255 | JGI IMG/M metagenome (GOLD analysis project Ga0056139, IMG submission 56255) | Marine gutless worms symbiont microbial communities from Max Planck institute for Marine Microbiology, Germany - Olavius algarvensis... ...
AATAATCACTGACCCGAGAGGGCTGACTGTCCGGGAGGTCTTTGACTTTTACAATTTAACCAGCTTAGCCACCTGAAACTTTTCTTTAGTTCTATATCAGTTTTCCCATCAATAAACTTGAAAGAAAACTTGGTATCATCAAGATGTCTGATCGTTTGACCAGCCAGTTCTCCGATAGGCCCATTGCTGTCTCCGGTGAGCTTGATGTCACGACCAGCCATTTCAAAATCAAAGGTCTGTTCCAGTTTCCAGACGGGCATGTGCTTGTACACTTTGACTTTTCCACTCTCCTGGAACCGGAACTCATAGACATTCGCACTCCCCTGCTTATCTACGATCGGCCCTTCGATATCGCCGATCCAGCGAGAATGATCTCCAGGTAAATCCTGGGCCAGCACTTGACTGCTGGTGATGATCAGTAGTAAAAACGTTGCAAGAAAAATACAGGACGTTTTGGGATTTGGATTGCGAAACATAATTTCCTCCGGTTGCTTATATTTGCCGAAAATCCAATCTTATTTTTACTGCGAAACGTCAGTGTGTAATCATTGTTTTTCCGCACTCTCCATTAGTTTTGTATAAGCCATTTCTTCAACTTTATTTGATAACAAATGGACTCTTCCTAAATTCCAACCAACCAGTATGAGGAGAAGCGCGTCAGATATGAATACAACATTGAATTCCACTAAGATTTTGGGGAAAATATATGTCCTGAGAAATACGACTGACACAACTACCAATAAACCAGCTATATTTCGTTCGGATGTGATTTTGTTATCCGTATCCCTTTTTTTCAATTTCAGCATTCTAATCATTATCAAACTCATGAATCGACCAGCGACAACAAACAGGACATAATGAAAGGGCAAATTGTGGATGAATGAATCATACAGAACGATTGAAAAAGCGATAGAAAGGATTAAGTAGTATATCAAATTTTTAACTCGAATTTTACTATCCACATAATTTCTGTAAAATTCATTTTTTACTTTCATATGATTTACCTTTCACAATATTTCCTTTTCTACCTCAAATGGTACGCCCCATAAATTGACGACTGCCCTGCAGCCTAACATGAGGCTGAATTGCCAGGAATCCGGCGAGGCCTCATCCACGGCCATGGCCGGGCCGGCAATCAAGAAATAGAAGGTGAGGCCCACAGTGGTTGCCTGTATGCCGCGTTCTTTCAATCTTCGATTACACCTGGTTCCTCCGTGACATATCTCAATCTTTAAGGCCCAACCGTTTTTCCATTTACGCGCTCCAAAAAGGTCTTGAATTCCGGTGAGGCTCGCAACACTTTGCGAGCATTCGAAATCAGCAGGTCGACCTCTGCATCGCTGAGCCGAAAACTGGTGCCGATGTTATTCAGTTTTTCCCGCTCGGCATCCTCTGCAACCCCTTTAAAGTCGACCCGGACAAAGTCGAAAGTGACCTCTTTGTCTTCAGTGGATAGCTGCTTAGCCAATTTTCTGAAAAACAGGCGTGTGATCTCGATGCTGTCATGGCTGTAGCGGTTGATCTGGTCTGTCGAGACGGCCGCGGCCACATCGAGTACGGAAGGCGTGTCCTGCTTGAGCGCCCATTCAAGGTGCGGCCGGTTGTTGGAATTGACCAGCATGATGAGGATATGGCGCACCCGTTCGTGGCCACGTTTGGCCAAAACCATGCGCGGGTCGCGCTCGGCGCCGCTCGAGGCCCCGAAAAGGGCGACCAGAGACCGCAAACCGAGATTATCGGCAATACCGCCGTCAACCAGGTGCAGCCAGGGATGCTTGCCGGCATCTTGAAATGCAGCCAGGCCCTGGGCCTGAGCCTTCCCGATGGTACCTTGTTCTGCCTGCAGGAGCGCTGTGATCCAGGGGGTTGTTTTGTATCCACAACTGCCCGCGTAGTTTTTCAGCGCAATCGGTGTTAACAAAATCGGTACCGCCGACGTCGCTGCAAGTGCGCGCGCAACCGGGAATGCGTCCAAATCCGCGCAGATGATATCAAAGAAGGGGCGGGTGAAGGAAACGCGTATGCCGGTGGCCAGATCGGTGGCATTGATCACCACGACCGGCGCACCGGGCCGGTTCAGGTCGGCAAAGGTGGCACCGTGAAAAACGTTTTCATGATAGTAAGCGGCGGCAATGTCGGAACGGCTGTAGGTTGAACTCGAAAGTGCAGACCAACTGGCCGGGCTGAAAATATCATCTTGCACGCGGCCCTGGATGTCTTTGCGCAGGAAAGCAGTTTCAAAATTTTGAAAAATTGCCTCCCCGTACAAGGCAAAATAGGCGTTGGGAAAGCTTCCACCCGACACGGATGAGATCAGATCCACTTCATCCAGCAGGCGCCGTCGGCCGTCGGCCGTCATCACCATGGTAGCGGCTATTTCCTGAAGGACACCATAGGAAAACGAGGCCGCCCGGGTGCCGCCGCCCGAAAACGCCATGAGGACCAGCACGTCTGAGGATCGATTCCCGGCCACCTGCTTGAAAACTATTTCACTTTTTCCAGCGTCCCATTGTTCCAGGGGCTTTTGCACCACACGGGGATGCGTACACGCGGACAGAATCACACACAGGCAGATGGCGAGCATCCTGATTGTATAAACCTGCTTATGAACGCCTTTGACCATTTGAAAATGCCTGTTTTTAATTTCGTCCTTAAAACCTATTCCTCAAGACCAGGTCAGAGATAATTGGCTATGCCGAAAATGATTGTAAGGAAATACATATAAAAAGACTGAAGGCTGAAGACTGAAGTAAAGAGCGGCCAACAAAACCATTAAAACGGAGTTTGAGCCCAAGCTATTAAGGCCATTGCAGCTAATACATTCAATCGGACAGACGGGTGTTTACGGTTTTCCTTAAGCCTTCAGTCTTTGGCCTTTAAACCTGAATCCGGTCGCCCCGTGGCGATGTGTTTTTGGTTACAAGCCCCTTTCAGGGGCAACCCAAAGCCTGGCCCTCAGGGCCGGGATTCTTTACTTCTAAATGACAACCGGCCTCAATCTCTGAAATGGACACGCTGCACGACAGCCATGATGATGGCTGTTGTCCAGCCGAACATGATAATTCCGTTGGCCGCTTCGAAAGAGGCCAGCAGTTGCCAGCGTTCATCGAGAAGGACATCGCCGTAGCCCAGCGTGGTAAATGTGACCATGGAAAAATAAATCGCCTTTTCCAGACCTTCGATGGCATTCAACACCAGGTAGGTGCAAGCCCAGATCAACACCTCGAATAGCGAGACCAGGAACATGATGAGGACGGCCCCGCTGACGATGTGGAAGTTTCTCTTCCTGAGCAGGTGCGCTTTGGGCCGCCGCGCCTGCCTTGCGTTAAACTGCAATACCATCATCATGCCCATGGTGTGGACTGCAACGGTTGCCACCAGTATGAACATGCAGATCGCAAGATTCAGAAGCAATCGGTCCATCCTTTCCCTTTTCGGGCTTCGATATCGAGTTCTGCGTTGATCAAACCCGGTTGCTCATCTTCCGCAGAGCACTACCAGTCCGGCGATCGCCAGTTCTGGCGATCCTTATCATCAACCGGCACATCGATTTCTTCGGGATCCAGCAAGCCCCCCCAACTCGTTCGCTCGGTCATTTCATTTTTATTTTCCTCTGAAAGAATGTCCGTGCCTTTTCTAATTTGCCACCCACCGCCCAGCGCTTTGTAGGTGGCCACGAGATTCGTGCCGACCTGTCCGCTGACTTCAGTCAAACGATCGGCTTGCGTGGCCAGGAACCGCTGTGAATCCAAGACTCTTTGATAGTCAGTAGCCCCCTCTTTGTATTGCAGCATCGAAATGGCTACCGCTCTTTGGGCTGCGGTGACACTCGTTTTCAAATAGCGTTCCTCTTCCCTGGCACGCGCGAACGCCACCATCGCATCTTCAACTTCCCGCTGGGCATTTAAAACCGTATTGTGATATTTGATGACAAGCTGTTGAAGGCGTGCATCTTCGACCCGCACGCGGTTTCTAATACGCCCGTAATTAAGAAAATCCCAGCTGATACCAGGCCCGGCACTCCAGAATAAACTTTTACTGCTGAAGATATCACCCAGCTCATTCTGGCTGGATGCCGACGTGGCGTCTGATGAACGCCATCCGATTGTTCCAAACAGTGTAAAATGCGGGTACAGGTCCGCTTTGGCGATTCCGATCTGAGGACTTTGGGTGGCAATTCGCAGCTCGGTCAGCCGTATGTCGGGTCGCCGTCTGAGAAGATTGCTGGGGATGTCAACAATGACGGTCTCGGCTGCGGCTGGAATCTGGGCCGGTCCGTGCAGCATTTCGATCAGTTCACCAGGCAGCACACCCAGCAAAATAGCCAGTGCGTTTTGGGATTGACGCAGATTGGTTTCCAAACTGGGAATCAGGGCCCGGGTATTATTTAACAACATCCGGGCCTGGGCCACATCCAGTTCTGAAACAGCGCCCTCGGTAAAGCGAACATTGGCAATCTGTAACGATTGCTCTTGCAGCTTGACATTTTCCGCCGCGATCAACAGCCGTTCTTCCAGCGTTCGTATCAGGATGTAGGTACGCGCGACTTCAGCCGTCAGGGATACGAGAACATTGTCATAACTGGCGACGGTAGCCTCCAGGTTGGCGACCCCCGATTGAACCGAGCGGCGAAACTTACCCCAAATATCCGCCTCCCAGGTCGCATCGAACCCAAGCTTCAGAGCATTGAAATGCTCATCGATATAGGGGGATCCAGAACTCGTGCTACGTTTGTTGTTTGTCAGGTCCCCGTCGGCCGACTGCTGTTGGGGGTAAAGATCGCCAACCGCAATGCCCAATTGAGCACGCGCCTCATAAATGCGGATGCCGGCAATCTGCAGGGGAAGGTTTTGGTGGTAGGCTTTTGCGACCAAATTGTCGAGCACGGGGTCGTTAAATACCCGCCACCACTCCCTGTAGTCGGTTTGCCCGGCGCTCAAGCCCGGCGAGTGGCTCTCCATCCAGTCAGCGCGCACCGGGGCCTCCGGTTTGACAAAATCCGGTCCGACCATGGTGCACCCGCCGAGCATCAATACGATTGCAGCCCATGCCAGTCGCCCGGTACGCAACGGTTTGGCCCACCTGGTGAAGCAACCGGGCTGTTTTTGATTGGTTACCACATAGCCTTTACCCGTACACATAGTGCTCCCCCTCTTGTTAACTCGTGTCCATCCACAAGCGGCATCTTCCCCGCTAAAGGCTGCGGGATGTTCCATTGGCCCAGGGCTGTGTTTGCGCTCTTTTTAAATCCTCGAAATAGCCCACTAATACTGCGGTTTCAAAATCGCTCAAGCCTTGCCCTATAGCAAAATCTACCGTTTGTGGATGGACACCAACTCAGCGGCAAAACAGGTCATCAACCATCCTACCGGTGCGATCCGGCAGTTTAAACCATCAACTGGGCGACAGCTCCACGGCAGCCAGGGTTGCCCGCAGCTAGAACGCAGTGTGTTCGTCAAAAAAACCAATTCATCAGCCCGCCGCTTACTTTCGGGTTCAGCCGGCCCCATTGTCCGCCGGTGCTTTAACCTTGAAGAAAATGCTGTAAAGTACCGGCACATAGTTCAGGGTAAACATACTGCCGATGCCCAGACCGAAGAACATGACACAGGCCATACCGAAAAAAAGCGGATCATTATTGATGATCAGCGGAGTGAAACCAAGCATGGTCGTGGATACCGAAAGCAGGATCGGCCTAAAGCGGCTGATGGCTGAATTGACAACCGCATCATAGGGTGTCTGCCCGCTGCGCTGGTTCTCCTCGATTTTATCGATCATCACGATGCCGTTGTTCACAATGGATCCGGCCAGAGCCAACAGACCCAGAAGGACCATGAAACCAAAGTCGGCCTGCATCACCAGCAGGCCGACCACCGACCCGACAAGAATCAGGGGCATGGTTAAAATAATAATGGCAGCCCGCCGGATGGAGTTAAACTGCCATACGAGCAGGGCCACAATACCCCCAAAACAGGGCAGCAGCCAGCTCTTGAGATTACGCTGGGCGGTGGCGGAGTCCTCCAGTTCGGCCCCCACATGCCAGTGGTGATTTTCGGGAAAATTCATGCCGTCCAGGGTGGGCTTCACGGCGGCCAGGATCTCGGAAGCCAGCAGCACCTGATTTTTGACACTGACGGTGATGGTCCGTTTCTGATTGTAGCGCACTATCCGGTCCAATTCACCCACGGTGTACACATCGGCTACCTGGCTGATTGGTACGTTGTCGCCGGATGATGAACGGATGCCAAGCGTGCGCAGGCTTTCCGGGGAGTCCCTTTCAATCGCGATCCCCCGCCCGACAATGGGGATCTGGACATTGCCCCGCTGATAATCGGTGACGGTTGTACCGTCAACAAAGAAAGTCAACGTGTCGGCCACATCTTTGGATGTCACCCCGGCACGGAGGGCCCGGGTTTGATCGACATCCGCCTTGACCGAAAACACCCGGTTGTTCCAATCCTGTTTAATATGAATGCTGCCGGGAATTGTGCGGAGCGCGGCCTCCACCTCTCCGGCCAGTTTCTCCAGGACCGCTATCTCCGGTCCACTGATCCGGATGTCAACCAGACCGGATTCAGTGGCGCCGAGCCACATGGATTTCACCCGGCCGCGGGCATTGGGGAAATGATTTTGCAGGTGCTGGGCCGTACGCTGAACCAGTTCAGGCACCTGTTTGCTTGTCTCGGTGGTCACGATTAAAAAGCCAACGAACGGATCCGGATCCACCGGAGCCAGGGAGAGGAAAAACCGGGGCCCCCCATTGCCCACATAGGCAATTGTTCCGGTGACTTCCGGGTTTTCCTGTTTATCCTGCAGCCAGGCGCTGAGTCTTCTCACCGTCCGGTCAGTCTCCTCGATACGTGTGCCGGCAGGCAGATCGAGGTAAATCAGGTATTGATTTCTGTCTCCCTGCGGGAAAAAAGCCTGCGGTATAAACGTGCCCGCGTAGAGTGCGGCAACAAAAATACCGCCCGTCACACCCATCACCAGGCCCCGCCGCCGCAGGGAAAAGGTGAGGACCTGCCGGTAGAAACGATAAAATTTTCCCTGGTACGGATCGCTGTCCGTCTGCTTGTCACCGCCGCCGGCCGGCGATGTTTTTAAAAACCAGTAGCACATGCTGGTAGATGAAAACATGGAGATAAACCACGAGCCCATGAGCAGGATAATCATCACCGAACCCAGCGAGGCGGTGTAGTCACCGGCCATACCGAGTTGCATCAGGATCGGCCCAAAGGCAAACACAGTGGTCAGCGTACTGGTGAGCAGGGGGACGGTGAGGGATTGGCCGGTTTTAAGGACGGCCTCCTTGCGCGGCATGCCCTTTTCCAGATTCACCTTGATATCATCGGAGACCACAATGGCATTGTCCACAAACATGCCCAGCGCAATAATCATCGTGGCCAGCGACATCCGCTCCAGATCAATGCCCAGCACGAACATGGTCAATAGACCGTAACACATGACCAGTGGGATAAAAGAGCCCACAATCAAACCGGTTCGCACCCCCAGCAGCAGCATGACCACCACCAGGACGATGGTGATGCTTTCGATTACGTTGAGCACCATGCCGTTGATGGATTTTTTAATGAGCTCCGGCTGGTAGGTGGCAAATTCGAGCTTGTAGCCCCACGGCAGGGATTGCTCAATTTCATAGACCTCTTGCTGCAGCCGCGCACCGAACTCGACCGCATCGACCCCCCCGAGGAGATAAACACTTAGCACAATGGCCTGATGGCCGTTGTAATAGGCGGGATTGTGGATTGGCTCCACGTAAGCCTTTCGGAGAGTGGCAATGTCACGCAGCGGAATAGAGGCTTGGGTGCCGGCAATCGGAATCAGGACCGCTTCGATCTCCGCCAGGGACTTGAACTGCCCCTGGGTCTCCAGGCTGATCTCCACATCGTTTACGTTTATCCGGCCGCCCGGGAGAAGGATGTTCTGGGCCTTAAGTTTTTTCCCGATATCGTTTGGGTTGATGCCCAGTTGCGCCATTTTGGCGCTCGACATCTCCAGGTAGATGCGCTCATCCTGCACACCGGTGAGATCAACCTTTTTGATGCCCTTGAGCAGGTTGAGGCGTTCTCTGGTTTGGCGGGCAATTTCATGCATCTCGGCCATGCTGAACCCATCACTCCAAAGGGCGATGGTGGCCACAGACGTATCGCCGAAGGTGTCGTTCACGAACGGCCCGAGGGTGCCTTCCGGCAGCTCGGATTTGACACATCCATCCGGTTGCGCAGCAGTTTCCAGGTCGCCGCGAGCTGCTCGGCAGGCACTTGATCTTTGGCGGTCACATGCATCGAACACTCGCCGTTTTTGGATATGGAATTCTTGATCTTGTCTATTTCGCCCATGCTCGGATTTTCTCCTCGATGGGACGCGTGATCAGGCGTTCGACCTCCGCCACCGCCATGCCGGGATATTTGGCCGTCACCACCGCTTCGCGAATCGTGATGAAGGGGTCCTCCAGTTTCGGAAGGGCGATGAACGCATAGAGGCCGCCGACAACCATCAGGAATATCGTCATGATGACGGTTCTGGAATTATTCAATGCAAATGCAGTGATCCCTTTCATTTTCCGTTCCTTATGTCCCGGGGTGATGGAGATTGTGCCGGCTTGGGTAAACCCTGCCCGGCCCGATGGGCGTGGTCATCGCATGCGGGCGGCTCAAGGGCGCAAACGTGTAGCGACTGAAACCCGAACGATGACATCCACCCCTTATTGTTTCATCAGTTTGACATGCAGGCCATCGGCTAAAAAACTGACCCCCGCCACGGCAATGATGTCCCCGACCGCAACGCCATCTGTCACGATGACCTTGGCTTGGGTTAAGCCGCTGTAGCGGACCCGGTTCTTTTTGACCGTGGATGCCCGGGGGTCGTATACAAAGACATATCCCTGGTTGGCTTCCGCGGCCGGCAGGATGGCCTGCAGCGGCAGTTTGAAACCGGCTTTCCGGTCTTCGTCCTGTACGGAGAACCTGGCTTCAGCGCTCATGCCGGGTTTCACTTTTCTATTGGGGCCCACCAGCGCCACTTTGACCGGAAAGGCGTTAGCCTCAATAGCCGCGGAGCCGATGTCTGAAATTCGGCCCTGGGTAGACTCACCCGGCACTGTGGGAAAGGTGACCGTCACCGCATCATCAATGTAGATGTAGTCAATGGCATTTTCCGGAACGGCCACATGTACTTCCATTTTTCCCTTGGCATTAATTTCGAACACTTTCTGCCCGGCCTGGACCTCCTCATTGGGCTCCATCGATCGCCAGGCGATGGTGCCGTAGTAAGGTGAAAACAAACTGGTTTTGCGCAGGTTGCGTCTGGCGAGCTCCAGTCTGGCTACTTGAATTTTAACTTCGTTCTCGGCGGCCTTCAGGTTATATGCAGCCGCCTCCAGATGACTTTTGACGCCCGCACCCTGATCGTAAATCCGCTGTTGGCGGTCGAGTTGCGACTTTGACTCGTTTACCTGCTCCCTGGCCTTTCCCAACTGAGCAGCGGCCTTATCCACATCCAGCTGATAGGGTTCCGGATCGAGAACAGCAAGCACCTGTCCCTTTTTCACCTGATCGCCGATGTCAACTGACACAGAGGCCACCTGCCCGCCCACCTGAAAACTGAGGTCTGAGGAATCGACCGCAGCGACCAGTCCGGAAAATTTGAGTATCCTCTCGGTCACCTGCTCGCTGACGGTTACCGTTTTGATAGCCCGGATCTCTTCAACGATTTCAATTTTTTCTTTGCAGCCCATCAGGGCAAACGCTAGGCAAAGAAGCCAGACCAGCCTTCCTAAAGTCTGTTTCGGCATATTAAACCTCACTGTTGGTATCGATTGTTGTTATGCAATAAACCGCCGCTTAACTGCGTCCGGATCTGCTTTCTGCGATAGCGACGCCACTGTCAGCAGCGGTACTTTCGCTGAAGAGTGAGTGCCGGAATGATGTCTCTTGGCGGCCGCGGGTGAGAGGAGCTGGCTTCCGGCAACATCTGTTTGACAATTTCGCCACTTAAGTCCTGAGTCTATTCACGCACCACAAAGAACCATTAAAGCCGGCATTTATATAGTCATTCACCTCATCCAAATCTGGCTGTAAAAGACGTCGTGACTCGACAAGTGTGCTGTCAGGTATCGTGCTCAGCTGGCGCAGCTTATCAAGACACGTATTTTCTAGATCTTCCAGAGAAACAATCTGGGTGATCAATCCTAAATCGAGTGCTTCTTGGGCGCTGAATTTTTGCTTTGTCAACATCAGCTCGGTTGCCCTGTGGGACCCGAGGCTGCGGACCAGATAGAATGATAAAAGCCCTGATGGCGGAAGCCCAAGTTGGAGATTCGGGAGAAAATAGGTCGTCCCTTCACATGCTATCCGCAAATCCAATGCCAGATTCATCCCAAGAGAATCTGGCGCAATATCACCCGCCATCCCCCCAACAATGGGTTTTGGATATGTCCTTATGGTTTCCAGGACCTGCATGGCGGCGCTTTTGTATGGAGCCGCAGCACTGCGGCCATCATGGTATTGTTTTTCTTCAAGAATTTTTAACAGAAATTGCCGGTACTCAGTACTCCCCGAGTACTCGTCCGAATAGATGAGCGCAACGCCGTTAATATCCGGGGAGTCTTTAAGGGTCTTAAAAACCATCAGCAGAGCTTCCTTGGCATCAACGGTGGTTGCTATTTTCCTGGCGTCCTTCAAAAATGTAATTAATGCCAAATCCGTATCTTGACGACAGGTAAAGAAATCATTAACCATATCAATTGAGGTCATCCGTCTTTCCCCCTGGTTATGGGTTGCTGCAACAGCCGCAATCACCATCATCAAAAACATCAACCCACGGTTTGTTATTCATCTGCGATTTGCTTTTTGGCCAGTTCAACCCCACCTGAGTTTGAAACTTCGCCGATGTGCATCACGAATGTCTCGCCCAACACCCTGGAGGCGCCGATTAAAAACTCGAATTCGTGAGTCTTGAAGTGCTTTTTCATGGCCTCACGCGACTTCCATTCCCCCACCACTGCATAGGTATTTTCCTTCCCGGTATCCCGGTACACCCGGAAGTCATGACACCCCTTTGTTTTACGAATCTTCTGTAAAACAGAATTCATGCTGTCGATGAATTCTCCCGGTTTGTAGGGCTTGATCTCTACCCTCAGTTGATAGATGACCATAATAGTTACTCTCAATTTAGTGGGTTATGGATGTAGAGGGAACGGTCGCTTCAATCATAGGTGTTCAAAGAGTGTGCCATTTATAGAGGCAAGCTGAAAAGGTGTTTAAATATTTGTAATTACGATATATTTTGCCTTAGATGACTACATCAGGCAAGGTGGGAAAGGAAAATGATTAAACCAAATATGGTTTATTGCCCACATTTGGTGTTTTGCGACTGGCCTTTTTAGGCTGCAATGGGGCGGGGAGCTAGATCCGAAATTCAAATGACAGAATGACAGAAACAGGTACCTACCTGCGGCAATGAAAGGTTTTGTTTGATTTTTTGGTCATTGTGATTTGCCTTATTGTTTGCGGCGTTCGCCTTGAGAACATTCCGCATTTCGATATTGCGGCGTTCGCCTTGAGAACATTCCGAGCTTCGGATTTTTCGGTAATGAAAAGGCACCGCTGCGATAGAGTTATTTAATACAAAACTTATGAGAGGCAACACTAGCGGAGCTTTGGCTTTTTGATACCGAGTCTTTTCATGCGGCCGCGCAGTGTATTGACATGCATCCCCAGGGTCTGGGCGGCACTGTTTTTGCCCCCGATTTTCCAGTTCCGGGCCTTGAGGACCCGCACGATATAGGCGCGTTCCATTTCCTCAAACGGCTTAAAATCGCTGATCGTATAGGTATCCATCTGGGGGAGTTCGAAGTTCAGTTTCTTACCCCGGGCGCTAATCAACGCACTTTCGACGGCATGCTGCAATTCCCTCACGTTACCGGGCCAGGGGCAGCGCTGCAGCATGTCCATGGTACGTTTGGGGGGCATCAATACCTGTTTTCCCATTTTTCTGGACAACTGGTCCACAAAACAATTAACCAGCAGGGGAATGTCTTCAGCGCGTTCACGCAGCGGGGGGACCGTAATTGGAAAGACCTTCAGCCGATACCATAAATCTTCGCGAAAACGGCCTTTACTGACTTCCTTTTCCAGTTCACGGTTCGTGGCCGCGATGATGCGGGCATCGGAGCGCAGGGTGCGGGTACTTCCCAGCCTTTCAAATGCGCCGTTTTCAAGGACCCGCAGCAGCTTGGCCTGCAGCTCAAGCGGCAATTCGCCGATTTCGTCCAGGAACAGCGTGGAGCCATTGGCCAGTTCGAAGCGCCCGACCAGGCTCGATGTGGCCCCGGTATAGGCCCCTTTTTCACGGCCGAACAACTCGGCCTCGATCAATTCCCGGGGCAGGGCCGCGCAGTTGACCTTTACCAGGGCCCGTTTACCCCGTGGACTGATTTCGTGCAGGGCGCGGGCCATCAGCTCTTTCCCGGTTCCGGTCTCCCCCATGATCAGAACCGGAGAATCCGTAGGGGCGACCTGCTCGACCCTGTTGAGCACATACGTCAGCGCTTCGCTCTGGCCGATAATGTTTTTAAAGTTGTGTTCCAGTTTGATCTCTTGTTGCAGGTATTCGCTTTCGGCTTGCAGCTGGTCTTTTAGTGATTTGATTTCCTCATATGCCTGCCTGACCTCTTCCTCTGTCTTTTTGCGATCGTGGATATCAACAAAAGAGCCGGCGACCCTGATTGGATTACCGTTCTCATCCCAAACAGCTTTCCCACGAGCCTGAAACCACCGGTATTCCCCGGATTTTGTTTGCACGAGATATTCAATATTATAATATGGGGTCTGTTTTTCGAGATGCTGCTTTAGTTTAAGCGGGGCAATTTCACGAAAGTCCGGGTGCAAATGATTCCAGGCCTGCTCAGGAGTATGGCCGTTCATCTCATGGGGTTCATAGCCCATTAATTCTTTGAATCGATCAGAATAATAGATCTCACCGGTAGAAATACTATAATCCCAGATCCCAGCATCTGAGCCCGTAACGGCCAGTTCGTAACGCTCCTTACTAATTCTTAAATCTGATTCTACTTTTTTTAATTGGGTGATGTCGGTGATCAAGGCCAGGGTCGCAGGTCTGCCATCCCAGTCGATTCGGGCTGAGTTAACAAATACATATTTCGTTTGTCCCTGCTTGCTGATGATACGTATGGAATATTTGTTGGCAAATTTTTCTCCGGATAACCGGGCCTGGTATTCAGATAATGCGGTATTCAGATCATCAGGATGGATAAACTTCTCGAATTCCATCTTCGTTATCTCTTCTACTGAATACCCTAATAATTCTTTGATCTTTTCATTGGCATATTTTACCAAATTATCCTGGGCAACTACAATGGCTTCCTCCGCGTTTTCAACAAGAGAACGGAACCGTCTTTCACTTACTTCAAGTTCCCTTTTTTTGCTATTTATCCGATCATAAAGCATGGCATTATCTACGGAAATGCCAAATTGAGTGGAAAGATGCTTGATGATTTGCTGCCGTTCCATGGTAAATACATCCGCCAATTGACAATTATCAAGATACAGCATGGCCTTGAGCTTCCCCTGGCTCAATACAGGGATACAGGCCAGTGACATGACATGACGGGCCTGGATTGTTCTATCCTGACCAAATTGTTTATCCAGTTTTGCATTTCCCACCACCAATACCTCTTTTGACCTTCGGCAATAATTGAAGACCGATTCAGGCATCAGGTATGTTTCACTATCAGATGGGTCGAAAGGCTGGTTGAGCAGGATATCATATTTTTCGCTCGTGCTATCACTCCAGGCCTGCACGAACCAGTTATCTTCCTGCTTCAGCAGCCACACCGCTTTTTCAGCGCCCGAGTTGGCTATCACCAAAGCTATCATTTTGGTTAAAAGTTGTTCAAGATCGGTTTCGGCAGAAAGCATTTGCGAGGCACTGATAATACTTCCCATGTCCAATTGGATGGAGGTAATGGATTGGCTGATGGTTCTGTCTGCCTTGCCGGCGTCGCTGGAACTCTGCCACGACAAATCGGAAGGCTCCAGAAGACCCGGCAAACGCCGCCTCAGGCTTTCGACAAGCGCAGGAGCACCTCAGCTTTGCCAGGCCTGAACAGCCTGCTCTGCATTATGAAGCGCTGCCTTGTAAAGGCCACGGTCTTGATAAAACTCGGCGGCGAGGGCGTGAGTCAACCCGGCTTCGCTCAGGTAGCCGTTTTCCCTGGCTCCCTGGCTGGCTTGCTCGTAGGCCTTCATGGCTGGCATTATCTCCCCGCGTGCACGGTGCACCTCCGCCTGTACCAGCGAAAGCTTGTGGGCGAAGTTCATCGGGGCCAGGCCGGCGAAGCGCTCGAGCAGGCCGAGCTGCTCCTGGAGTGCCTGCTCGCTCTCGGAGCTCT
>Ga0056139_10000374_pt1 | contig 13320 bp, 13 predicted proteins | sample WorMetTyACAVOLI2_FD_56255 | JGI IMG/M metagenome (GOLD analysis project Ga0056139, IMG submission 56255) | Marine gutless worms symbiont microbial communities from Max Planck institute for Marine Microbiology, Germany - Olavius algarvensis... ...
AAACTCCACCCCTCTGGGGTGAACTCAAAGCCGGGTCCTCTGGGCCCGGATCTTTACTTAACTTGGTGGCGAGTATTTTTCTTTTCTATGTACAGAAATTTTGATTGAGAACCTAAAAAGACAGAATTCCTTAAATCTTCAATTTTCAATCTTCAATCTTCAATAATACTGGGGTCTGATTATGCAAAAGCACGCACATCTAACCACTGTTTTAAGTATTTTAATCCTGGCTGCCATATCCGGCTGTGTCAGCGTGAATAAGCCGGACGAGAATAATTTCAGGGATCCGTTGATCGGCCTGGATTATGTGGAAGTTTCCTACTACGCCGGCTTTTATTATTTCAGTAAAGACGTGGAACCAACCCGGGGAGCGGCCGATAATTACGGCGCGCCCCTGTTGATGACCTTCGTATACAAGATTCATAACCCCAACCTGTATCCGATCATGCTGGACGGGTTTTCGTTTGCCGTCAAGTTCGAGGGCTTCAAGATCAACAATGTCATGTATCCGGTGGCCATGTGGATTCCGGAAGGCAAAACCAACCTGCTGCGGGTGCCGGCCATGTTCGATACCCGCCAGACCCTGCTGGCATTGATCATGCCCGAGGCCGGCAAACTAAAGGCCAAAAACATGTCGCCCTGGACGGCACTTGAGAAATGGTGGACCGGTGCGCCTGATTTTTCCTTCCCGATTTCCGCGACCGAAGGATCTGCCGTTTTCAGAGCCGGGCACATAAAGCGGGCCGTGCCCTTTGCCGCAAGATACCCAAAATGAAAGGTTCAAGGTTCAGGGTTCAAGGTTCAAGGTTCGAGATTAGATCTCGCTGATTTTATTTTAATGTTTATTCTACTGTCAGTCGAGGATCACCAACAGCAAGAAATCCTATAGTTGACTTAAAATTCGTGTTGGCCTATATTCTGCCAAAATTACTTCGATTGAAATTTTTATTAATCTTTCTGACATAAAAACGCGCAACGATTTGGTTTTGTCGCAGAAAACCTGGTCCTTCGGGCCAGGGCAGAGTCTATCGGCTATGCTACGAATCCTGCTGCAAGCGGGAGCGGAATGATGGATTACTGGAAGGTTGGAATGTTGGGTTTAGTGGAACGGGATCTATTTTTATGAAGATGGTACAGAGCATTGTATATAATCAGACCATCATCCGTTTCCCAACATTCCATTATTCCACCATTCCATTATTCCACTTGGAGCCTAAGGTAAACATCACCCCCCTGGGGTAAAATCAACGCCGGGCCCCCAAGGCTCGGATTCTTTACTCGGAGAATGCTATGGTCCGCACAGAAATTTCCCTTTTTATGAAAAATGCACCGGGTGAACTCGGCAAGCTGGCTTCGCTTTTTGGCAGCAAAGGTGTCAATATCGATGCCCTCACCATTCAGGACGCCTCCGCCTATGTCCAGGACCTTTTCAAGGCCCGGGGCAAATCGCTGAAACGCATCGCCTCGGCCGCCAGCTACAACTCCATGCGCAAGGATTCAGCCGAATATGCCCTGATCCGGCTGCTGGTAGGTGACACCGACAAAGCCGTCGATCTTCTTTCACAAAACGATTATATTTTCGACCTGATGCCCGTGATCGCCCTGGAACTGGATAACCATCCGGGTGAGCTGGCCAAAATCACCACCAAATTCGGCGAGGAGGGTATCAACATCAACTATGTCTACGGCTCGGTGCAGTCCCCGGATTCCAAATGCCTTTTTGTTTTTTGCCCGGAAGATATCGATCTGGCGTCGAAGATATTCAAGGGGTGACAGAGGATTTCGGATTGCGGATTGCAGATTTCGGATTGCGGATTTAAAGGATTAAAACCCGGATTTAAGAACAGAGGACAGAAGACAGAGGATTTCGATTGCGGATTGTAGATTTCGGATTGCGGATTTAAAGGATTAAAACCCGGATTTAAGAACAGAGGACCCTTCTCCGCTCTTCGAGCTACGCCACGGCGAGCAGAAGACAGAGGATTTCGATTGCGGATTGCAGATTTCGGATTTCGGATTTAAAGAATTAAAACCGGATTTAAGAACAGAGGTCGGAAGACAAAGGATTTTTGCCTGTCGTGAATTTTGTGCCGAACGGTCCGTTAAAATTGATAGAGCGCAGCGATTCCACAAATCCGCAATCCGCAATCCGCAACCCGCAATCCGCAAACTAAAATCCCAATTGATAAGTATTAGTGAACATCCCTGCTTCGGGTTGAAACCGTTGCCGCTGCGAGCAGCGATATCAGCCCCAGCCCCGCTGCGCCGCCGGCGAACCAGATAACCAACTCATACCCGCCCACCCCATAAATCAGCGCTGCAATCGTTGGTGCTGCGGCCGCAGCTCCAATGTACGGTACGGCCAGCGCTCCGGATATTAATCCAAAATCATGGCGCCCGAATAGCTCGGCCGTCATTACCGGCCGCATAATGCTCATCACCCCAAAACCCGCGCCTTGTAACAGGATGAAGACGGCCAGAAAAACCGGCACGGTGGCGGAAACCAGCAGGCCCAATGCAGCGCTTGCCAGCGCGATGTAGGCAACGATGAATATGCCCAGTGTGGACACGCGATTTCCCACGGCGACCATGGCGAGTCGACCTGCCACCTGCATGGGGCCTATCATGGAGGCGGCCAATACCGCAGTTTGGCTCTGAATGCCGCGCTCGTTTAGCAGCGGCAAGAGATGTGTCAGCAAAACGCCATGATCAAGCGCAACGGCCGTAAATGCCACTGCCAACAGCCAGAAGCCTGCACTGCGAAACACACCTGAGGTCTCCGTCGTTTTGCGGCCGGCAACTACCGCACAGGTTTCACAATGTCTTTCCGAGAGTCGACAGCCGAACCAGTTGAGCGGCGCTGCAATAAAGAAAATGGCGGCCGCAAACGACAGAACGGCGCCGCGCCAGCCGAAAATTCCAACCAAAGCATGCGCGCCCGGAAACGCTACGGTACCCGCAAAACCGGCGATCAGCGTTACCCAGGTAATGGCTTTTTTGGCCCGGGTTCCCATGACCCTCGTAAGGATCGCAAAGCAGGCTTCATAGAGTCCGCCCGCCATCGCCACTCCGATGACGATCCAAACCGCATAAAACTGCCAGAGTTTGGTGACCATGGACAGCAGCACCAGCAGCAGAGAACCTAAAAATGCGCTGCCGGTGATCGTGCGGCTGCCCTGGCCGCGGTCAATCAGACGCCCTACCGCCGGCGCCAATACGGCCGACACTACCAGGGCCAGCGTGAACGCACCCGACAATTCAGTCTTGGACCAACCAAGCTCACCTTCCCACACCAGCAGCAAAGCGGGAAACAGATAGAACATGGCCGCCCACATGATGATTTGGGCGATTGCCAAAGGCCACACAATGCGGCGTATGGGATTGATCGACAGGGATTTCATATTGCATCGCTAACCTGAGTTTTTCGAAGAAATATAGCATAGCCAGTCATCTGAGGCATTAGGCCTCGTGCTTTGTCAAGGGCTGGTTGGGTGCAAAATTCAGGCATTATTAGGCGGTAACTCCATCAATCAGGTAATCCGGCTGCTTTGGTCCATCGGCGCCAGGCGCGGGAATATAAGAATCCCTGGGCCTTGCCCACGGACAGCGGTTCGAGAGCGGCGCTCCATTCGTCTTCGAGCTGATGCGATTCATTGAAAGCCTGACGGGCAATCACCTGACGTTCGGATAAATCTGAACTTGCGGCGGATAGTGCCTGGTTGAGCAGGTCGGCTTCCAGTTGGTTCCGGCGTGGTGTGATAATTCGTATCCCTTGATCATAATTTTTCAACACCGACCGGTGCAGCAGCTCATGCTGCCAGAATAGGCTATTGGGGTCAAAGGAATTGCCGGCCGGATGTTCGTCGAACACTGTAGGCGTGTCGACCCAAATGGGTTTAAACAGGCTGGTGCACGGTGCGGCGGTACCGGTAACGAAATGGGTGGCTGAATCCGGTGTCAAGCTGGAGACCAAAGAGCCCGTAGTCTGGCTGACTCTCACCGGCCCCCAGCCGGCATGGTTGCAAATTTGGGATTGGAGTAGGCCCCGGTCCGGCCGAAATGAACCCGACGAGATGTCACCGTGGTCACGCAGGATCGCATAGAAATCAGCGACGTCCAGGCGACTGCGGCCAGCATTCAACCGGGCCATGGCCCGCGCCCGGCGATGTTCGCTCGAGCTGAATCTTGTGTATAAAAAATCTGAAAAGCAACGTGCAAAGGAAAAATCATCAGCCGAACGGCACCAGCCTTTTTGCACGGCAAAAGACACCAGATCGTCCGAGGCCATGTCCCAGTCGGCTTCGATGGTAATTTTGTTGGAAATGGCATAGATTCCGTCAACGCGTTTGGCAGCCCAGTGGCGACCGGCGGTTTCCAACACCCAGACAGAATCGGGATCGGCCATTAAAAAACTGTTGTGATATAACAGTTTATGGGAATGGCCGCAGTTGCCGCCCTGGCCATAGGTTTCCAGCAGATCAGTGATGATCTGCACCGCGCTACGGGCGGTGGCCGCGCGCTCGAGGGCGAGGCGCAGCAGGTCCATGCCCGTCAGCGCCGGCCCTTTTTCATAGGGCACCCTGGTGAACACCGCCTCGTTGCCAATGGCCAAACCATGCTCATTGACGCCCATTTCCGCGCCCCACATCCAAAATGGCTTGGACAGCAAAACCGCATTGGTTTCCGCCACCTGAGGAATTGCAATATAGGTGCAATTTACACTGGCGCCGGGATCGTGTGTCCGGCCGGGAATATGGCACAGGTTCTGGGCTTCATTGGGTTCGCGGTCGGAGTTTTTGCCAAACAGCGTGATGCCGTCTGCCGTGGCCCTTGCCGTGGCTGCAATCGTATCACACATCAGGATACCTCATCGTCTGATTCTGCCGGGCAGGATAAATTCGTAACGTTTCCACAATAACCGGGTGGTGATAAACCGGTCCAGACGCCGCAGTCCCAGAAACACAACCCAGATTAACTTGTCTTGTTTGTAGTACTTGTCGACCCCGCCCTTGGTCAATGGTGCCTGGCCGGGCGGCAAATGGGCGTTGACGCGCGCGATGGCCGGTTCGATCAATTCAGGTTTCTGTTCTTTGTACAGGTTGGCAACCAGATCCATGAACACCAGCCCGGGGCTGTAGTAGCGGGTCATGACGTCCTGCAAGAAGAAACGGCGAATGATCCAGCGCAAGAAACCGGGTGCGCTTTTAAGCAGCAGCTCCGGGTTTTGCTGTTCGACGCCTTGTTTGCAAAAGAGCGGCGTGCTGGTGTCGATGTAGTAAAGCCTTTGAGTATTTTCGGGGTCCCGCACCCAATTGGAGAGTTGTCCGTCAATGGCCAATTCCACGGCGGACTGATTGACATGATTAAATTCCCAGATTTTAGCAATCTCCCGGGTGGCAAGCTCGATCAGTTTGAGGCTTGAGCCGGCATCAAGATGATGAATGAGTTTATGACCGAAGTTGGCGTCAGGCAGTTTTCGCTGGGCGATGTAAAGGGCCACAGGCCGGCCGGCCGCGGCCACAATGCCTGTGTCATGGGCCGGCAGGTAAAGGCCGGCCTCTGCCAGCAGGCCGCAATATTCCAGGTACATTTTCTGGTATTGTCGGGCAGCGCGCAGGCTGTCAAAAAGCGGCAGGCGTTTGTAAACGTGATATTTATCCTCTGCGATCTCAAAGATGGCGGATATTTCGCCATACCCGACAATCCGGGCCGGTATTTTGGATTCCGCGGGCTTTTGGGGATTCAACCCTTTTTCGAAATCGTGTAACAAGTTTTGTGAAAGCATGGTCTTTTCAAGACACAATCTGGGGTAATGAGGGCAAATACTCCATGTATTAATTCATCCGCAATTTATTCCCAAAATGTCACGAGCTACTGTTTGGGATTTCAGATTTAAGGAATCCTGTCCATTATAATTGACAGAGCGCAGCGATTCCATCAATCCGAAATCCGCAATCTAAAATCCAAAATATAGTATTGCACTCAACCTGCAAGGGAACAAAAATGGGATTAAAAAGATTTTATTAAACCATCTTCACTACACCATTGGCTATCTGAGCTGGGGATCATGGCGTGCATATCTTCAGGGCTTCCTCGAATCGCTCAAGGATGTCATCGATCAATGGGCGATCCAGGAAGAGCCACGGTTTGCACTGCATGACCGAGTAGTCAAAGCCGGCGATCATGGCCCAGACCCCATTGTCGTAGAGGGCTTTGCACATGCTCACCGCCCCCAGGGGATCGTCGTACTTGAGGCCGATCACCAGGCCGCACTGCCGGACCTCCTTGAGAAACGGGTAACGGTTCTTAAGATCGCCAAACCCGTCTCCCAGAATTGCTGTATGTTTGCGCACCGAGGCCAGCAGGGCTGGATCGGCGCAGATATCCAGGACCCGGGAGGCCACCTGGCAGCCCGGCTCGGCGCCACCGAAGGTGGAGACGTGGCCGAAGCCGTTTTCGGTCAGCCAGCCGCCCCATTTTTTAGCAATAACCGCGGCGGATATGGGATAGATGCCGCCGGAAAGCCCCTTGCCGGTGACCAGAATGTCCGGGACGATCCCGAATGTGCTAACCCCCCCAGAGGTTTCCCGTGCGTCCCAGACCGGTCTGCACTTCATCGGCGATATACAGCGCTCCATACTCGCGGCACATCTTCCTGACCCCTTGAAGGTATCCGTTCTCAGGCAGGGGAAAGCCATAGGTGGCGGGAATGGTTTCCATGATTACGGCGGCCGTCTCCTCGCGCGCGAGTATATCCTCCATGGCCGGCAGATCATTGAAGGGCACGTGCGCATAATCCGCCCGGGATCCCCGGCTCAGAAAATAGTCGATGTTTGTGGTATCGCCCACATTGCCGGAAATTCCGGTGCTGCCGTGGTAGCCCTTGTTCAAAGAGACGATTTGACGCCGCTGCGTGGCCCAGCGGGCCGTCTTGACGGCAATATCCACCGCCTCGCTCCCGCTGGAAGCAAAAACCGTGTAGTGGAGGTCGCCCGGTGTTTTTTCGGCGAGTTTGCGGGCCAGCAAGGCCCGGGCCTCGCTGGCAAAGTGATGATTGCCGATGTCCGTGTTCTCCAGGGCGGACACCAGGGTCGCAATCAGCTCCGGATGGCGGTGACCCAGATTGAAGACGCCGCCGTTGATGTGAAGATCGATGAACCTATTTCCGTTGGTATCGAAGATATAGGGGCCTTTTCTTTTCCCGATGACAAGATCGATGCCGACTTGCCCGAAAGTATCGATTTTCCCGGGGCACACATATTCCCGCGCCATGGCTATAATTTCATTTTTCTCCACGATCCTCTCCTTCAGCGAAATTCCTGATTGCTACCGGTTAGAAAGTTACCAAATCAAATTTGCACAAATTGTGCAAACATTTGTTGGCATTTTCGTAAAGCACTAACAAACAGTCATTTACAAAGATTGGAATTGATTTCGAATTTTTGTCTTTTTCTGATACCTGCTAATCCCGTCTGGGTATCTGTTAATCTGATTTTAGCTGTTTTACGATGGCGGTAGCATAAAATAGATCCGCCGTAGGCGAACCACAAATCTTCAATCTTCAATCTTCAATCTTCAATTTTCAATTCCGGCTTGTCCGGGTTGGGATATTACAAATAACCAAAGGGGGTTATGAGGTCAAGCAAAATTAGAACTGCACGATAGTTGGGAATATTTATTTTACAGCACCGGCAGGATATGATAATTCTCAAATAAATAATACGTTTTATTTCTTTGCAGAAAATGGATAAACACAGACCACCCAAACAGATCATCCATTTGGACATGGATGCATTTTATCCCTCGGTTGAGGTGCTGGACAATCCTGAACTGAGAGGAAAGCCGGTTATCGTGGGCGGCAGCAAAGAAAGAGGGGTTGTATCATCTGCCTCATACGAGGCCCGCCAATTCGGTGTCCATTCCGCCCAACCCATGGCAACCGCCATGCGGCTTTGCCCCAACGGGATCGTTTTGCCGACCAGGATGGCCCGATACCAGGAAGTGTCCGATCAGGTGTTTGAAATATTCCCTATTTTCACCCCGCTGGTTGAACCGCTGTCCATCGATGAGGCCTTTTTGGATGTCACCGGCTCCACCCGGCTTTTTGGTTCGGCCGTCGAAATCGCCAAAAAAATTAAAAAGTTGGTTGTCGAAAAGACCGGTTTAACGATATCGGCCGGCGTGGCGCCGTCCAAATTCGTGGCCAAAGTTGCCTCTGACATGGAAAAGCCCGATGGCCTGACGGTGGTACCGGCTGACAGGGTGCGGGAGTTTCTGGACCCGCTGCCCATCAAAAAGATGTGGGGTGCCGGCAAGGTGACCCAAAAGGCGTTGGCCCGATTGAGCATCCATACCTTCAAGGATTTGAGACAAACGTCCCTGGAGTTGCTGGAAAAGGAATTCGGCAAGCACGGCAGCCATATGCACCAGCTGGCATGGGGTCTAGACCAGCGGGATGTGGTGACGCTGCACGATGTCAAATCAATCGGTCATGAGCTTACCTATTCCACGGACATCCTGGATCTTGCACCGGCCAGGCGTGAGCTGCTATCTCTGGCCAATCGCGTGGCCCGCCGCATGCGCCGCAAAGGCCTTGAAGGCAAGACCGTCACGCTGAAAGTGAAGTACAGCGATTTTAAGTTGATCACCCGTTCCGTAACCCTGCAACACTGCACCAACGACAGCGCCGACATTTATAAGAAAGTTTGCCGTCTGCTGGAAAAAACAGCGGTTGGTAAAAGACCGGTTCGTCTCTTAGGTATATCTATATCCAACTTATCCGATACCGGCTCCGGGCGGCAGCTTGCGCTTTTTAACCAGGATGGGTCAGCTGAAAAAAGGAAGGAACTGAACAAGACCGCGGATTCGATAGTGGAAAAGTTCGGCAAGCTGGGGATTCGTCCCGGTTCGCTGGTCGATAAATAATTCCGGTTCGTTTTTGAAGCTGAATTCAGAATATTCAATTTTCAATTCCCCGGCCTGGCGGGATCACGCTACCCGGCGACCGGCTTGTGCGGGTTGGGAGGTTATTCAACGGTTTTTCGAACAATTACATGATTGTCCAGTACAACATTGGACGACCAAATAAATTTGGCCTTTCGGCCAATGAATAATCCTGAAAAGTTCATGTACGCCGGTTTATTTTTGACACCAATGGTATCATTCGTAAAGACCGTCGCCGGAGGCCAGGAACTGTCGTCGAAATCTTCCTTATACCAATCTTCCGGAAGAGTCCAATGGGCTGCAAAACAATCTTCCCGGCAAGTCAGACGGTTCACGTGAACCATTGAAGTGTCGCGCACATTGCCAACTAGGCGAACATTCGACGGAGCATCAATCGGTGCCGTATAAAACGTTTGGGCTGTCCAGCTTGAGTCTGTAACCGTGCCGTCCGAAAAACTGGCGGCAAAGCCCCCATCGCCCGCATGAAATCTGTTCCCTCGATTTTTCTCGCTACCCAGTCCTAAATTCTCTTCCCAATCAACCAACCTGACCGCATAAGTGATCGGCCGTTTGACCCTGAAACGAACCACGCTGCTGTTAAACGGCGTAAACGGGACGGCATCGACGCCAATCAATCGGTCGTTTACGTACAGTTCAAAATAATTGTCTGCGAAGATAAAGCCTGTGATCAATTCACCATCGCGATCGATCTCAAAGATGGGGACATCATTGAGATCGATCTCCCTGACAGAGCCGGGTGTAACATTTGTGCATGGATTATAAAGATCCGGCGCTTTGCGGGCTTTGGCAAAAGCAACCGGCGCGGGTACAATCCATTTTTGTTCGGTTTGATCGACAAAATGGCCGATGCCGCTCTTGCGAAAGCGGCCGGCACATTCATATAGATTTTCGATATCCGTGGTTGCCCGCCCCCGGGTGATGACCATTTCCTCTGCATAGGAGTTGAAGGAAATAATTAGAATCAATACAATGAGGAGCGTATGCATCATTACCGTTGTCCCTTAATCAATAATACGTTAGCTTTACTCAAGAATCGCTCTCCCGTTCGCCAGTCGGTCCGAATTTTTCTCCGATTTTCCAAAAAAGATGCGATATAGACTAACTCTTTAAATAAACCCCGATTTTATCATTGCTTCCGACATCTGCAATCAGTTCTCCCAAATACGTCTTCATATTGGAAAAGTAATCCGGGTCCATTCGTCTTTTGAAGACGTTGCCTGAAAACATCGTCAGTAATCCCTCCAGTTGGGAAATTCCGCCATCTGTGGTGGGGTCGTACTGAGCCCAATTTTTCAAATGTTCTTCCGACCGGAAGAAAAGCATTGTACTTCAAGCGTATGCAACATCCTGCCGCCATTTGGATACGGGAAGGGATACATGGCCGATCAATCCCTCCGGATCGGCCTTTTCGATGATGCCGTTACGCATTTCAATGGTGATCGGTTCGCCGCAATCGAGACATGGGGATTCAATGCGGACCTTTTTCCCCGGAAATAGCCAGCTGACCGCCAGCGATTCGAAAGCTCACTGTGCAAACCATTTCTGCCCGGCTTCAATTTTCCACCCATTTCTTAGACAAATTGACGGCCTCGACGGCATCTTTGCCATAGGCATCGGCCCCGGAATACTCCCGCACTTCGTCGGTGACGGTACCGCCGCCGATCATGATTTTGACCGCGTCGCGCATCCCGGCTTCTTCGATCGCCGCAACTGTATCCTTAAACGATTCAAAGACGGTGGTTAACAGGGCGCTCATGCCGACAACTTGAGGTTTCGTTTCCCGGATCGCCGCCACAAATGCTTCCGGAGTCACATCCACGCCCAGGTCCTGAACTTCAAAGCCATTGACGTCCAGCAAAAATATCACCATATCCTTGCCGATGTCGTGAATGTCTCCTTTCACCGATCCCATGACCACTTTGCCGATTCGTTCGGTTGCTTCTGCGGCATCCTGCTTTACGAACGGTTCGGCCATTTTCGAAATCTTTTGCAGCATTTCACCGGCCATGACCAATTCCGGCAAAAAGTATTGACCTTGTTCGAACTGCTGGCCGACCAATTCGACTGCCTGACGGCACAGCTCTAAAACTTTTAGCGGATTCTCACCGCCATTTAACATCTTTGCGGCCAGATCCATCGCCTTTTGCTCCTTCATATTCGCTATGGAAACAACCAAGTCATCCACTATATTTTCCCCTTTATCAATTCTTTCTGCAAATTGCTGATCCATATGGATTTGACATAATCAACAAATGACTAAAATGATTTAAATTGCCTAAAATGACTAAAATTAAGGAATCGCTTCGCTCTATCTTTTACTATAAAGGAGATAGAATACCGAAATGTTAGATCATTTTCGCAAGAAAAAATATTGGCTCTTGAACTTTAACTAGTTATGATTTTTCAACAATGTAACCGCGCAAAATTGGTCGCCTGCAAAAGTCACTTATCAGCAGCATACTGCTTCGAGAAGTCAATCATGGCCCGCACGTTTTCCACCCGGGCACCCTGCATGCCGGCTCCGGTGGAGAAGATAAAACCGCCGTCTTGGCCGACGGCATCCATGAGGTTTTTGCAATATGCGCGGACCTTATCAGGGGTTGAGGTACACAGCAGCGAAAGCGGCACATTGCCGGCGATGCAGGCCACCTGACCGACCGTCTTTTTGGCCTGTTCTATGTCCGTGAGGTCGAACCACCACACTGTCTTGCCTTTGGGAACATCGCAGATCGCTTCGAGGCGTTGATTGTACCCGCCTTCGGCAAACAGCAGGGGTACGCAGCCTTCATTGACCAGCCCGATGATGAGCTTTCTTAAACTCGGCCAATAAAAGGTCCGGAACTGTTCATCGGACATGAATCCGTCGGCACCCTTGTGCAGCGGGATAAAGGGCATGAGGTGACCGGTGGCCTTGCACGAGGCCACGCCGGACTTGACCATGAACGGCACAAGACTCTCGCAGGCTTCGGTGAGATCCTCCGGATGCCGGTACATGTCCAGCATGATGCCCCGGGTGCCCCTGAGGGTGTCGCCGATCACGTCGAAGGGGGCCTTGGTGAAGCCTCCCGCAAAGGCCGGGTAACCCGTACCCATGATCGATCCGTTCAGGCGGCGCACCGCCGAAATCCATTGCATCGTCTCCCGGCCGGCCTCCATGAGGGCTTTGAAGGCCTGCTGGACTTCCGGGGTCCCAAAGGGTATCAGGGCCGGCGGAATGCAGGGAATTTCGTTGACCGTGGGGAAGAGAGGCATTTTTTCCAGGGGCTTCAGGCTGCCGAAGATCCGCGGAAAATAGGTGTTCATGAAGTACCCGGTGGGGTCGTCGATCAGGTCCTGATACTCATCGGCCTGCATATACTCCTTTTCCACATACTGGTATTCCTGCTGATGGGAAACACCCCGGCGTGGCCATTTGCAAAGCTTAAAATCCAGGATATCCAGCGGCTTGCCGGGCACGACGCTTGTGGGCGCATTGTAGGCGTCCGGCGTAAAATCGTCGCAGTATTTTTTCCAGGCCTTGGCGAGTATCTCGTAGTCATACATGGCATCATACATGCTGACGCCGGCGTACCGGACCGGAAAAAAACCGGTCGAGGGACAGATTGGGATGCGGGCGGGTTTTTTTATCAACTGGATGGCGTCTTTGATGAGTGTGACCCGGTTCCGATAGGCGGCGGCCGCTTTGTCATCAGCAAAGGGGATGCCGTCTGCCGCAAGCCAGCCTTCAAACCGTTCTTCCTGTTTCTGATCCGCATCGGCGGACAGGCTGAGAAATCGGTCTTTCATTGAGATCATCTCCCTGAACGGCTAATGCCCCAATTAAGAGTTATTAGTTATTCGTTATTGGTTCTTGGTGCAAAAGGTATGAAATCTGTTGTTCCGTTTCACTGATGGTACGAATATAAAATCAGGCTCTCAACCAATTCCATTTACAAATCCGCCCGGGCGGAATAACGATTAACAAATAACAAATAACACCTAAATGAACGCTTTTCGCTCATTTAGGCCTTTAGGGCCCTTTTACTGACAACATGTTGTAAGTTACGGTAGGTGTCAGGTGTCAGTGTTTCTACTGGAGGCAGATCAGGATTTAGCGCGTGGTTCCCTGACACCCGAAACCTGACACCTGAAACCTAAATCCTACAAACTATGCCATTGCTGCCCTGCCGGGGCCACTTTTTTCGAGCGCGGTCACAGAAAAAGTTTAGTGTCTATTTATTGAAATCACATCATGTTTACGCAGGATTTATGTCATAGTCAGATTGAAAATTTTAGCAATTCAATCGATTTTAATTGAAGAGACAGAGCGAAGCGATACCATAAATCTTCAATTTTCAATCTTCAATATTCATTTCC
>Ga0056139_10000376_pt1 | contig 13274 bp, 20 predicted proteins | sample WorMetTyACAVOLI2_FD_56255 | JGI IMG/M metagenome (GOLD analysis project Ga0056139, IMG submission 56255) | Marine gutless worms symbiont microbial communities from Max Planck institute for Marine Microbiology, Germany - Olavius algarvensis... ...
CGACCGAGCTGTTGCTGCTCGTCGCACGGCTAAAACCGAAGGTGTAATGTTCGCGCATGATGCCCGGCGCGAGGATGTTGAAGGTAACCTCACTGCTCGGAATCGGCTGATTGTTGCGGCTGTAACCGAGGCGCCAGGTATTGACGTCTTTGGTCCACTGGTAGCCGAGCTTGAAGACGACGATGTCTTCCCAGCCAAAGCCCGCGCCGTCACTGCCGCCGAGGCAGCCGTCACCGGTGCCGCCGGTCGGCCCTGCGGTGCAGTCGGACACCAGATTGGCGATCGGATTGGAGATCGCGGGCACATCGCCGTATTCGATGCGCTGCAGGTCGACCACGAACATACGCTTCATACCGATATCCACCGCAACGCCCAGGTTCCAGGTGGCAGGAATATCGAAGCCGCCATTGCCGGCGAACAGACCGGAATAATCGTCAAACTGGCTCATCTGAATCTTCGGCTGGTAGGCCGCGCCGAAGCGGAATCCCGGCGAAATCTCGGCCTGGTAGCCGATGCGCATGCCAATGCCGGTGGAACTGTCGTGATCATTGTCGCTCAGGTTTGACGGGTCGGTCGAGAAGCCGGCGAAGGTACCAATGCCCTGGGCTTCGAATCGCTGGTAAGCAAGAATGCCGCTGATACCCCAGGACGATGTCGGCGACAGCTTGGCGGCGTAGGTGGTCGAGATGAACAACTGCGCCAGGTCGACGCCCGCGGTGCCGTCGCCGTAAGTACCGGGCGCCGCTGCTGGAATTATGGCTCCGGGAAGCGGAACGGTCGGATCCTGGAAAAGTGCGGTGCCACCCTTGTACTCGGTGTTCATGCCGCCGTTGCCGTAAATCGAGATGCCGATGCTGGCATCGTTGCCGCCGAGCATCCAGTTGTAACCGAAACTCGGGATCAGGAATGACTCGTTCTCACTGTCGATACTTTGATCGCCGTCGCCGATACTGAACGGGCATGCCTGGAATCCGGCACAGGATCCGCCTGCAGCAAGCGCGGGGCCTCCGGTGGCGCTGTATTTGCGCCTCGGCGAAAACCAGGTTGCGCCGACATCGTAGCGTTTGCCCTGCCAGACCATGCCTGCCGGGTTGCTGCTGGCCGCGAGTGTATCCTGGGAGTAAGCGGTGCCGGCACCGGCCAGACCTTTGTCCAGGATGCTGACGCCATGGGTAAAGTAACCGTTGGTAGCCCAGACCGAGGCCGGGAATACCAATGTTACAAGGGTGGTAGCAAGTAGGTTAAGTCGAACCGTCTTCATAAATTCCTCCTCGTGTTCGCTTACATCAGCCTAAATTTTGCTAGATGAATAGATTGACGTCCGATTCTCCCGCAAATTCGAAAAAAGTGGTGGCGCCGGCATAGTCGATGCCGTCGATAAATTCGTCCGGCTGCATATCGAACAGGTCGACCGTCATCTGGCAGGCAATCATTTTGACGTCGGCCTCGAGGCACATTTCCCGCAGTTCGGCGACGCTGGCAACGCCCTTAGACTTCATCTTGGATTTCATCATGCCGCTCATCACGGCTTCCATCCCGGGAATCGCGGTGCCGATGGTCGGGAACCATTTGTCCATGCCCATCGGCATCGGCATAGCGGGATTACCGAGCGGAGATACTTTGAGGTTGATATCTTTTTTCAGCAGTTGCAGGCCGTAGAATGTAAAAAAGATCTGGGTGTCGTAACCGATTGCCGCCGCGGTAGACGCCAGGATGAAGGGAGGGTAGGCCCAGTCCAGGGTGCCCTTGGTGGCGATAATCGCCAGTTTTTTCTCAGACATATTTCGGCTCCGAAAAGAGATGGAGGCCCAGGTCGACCCGACTCAGGCTTTTTTGATGTAATAGTGGTATTTGCCCTCCGCCTCAGAGCTTTCCAGCAATTCGTTACCGGTTTGTTTACAGAAGGCGTCGAAATCCTTGACCGAACCCGAATCGGTGGAAATGACGTAAAGCACGTCGCCGCTATTCATCTTGGTCAAGACTTTCTTTGACCTGAGAATAGGCAGCGGGCAGTTGAGGCCTGTGGCATCGAATTTTTCGGTGTATTCGGACATGTTCTGTTGATTCCCCTGCTAGTGATTAAACGGTATGCGGGCGCAACTCAATAATGTTTTAACGCCTTCGAGCATATGCTACTTGATCTGTATCAAGCACTCGATACAACACGTAAAAATTAGGTAGTGCAACCTTAGATTAATTAACAGACCGATAAAACTGCCCAGTTTGATAGTCGACTACCCCATTTGGGATATAAAAAATGCCGGGTAAAAAACCCGGCATTGGTAAACATCGCGTCGAGTCGGGGGTCTATTTTCTGGCGCCCGGGCCGTTGACCGCGAGGCCGTTACTCATGTAGGTGTGAAAGTACTCCAGGGCGCGGTACTCGGCGCTTTGTGCCGGGTAGCCCTTGGCGCGAACCTGCTGGTTACAGCCGCCGTAGCGGCGATGTGTGGTGCCGATGCCGCCCCACTTGGAGCGATACACTGGAAAATGAGTCAGTTGCCCAAGCGCGGGGCTCAAGAGGTCGGCACGGACTTTTTGGCCGGCATAAAACTTGTGACAATCGGCGCAGGCCATGTTTAGCTGGCCGCGCTTTTGGTAAAAGTGCTTTTTGCCGCGCTCGTAGGCCGCGATCGCCCGGGGATCGTCCGGGATCTTGATATCGAAGACATTACCGCGCGAGGTATAAGCCATGTAGGCGGAAATGTCTGCGATCGGCCCCTTTTTCCATTTCAGTTTCTTTTCGCCGTTGGCCACGCGGCACTCGTTAATCGCGAGTTCGAGCGTAATAACTTCACCGCGGTCTGTATCGAAGTAGGGGTAATTCTGACGCACGCCGATCCCGCCGTTTTCGAAACAGCTGGCATAGGTTTTACCATTGGCGAAAGCCTGGTTGAACAGTTCCTCGCCTTTGCTGATATTGAGCTCATAAGGCGGGAACTCTTCGATTTCCATCCATTGCTCACGCGAAGCGGCATCGATCGAGTAGACGCCGTTGACGAAATCATCGAAGGGAGTGCCCGGAAAGCGTTTCTGGTAATAGTCCCGGAACGATTCCAGGTCCTGTTGCGGCGTGGCCATGGCGCCGAGCGGCAGCGCGAGCAGCAGGGCGATACCCAGGGTTGCAAATATTTTTTTCACGACTGATCCTCCTCTATTTTATTGTAAGTGCCGTGGCTTATTTGATTGCAGCTTCGGCGCTATCGCCTTTGCCCATATTATCGACCCAGCTGATCCTGATCTTGTCGCCGCTGGCGCCACCCTTGAACTTGAACGAAAGGTAGGGGTTCTTGGAAATTGCCCCGCCCCAGTTAGCCGTCATGACCAGGTTGCCGTTATGTTCGGCGGTCACTTCGGTGATATGGTGCGCCGGAATCTTTTTGCCGGTTTTCGAATCTTTGCGTAACCCGGTTTCCATCGGATGACTCATCAAGGTCTTGACCGTAGTGATGTCACCCTTTGCTTTTGCGCGAATTTTTATAGCCATTTGTATTTCTCCAATTCGTTAACAGTCTGAAATTAACCGCCGCAGCCGCCAATAGTGACCTTTACTTCTTTGCTGGTCGAGTAAAGCTTGCCGTCAGCCTTGACCACTGCGATAACGTTAGCGGTTTTACCCATCTTGATCCGGGTGGAGACGAAAGGCTCGCAAGCGGAAGACAATTGATAAGTGGATGTCAGGGGTTGTGCGTTGGCCGCTGCAACGATCGAAATACTATCTATGTTACCCATGCTGGACGATACGGTTACCGGCACCACGGCACCGTTTTCGGCGATATCGGGTGCTTTTAATTTGATCGAGTCCGATGCGCTATGCTGAGCGGAACCCATTGCCGCAGACAGGGCGGCATCAACGTCCTTGGCATCAAATGCAGCCTTGGCGTAGGCGCCGAGGGCGCGCTGCGGAACCAGAATGCCGGTACCGACAGTTACGGCGGCGCCAACGAAGGTGGCCGTTTTAAGAAATTTACGACGTAAAAGATTCATCTTTTGTTCCTCGTGCGGTGATTAAATTCTCTGAACTAGAGGCTATGAATAAATTCCGTAACCAGATTGACTTCCTTCTCCGTCAAGATGCGGTGCTTGCCGAAGGGCGGCATGATACTGTTCGGATTTTTGGCGGTAGAGTCCCAGATTTGCGCACGCAGATCGGCTTTCTTCGGGAAACGAGCCTTCATCGCGATAAGCGGCGGTCCGATATTACCCGGCAGTTCGCCACCGGCGATCATATGGCAGGACAGGCAATTACCTTTTTTTCGATCGAAGGCCACTTTCTTGCCATCCGCGATCATATCGGCGTTGGCGATGCCGCCGAACAGGGAAGCGCAACACAGCAGTACTACTGCCCCGGTACGACTGGTTAAACGATTTATCGACATGCCCGTACTCCTCTTTAAGTTTATATTCCACCCTATCTACTTTAAGTTTATATTCCACCCTATCTACGAAGGCGGTGATTGTGTGTAAGCTGATAGCATATAGACGCAGTCCGAAGGCGGGAGAGTATCTTATTCGAACCGCGAAAGACCATATCCAAATGGGGGTAACTTATAACCAACCCGGTCAGGATCGTCAACCCGGCGGTCGATTTTGTATGCACTAGTGGATATTTGATCTGCCCAGCAGGGTTGCTAAGGTGGCAACCGTAAATAGTCGAAACCGTTTTACAAACACATTAAAGAGGAAACATCATGGCCGTTCGTCTTGTAGCAATTGCTGCGGTCATTTTGTCGATGTACCTACAACCTGCATACAGCCAGGAATCCGGCGCCGTCGCAGAACCGGAAGCCGCACCCCAGGCGGTAAATCCTTTGCAAAACCCGTTCTACCTGTATCCGTGGATGGCGAATACCACTCCCGGGCTGGCGGCTGAAATTAATGCGCAGGGATTGTCCAGTGAGTGGATAAATATGCAATGGATGATGATGATGGCCAACCATTTCTGGAATGCGCCCATCGATGAAGCCACCCGCTTCGGCATTCTGGACGCCATGCTGCGTGCCGCCAACACCCAGATTCTGGAAGACATGTTCGGGTGCCCCAACCAGGCCAGAATGTGGATACCTTCGCAGAGCAAACGCGAAGTTCCTCCCAATACCGTGTCCGAATCGCTCTCCGACGAAGCCAAGCGCAACATGTATCAGAGTTTGATGATGCTGAGCCCGTTATCTTTGCGCGACATGATCTCGATCATGGCCGATAAGCGGCAGGTCGCCGAAGATGTCAGCTTTGACGATGCGGTCGAATTGATGCGGTTGCGCGCTAATGAAATCAACTTCAAATTCGTCGGACATAGCCCATTGTGGAAAGACATCGTCGCGATTACCGGTGACGAAGATACGCCGCGAGTCGAGATCTTCAACTTTTGCGATGTCGTGGTTGCGCGCAAAGTCCTCGATCATGCGCCGGAGTTTATCGTCTTTATTCCCTGCCGCATCGCGCTGATCGAAGACGCCGACGACAAGCTGTGGGTGATGACCCTGGATTGGGACGTCAACTGGCTCAACTTGGCGCAAAATCCGAATAGCGTGCTGGATCAGGAGTTACGCGACGAGGCGATAAGAATTCGCGAGGGGATACGTTACATCATGGAAGGCGCTGCGACCGGCGACTTTTAAAAACATCAAGGCGCCGCGGCGTACTTGCGGCGTCATTCGAATCAAAACGAACTTCAGGAGTTCAGTATGAAAAACAACGGCATTATCAAACTTTTGCTAGCGCTGGCACTGGGGCTATCCGGCGCGCTCGCAAACGCGGCCGAGTCAACCCCGGAAGCGGGCGAACAGGGGCAGGACGCGGTGTCCTATGCGATGCAAAAGACGATGGATCCCAACGTCTGGACCAAGCTCATGGGAAGTATGATGAGCGGCGAGTTACAGGGACAACCGATGATTGCCTCCTGCGTCGAATGTCATACCAGCGAAGATATAGCGCGTTATCAAAAGGATTATGGCGGCATGATGCACGCGATGAATCCGATGATGCAGGCCGCCAACCCCCAATTTTACGGCGGTGCCGGCGGCGCCATGATGCCTCCCATGACTGGAATGATGAATCCGATGACCGGCATGATGGCGCCCATGACCGGGATGATGAATCCGATGACCGGCATGATGATGGCGCCGATGGGTATGATGAGCCCGATGATGATGGCGCCGATGGGCATGATGAATCCAATGATGATGGCGCCGATGACCGGCATGATGATGCCGGGGATGGGAATGCCTGGAATGGGAATGCCGGGGATGGGAATGCCGGGGATGGGAATGCCGGGGATGGGAATGCCTGGAATGGGAATGCCGGGGACGGGAATGCCGGGGATGGGAATGCCCGGAATGGGAATGCCGGGAGTGCCAGGCGCGGGTATGCCGCCGATCGGCGCACCCGCAATGCCGGGTATGCCGCCGATGGGTATGATGCCGCAAATGGCGCCCGCAATGCCGGGTATGCCGCCGATGGGTATGATGCCGCAAATGCCGGGTATGGGCGGCACTGCTCCGGGTGCGATGCAAGGCCAGCCGCGAATCATGGATCCGAAGCAGTACGAGAAATTTTATCAGCAGTGGACTGATATGATGCCCAAAATGGCACAGCCCAAACCCGAAGCTGCCGAACCCCAATAGGTGCTCAAAGAATGATGAAAAGAACTATTCTTTTAACCCTGTTTGCTTTGCTGCTGAGCGCCTGCTCGGGAGTTCCAGAGGACCAGGAAATCGAATCTATGGTGCGTGATAACCTGCTAACCGATGGACTCGGGGATTTGTTCGTGCTCACCAATTTTAAAAAGGCCAATGGTTTTCGCGAAAGCGAAAACGTTTATATCGTCGATGTCGAGTACGATCTCGAGTTTCAGAAAAGCTTTATCGATGTAGTGAAGGAGATCCGCGCCGATCCGACAGGACCGCAGTACGGCATGTTCGGTTCCAAATTCGTGCTGTCGGCAATACAGTCGAACTTCGGTCAGTTCGACGTCGGCGATAAAATCCACAAGACTGAAAAGGTGAGGCTGCACAACACCGAAAAGGGTTGGCGGATCGCGAAGTAAGCAGGCACTAAATAAACCGGCCGGAAGAGGGGCTTCGCCCGGCCGGTCAGCCAATCACCTGCAGATTTATATATGCAGCTTGTCCTTGGTTTGTGAAATGGCCTGCATGTATCCGAGCATACCTTGCGCCTCGGCTTCACGTGCCATTTCTTCGGCTTGCTTTGCTTTACCCGCTTTCAGTAGTTTTTCCGCTTTCTTGATCAGCTTGCCGGTGTCGCGCCATTCGCCGCCGACCGATTTGGCCTGCATCCGAGCTTCCTTGGCCGCAGCGATGGCGTCTTCGGCGGCCCCGGCGTAAGCCGTCGTCGAGAATATTGCGCCGCTTAGCGCGATCGATGCCGCCAGCAGCAGAGTATTTAAGGTTTTTGTCATTACGTGGTTCCTCCTCAAGGGTGTTTTATTCGTGAAATGATTCATAGCCCCAGATATCGGTATCGAATCCGGATTCTCGAATGTGATCGGCACGAGCCGAAATATAACGCTGGAATTCAGGTTCGTCGAGATACGCCTTTTCCAGGACATAAGCGTACACCGATTGAAAATGGAAGGTTTTGACAAATGCGCCGATGCGCATGACTTCTTCGCCCCGTCGATTAAAAAATACCAGCGAGGGAGTATAGTCGATGCCGAGATCTTGCGCCCACTGCCTCGCGTTCGTCAGCTGGCCGTCGGGGGTGGTTAGTTGCTGTTTTGAGCCGATATCCAGTTGCAGATTATTAGCCTGCATGACCAGCTTGCGGGTCGCCTTGTCATGCAGAATGCGCCGATGCATAATTTCACATTGATCGCAATCGGCCGCTTCGAAATAAACCGCCAGTGGTTTATCGGAATTGGCGACAAGCCGGTCGAGGTCGCGGTTATCGAGATAAAAGTCTTCGGCCACCAGACTGCCGTTCGCGGTTGCCAGTTGATCGAGCCGATATTGCGAAAAGCTAATTTTTCGTTCGAGTTTTTGCGCCACGTAGTCGAGCGCCGCGCGGAAGTCCTGTGGCGGATAATAGCCATTCAGCCGCAACGCGACCTTGCCGGCTTCATCTAGAAACACCAGGGTCGGCGTGTATTGTACAGCGAGCGCCGCGGCGAAGGTTTTTTCGGTAAAATCCTGCCCGCCGACGCTGACGACATCGCGATCGCCCCACAGGTTAAGTGAGATGCCGTCGAAATTTTTGACGATGAAGGTTTTGAGTTCGGGGTCGGCGAAATTTTCCTTGACCAGACGCGCGCAATAAGGGCAGCCCTCCTGATGAAAGTAAAGCATGACGCGACGCCCGGAAGCAGCGGCCTCGGCGACGTCGTCTTCAAACTCGAGAAAGCTGTGCTTGAACCATTCCGGCTTTTCCGATGGGATCGCGCCGTAAAAATTGCCGAGTTTAACCTCGCCGGCGAGAACAGACTGCAGCGCGAAGGTCAGTAGCCCAAGCCAAACCAGGATACGGCCGGCGCTAGTTAACAACTTTGTCGATACTTGAAATCCCATGGAGTTAGTGTTGTCGGGTTGAGTTCGGATACTCCGGTTAGCTAAAGGTTTGACTCGGGTCTATCAGCCTATCAAATTCGTGGCAAGGTTTCATCGACTTAGCCCAGGCGGTTTGTCATCTCGTTTTCGTCCTGGGGTCGAGCCATGCTAGCAAAGCATTGTGCAGCGCTGCCGCTAGCCAGGTAAATATCGATTTCTGGATAGATCGGAAATGGCCTCGATGATGCTTGGTCAGTTGCAGCGAGCATCGTAATTAACGATTGAACTTTCCAATAATCACCAAATGGATAGGCGTTTCCCGATTCATATCTAATGATAGATATGGGATCACGGGATATTTTTTGTTTATCTATTACGCTCCACATTTATCGAGCGCAGTGATTATGAAGCGGAAACAGTTAATACTGGTATTTCTCATCGCCTTGCAAACGATTATCGGCGCTACCGCTGTTGCCTGGTCGCCATTGGACGGCGTCGAATCGGCCGTTAAAAGAATGCAACACTGTTACTTCGTAAGCGCCGGCAGCGAAGACGAAGAGGAAGAGGAAGAGGAAGAGGACGAAGAACCGGAATGCGACTAAGCTGAAAACCGTTTTTTAAATGGCGCTTTTTAAAAACACTATCAAAAACCATTTAGGAGGAAACAGAATGAATTCCAAGCTATTGAAAACCCTGATGCTGGCCAGTAGCCTGATCTGGGGCGGCAGCGCGCTAGCGGCCAAGCCGGTCGGTATCACACCCGATATGATGGATGCCAAGGTCATGCACGGCGGTAAATAAAGTAAAGATCATGCGCGACCAGAATAACAAGGCGGTCGTCAATCCGGCGTTTGCCAAGACTTCTCGACCCTGTCCACCGTTTTGCATTCAGCCCATCGTACTCGCGCCTGGCGTAGAAACCCTGGGTGAACGCGAAATCATCGATTACCTGGTCAGGATGAGCAAGGGCGACAAATCCATCCTGGTGATTGACTCCCGCACGCCCGACTGGGTGCAAAAAGGCACTATCCCGGGTGCGGTCAACATTCCCTGGACCGCGCTCAATCCCGCCAAGGGTGCGGATCCGATTTCAATCGGTGAAATCATGGAAGATCGTTTCGGTGCGAAATCGCTCGAAGGCTTGTGGGACTACAACTAATGCAAGAACCCTGGTCATGTTCTGTAACGGCATGTGGTGCGGCCAATCTCCGAACAACATCAAGAATTTGCTGAAGTTCGGTTATCCGGCGCATAAAATCAAGTGGTATCGTGGTGGCATGCAGAGCTGGTCCAACCTGGGCCTGAGTACCGCCAAGCCGGCCGGTTAAACCCGCCTATCTAAACTCTGGGGCGGTCGTGTACAGGGAAGTACCCGCTCTCCCCGGGCTTGGGTAAACCGATGCGTTTGCGTTCGATTGTAACACTACTGGTTCATAGCCATTGGCCGGCCCCATGACCGGCGACTCGGCTGCGATGATCCCGGCAACCGACCTGCGGCAAGAAGCCCGCGTCGCCAAAGCCGACAACCTGCTATTGGTGATAGAATTTTCGAGCGAGTATTGTGCATTTTGCCGCAAGCTCGAAGAATTGTTTCTGCTGCCGATGCAGCGCAATTCGGAGTACCGTAACAAGGTTTTGATTCGCTATGTTTCGTTGGACATGTACGAAACTCTGGTCGACTTTAGGGGTCGATCAATGAGTACCGGTGAATTTGCGGCGCGTTACGATATTACTTTGACGCCAACGCTATTGTTCCTGAATGGCGACGGCATTGAAATGAGCGACAAGCTGGTCGGAATCTGGTCGGAGGACTATTATGGCGGATTTATTGATAATCGCATCGATGAGGGACGGGAAAAACTCTAACGCGACAGTCGGGTTGCTCAAGTCCCCGACACGGCTTTTTGTCCCTATGTTACTGGCGCTGCTGCTCGCGCTACCGACGGCGATCCTGGCAAACGACGAACTCGAATACCTGCTGGCGCAACCCGAGTCGCCGGATGGGGTGGTCTTCGAAATTGTCGAAGCCGATGAAAGCGCGCTTGAAGATATATTGCCGCGAGTGCGCACCGCGATCGAGCGCATAAAGACCCGTTTTCCGCAAACCGAATTTGCCGTCGTTTCTCACGGCCGGGAAGAGTTCGCGCTGCAGTCGAAGTACCGGACTGAAAATGCGGAGATCCATCAGCAGGTACAGTCACTGGTCAGCGATGACGTGCCGGTTCACGTTTGCGAAACTCATGCCGGCTGGTACGGGGTTAGCGCCGAGGATTTCCCGGAATATGTGAATGTCGCGCCAACGGGTCCCGGTCAGGTCAGGCTTTACCAGGAACTCGGATACGAATTGATTATCGTCGAATAGCAAATCTGAGACCGAACATGCCCTACTATCTCTATAAAATCAGTGCTCCCGATGGACTGGATCTGGTCAAGCACCTGGAACTGCTGGAAACCTTCGATGCGTTTCGTGACGCCAAGAAACGGGCCAAAAGCTTGCGCGCGCAAGCTGCCGCTACCGATACCGATTTCAGCTACAAGGTCATGTTTGCCGAAAACCAGCTGTCTGCCGAGGAGCAGTTGCTCGAAAGGCGTGAGCAACCGGTGCTGATGGAACATGAACGCTAGGGTTGCTGCGCGGGCCGGCCTGGCCCTGCTGCTGTTAACCGGGTTGACGCTCGCCGCCGAACCGGATTTCGCGCGCGAGGCGCGCCTCGCCGATGAGATTGTCGATGCGATTCTCGATGGCGATCCCGAGTGGCTAATGGCTGGGGGGCGCGAGTTTCTCGGTATTTACACCGAGGCCGACGATGCCACTGCGGGGGTCTTAATTTTACACGGCCGCGGGTTTCACCCCGACTGGGCCGATACCGTAAATCCCTTGCGCGTGGGTCTGGTCGAGCACGGTTATTCGACCCTATCGCTGCAAATGCCGGTGCTCGGCAAGGACGCCAAATATTACGACTATATTCCTATATTTCACCACGCCCATGCGCGCATCGAGGCGGGTGTTAAATTCCTGCGTGACAATGGTTATAAGAAAATCGTGCTGCTGGCGCATAGTTGCGGCGCCCATATGGCGATGGACTGGATTCGGGCGAAAAACGATCGGGGAATAGATGCTTATGTCGGCCTGGGAATGGGAGCGACCGATTACCGGCAACCGATGCATCGTCCGTTTCCGCTCGACTGGATGCATGTTCCGATCCTCGACCTCTACGGAGCGGAAGAGTATCCGGCTGTTATTCGATTGGCGCCCGGCCGCAAAGCAATGATCGAAAAGGCCGGCAATCCGAAATCACGCCAGTTGGTGCTACCCGACGCGAATCATTATTTCACCGATCAGGGCGATCCGCTGGTTGCGGCTGTCGCCGACTGGCTCGGTCGACTATAGTAGTTCCAATACGGTTGCCGGTTTGACCGGTCGCAGCGCTGCTCCAATGATTGCAAGATTTGTGTTTACCTCTAGAGTTATCTGGTCGATCATCAGTGCCAAATCCATTAGGCTTAGCGCGGGGCATATGAATGGGATCCACCGGAAAACATAACGATCATGCAGTGCTTGCGGAAAGCACGCAGAGTCACCCCTATACGCGTTTGACTCCCGATCATGTGATTGCAGCGGTGGAATCGACCGGACGCCTCAGCGATGCGCGCATCCTGGCGCTCAACAGTTACGAAAACCGGGTCTACCAGGTAGGCCTCGAAGATAGCGATCCGGTAATCGTCAAATTTTACCGCCCCGAGCGCTGGAGTAGACAGCAAATCGGTGAAGAGCATCGTTACACTCAATTCTTGTACGAACATGAAATACCGGTGGTGCCGCCACTGATCATCGCGCCCGGCAGCGACTGCCCGACGCTCGGCATGCACGACGGTTTTCAGTTTGCGGTCTATCCGCGGCAGGGCGGCAGGGCGCCCGAACTGGATAATCTCGAACACTTGCATCAATTAGGGCGTTTTATCGGCCGCATCCACGCCGCCGGGCAGGGATTTCGATTCGAACACCGACTCAAGTTGTCGGTCGACCAATCTAGCGCCAATGTCGAATTTTTGCTCGAGGCCGGGTTTATCCCGCCCGAGCTGGAAACCGCGTATCGAGCCATAAGCGGCGAGGTATTGCAGGCGATCGAGGCGAGACCGCCGGATTCGAGTCGGTATGCGCAGATTTCGCTGCACGGTGATTGCCACAGCGGTAACGTTTTATGGCGAGATGATCGCCCGCATTTCGTCGATTTCGACGATTGCCTCAGCGCGCCGGCAATTCAGGATTTGTGGATGCTGTTGTCGGGCGATATTGCAACCCAACAGCGGCAGTTGCTCGAAATTGTCGAAGGTTATGACATGTTTTACAGCTTCGATCCGGCCGAACTCAAGCTAGTCGAACCCTTGCGTGCGATGCGAGTGTTGCATTTCAATGCCTGGTTGGCGCGACGCTGGGACGACCCGGCTTTTCCGCTGGCTTTTCCCTGGTTTAACAACCCGCGCTATTGGTCGGAGTATATTCTCGAGTTAAAGGAATTGCTTACCGGTTTGCAACAGGCGCCGATTACCATGCCTGATAGGTAAATCAAGGGCAGGATATAGGCCTCCCGGGAGGCCCGCAAACACTGCGCGATTAAATTTGTTACATGAAGCGAATACCATGAGGCCTCCCTGCAAACTTGACCAGGCATTAGTCGATCGGATTACGCACAACCTGGCGCAACTCGATATCTATTAACCCGGCGACAATATATGTCGTATTCAGGGGCCCAAGAAAGCGTCAGATCAAGG
>Ga0056139_10000402_pt1 | contig 12569 bp, 9 predicted proteins | sample WorMetTyACAVOLI2_FD_56255 | JGI IMG/M metagenome (GOLD analysis project Ga0056139, IMG submission 56255) | Marine gutless worms symbiont microbial communities from Max Planck institute for Marine Microbiology, Germany - Olavius algarvensis... ...
CTACAATTTTGTAATTTATTCTGATCAATTTTAAGTTTATGCGCAGGCTCTATAGCCAAATCCTTCATATTCATATCACAGTCTTTCGTACGTCCGATCGTAATGCAGTTGTCAGGAGAGTTGGATTCCGCCCTTTTAACCAAGGGATAAATGGCATAGGGCAGACTTGAACCGGGTCCGGATTTTTTAGGTAATTGATCATCCACATTCATGATGTAGGTTTGGCCGACGGTGTCGGCGCCCACGTCGCCGCACTGATTCTCATCAGGCTGTTCCGCGGAAGTCAGGCATTCCTCGCTCAGGGCCGATCCCATCAGCACGGGATTCTTGACAAATACGATGAAATCCTCTTTGCCGGATTCTTTGAAAAACCATTTCAAGGATGCCAGCGTTATCCTGCCCGAAGGCCCCAGCATACTTGAAAGCGCGCCTTGGGTTGGTGATGCCTGGTCCGCGGACCGACCGGATAGACTCGGTGCGCCTTTTATACGCTCTTTAACACGGCTAAATAGGGAAGTCGCCATTGTCGATTACCTTCTTTTTTTTAATGATATTTTTGATGATTAAAGTCCGCATATTCATAATAACCCGATTTTTATTTTGGATATTTACTATATCGACGATAAAACCACAAAACTTTAATTTAATGGAATCAAAATTCTAAATTTCAACGAAATTCATAATATCCAAGCGCCGAGGCCAGGCGCTGGTATCGGTTTTTGCCAATCCAAATCCACCGTAACAGGGTGGCCGCGGATGTCTGCACAAATCCCGCCGCTCACTTGCATTTTCAGCCGGATATGTTTATATTTGTAGCTCATGAATGAGCACAACGAAAAAATACCCGACCCCAAAGAGCTGGAAAAGGAAATCGGCGAATTCCTGGCCAAAAAATTTGGTGAGAATGTAAAAGTAGTGTCACCAGCGGCGATGCCCCAGGAGGCCATGTTGGACAAATCCAAGGATTCCGGCGAATCCAAGCCGAATATAAATTTCGATCTCAAGCCGGAAGAGTTGATCAGCTATCTGGATCAATATGTCGTCAAACAGGACAATGCCAAAGCAATCCTGGCCACCAAAGTCTGCACCCACTTCAATCGTATCAAGCGCGCCATCGACTCCGACGACGCCACTGCTGCCTTGGTCGGCCGCATCAAAAACAACGTGCTGATGATCGGCCCGACCGGGGTCGGAAAGACGTATATAATCAAATTAATTGCAAATAAATTAGGGGTGCCGTTTGTCAAAGGTGACGCTACCAAGTTTAGCGAAACCGGTTATGTCGGCGGCGACGTGGAAGACCTAGTGCGCGATCTGGTCAGGGAGGCCGACGATAATATTGAGCTGGCACAGTATGGAATTATTTATATCGACGAAATCGATAAAATCGCCTCGAGCCGCAATTTGATTGGAGCCGACGTGTCGCGCACCGGGGTGCAGCGGGCCCTGCTTAAACCGATGGAAGAAACCGATGTCGACCTGAAAGTGCCCCATGATCCCATTTCGATGATCCAGGAAATCGATCGATTCCGTAAAACCGGCAAACGGGATAAGCGAACGGTCAACACCGGCAATATCCTGTTTATCATGAGCGGGGCCTTTACGGATCTGGTGCCGATCATCCAAAAACGCCTTTCAAAACAAGATATTGGGTTTGGTGCCCGCATTCGCAAATCAAGCGAGGAGTTGGACATCTTAAAAAATATCCGGTCGGAGGATCTGACTCAATTTGGTTTTGAATCGGAGTTTGTCGGACGCCTGCCCGTCAGAGCGGTATTTGAGCATTTGACTGAAGATGACCTGTATCAGATTCTGAAAAATCCCAACAATCCCATCATTCTGGGCAAAAAACTCGATTTTGCGGCCTACGGTATCGATGTCAAGTTTGAAGACCGGCTTCTGCGTAAAATGGCAAAACATGCATTTGTTGAAAATACAGGCGCCAGGGGACTGGTCAGTGCTGTTGAAACCGCCCTGCTTGATTTCGAAAGAAGGCTGCCGTCAACCGGTATCCGGCAATTTCCCGCAACGGCCGCCGTCATCGACAACCCGGATGAATCCATTGCCTCACTGGCCGATGCCTCCCGGTCGCAAACTACGAATAAAATATTTGCGCAGTTGATAAATCAGGAAACTGAAATTATTAGAGAATATTTAAAGGAAAACAAAAGCAGCCTGGCGGAAAAATACAGCCTGACCATGACATCTTCCCGCATGAATCTGGTGGCGTCCTGTTATGCCAGGAACACGTTGGACATCGGCAATATCATTACCAAAATAAAATCTTTTTATGATGAAATCAAAAAGATTGAACTGTACTTTTTCAAAAACCATGATATTAATATCGTTTTCGAAGAAGATGCCATCGATTTCATTATCGAACAGCTGATCGAGGCTTCTTTAGAACTAAAATTAGTTTACCAAAAAATAGACCAGGATTTTCAGCACGGCCTGAAACTAGCCCGTGAGAAAATCAACCGCAACCGCTTTTTTATAACCCGTGAAGCTCTCCTGGATCCGGAAGCTTATGTCGCCAATCTGATCAAAGATGTCGTCAACCTGCCTTCTGACCCGGCTATCTCGTGATGGAACCGAATTTATGATTGGAATATCAAAACTTTATTGTGGCACAGTCGAGCCTTCCGATGCCCTGCGCTATGGCCGCGACTCATCAAAACTACCCTCTCATTTACTGCAATTTTCCAAAGATAAACGCCCCGTGGTGGTCTGGAATGTCACGCGACGCTGCAATTTGAAATGTGTTCACTGCTATGCCCACGCCAAAAACGTTCCCTTTGACAATGAATTGAGTACGGCCCAGGGAAAAGCATTGATTGAGGACCTGGCCGCATTCGGGTCGCCGGTAATGTTGTTTTCCGGCGGCGAACCCCTGGTTCGCAAAGACCTGCCGCAGCTGGCCGCCTATGCGGTGGAAAAGGGTATGCGTGCGGTTATTTCCACCAACGGCACCCTGATTACGCCGACCATGGCCCGCACCTTGAAGGAAATCGGTTTATCCTATGTCGGCATCAGTCTGGATGGCATGCAGGAAATAAACGATCGTTTCAGAGGCGTCAATGGTGCATTTAAATCCGCCCTGGAAGGGATTAAAAACAGCCAGGATGCAGGGATCAAAGTCGGATTGAGGTTTACCGTCAACAAATTCAATGTTGACGAAATTCCGAAAATATTTCAACTAATTGAAGAAATGGACATCCCCCGCGTATGTTTCTATCATCTGGTATATGCCGGACGCGGGTCCGAATTGGTCAAAGAAGATCTAAGCCATGAGGCGACCCGCAAAGCCGTGGATCTCATTATTGATGAAACCCAGCGCTTATTTAACAAGGGCAAACCCAAAGAAGTTCTTACGGTAGACAACCACGCCGATGGTCCCTATGTGTATTTGAGGATGCTGAAAGAAGATCCCGAACGTGCCAAGGAGGTTTTGGAATTGCTGCAGTGGAATGAAGGCAACAATTCCGGACGGGGGATCGGTTGCGTCAGTTGGGATGGCGAAGTTCATCCCGACCAATTCTGGCGGCATCACAGTTTCGGCAATGTCACTCAGCGGCCTTTTTCGGAAATTTGGATGGACACGACCGAAGCGTTGATGGGCAAGCTGAAAGAAAAGAAAAAACATGTAAAAGGGCGCTGTGCCAGCTGCAGTTGGCTGGACGTGTGCGGCGGCAATTTCAGGGTACGTGCCGAAGCGGTGTCCGGCGATGTCTGGGCACCTGACCCGGCCTGTTATTTAACGGATGAAGAAATTGCCCTGGCGCACACGCCGCTGCACTGTGAATGAGCAAAGTTTGATAAACTTATAGTGCTAATACTTGCGCCCGAGAAACAACAAAAAATAAGCACCAAATATCAAATAAAATACAAATCCGAAATCACAATGACCGAAACCGACTGCTGTGCTTCAACGATACCGCCATGGTATTAAAGCTGCTAGCTCAACGCATTGGATTGCTTGACACTTGGTCTTGTGCAAACAGAGGCGTAGTAGATCTAGCGAATTGATGGATTAAACATCGGCAATTTTCACTTATCGCCTATTTTGTTTGGAATTTGGATTTTTGGTTATTGGGAATTATTTGAAATTTGTAATTTGTTTTTTGAATTTTTATAGTGAATGGGCTGCTGAGTGCTGATTTTCCGCTACTGTCCATTATTCCTAACTGTAAAAGGACAACCGTATGTTATTTCCAGACTATCGACCCAGACGACTTCGGCAAAGCGAAGGCCTGCGGAACATGATCCGTGAAACCCAATTGACGGTCAACGATCTGATTCTGCCCCAGTTCGTGATCGAGGGCCAAAACGTTCAGAACCCCATCCCGTCCATGCCCGGCCACTGCCAGATGTCAATCGATAATTTTATCAAAACAGCCCAAAAAGCCTATGATTTAGGAATTCCGGCGATAGTCCTTTTCGGCATACCCGAAAAAAAAGATGCCCTGGGCACCAGCGCCTATGCGGATAACGGCATCGTGCAAAAGGCCGTCCAGGCGGTCAAGGAAAAACTACCCGAACTGGTGGTCATCACCGATGTTTGCCTTTGCCAGTATACGGATCACGGGCACTGCGGGATCGTAGAGGGCAACACCATCGACAATGACGCCTCCCTGGACCTGTTGGCCCGCACGGCACTGTCCCATGCCAAGGCCGGCGCCGATATGGTTGCTCCTTCCGACATGATGGACGGTCGCGTGGCCGAAATCCGCGGCGCCCTGGATGACAACAACTTCAACCAGGTTGCGATCATGGCTTATTCGGCCAAATATTGTTCCGCCTACTACGGTCCATTTCGCAGCGCCGCTGATTCAGCTCCCAAATTCGGCGATCGCCGAACCTATCAGATGGATCCTGCCAATTCCCTGGAGGCCATTCGCGAGGTGACATTGGACATCGAGGAAGGGGCGGATATCATCATGGTAAAACCTGCTCTCGCCTACCTGGATATCATCTGCCGGGTGCGGGAGGAAATTGATCTCCCGGTGGCGGCTTATAATGTCAGCGGTGAATTTTCCATGATCAAAGCTGCCGAAAAAATGGGCTGGATCGACGGAACCCGGGTGATGATGGAAACGCTCACGGCCATCAAGCGCGCCGGAGCGGAACTCATCCTGACTTACTTCGCCATCGATGCCGCCAGGGAAATGCGCAGCTGATTGAGTAGAGATTTGAGCCCCGAGGAACCGGCTTATGTATACCTCAGAGGGGTGATGAAATTGGCAGCTTATATCAGCACTGTAAGTAGTTTGAACAGATGGCCTATCCGATTGTCTCTGATCAGGCCAAAGGACCCGGCTTTCTGCAACAAAATAAAACCGATATTTACATACTTCTAAGTTAACATTATGAAACACCAGCGCACGAATTCAGAATCCACCTCCGCTCATCCCCATCAAGAAGCCAGCCCCAACACCCTGCGCCTCGTCGCTTGGGAAACGACCCGCAACTGCAATCTGGCCTGTGCTCATTGTCGTGCATCGGCCACTACCGGCCCCCACAGCGGGGAACTGGATACGGCCGAGGCCTTTACGCTGCTGGATCAGATCGCGGAAGTTGCCAAACCGATCATTATCCTGACAGGCGGAGAACCACTATTGCGCGATGATATCTTTGACATTGCCGCCTATGGCAACGAAAAGGGATTGAGAATGGTAATGGCGCCCAACGGCACATTAATCACCGAGCCCGTAGCCGAACGTTTGAAAGCGTCGGGAATCAAACGCATCAGCATCAGTCTGGACGGTGCGACGGCCCGGAGCCACGACAAATTCAGAAAAGTCGAGGGTGCCTTTGACGGCGCCGTCAATGCCATGAAGATTGCCAAAAATGTCGGGTTGGACTTTCAGGTAAACACCACGATTACCAAAACCAACCTGGAGCAAATCCCCAAGATTCAGCAATTGGCCGTCAAAATGGGGGCTGTGGCCCATCATATCTTTCTGCTGGTTCCCACCGGCCGCGGCAAATATATCGTAGACACGGAAATAAACGCGGCCGAGTATGAAGAAACCCTGAATTGGTTCTATGACCAGCGGGATAAAACCCCCCTGGAGCTCAAGGCCACCTGTGCGCCGCATTACTACCGGATTCTCCGGCAGCGGGCCAAAGAGGACGGCAAATCGGTAACATTTCAAACCCATGGATTGGACGCCGTTACCCGGGGCTGCCTGGGGGGCATCGGCTTTTGTTTTGTCTCCCATCGCGGGGATGTGCAGCCCTGCGGATTTTTGGCTGCCGATTGCGGCAATATCCGGCAACGCTCATTCGCCGATATCTGGAATAATTCCCAGGTGCTGACCGATCTGCGCAATTATAACAAATTACAGGGCAAATGCAATCCCTGCGAGTACAAACGGGTGTGCGGCGGCTGCCGGGCCCGGGCCTTCGAGGCCACCGGCGATTATCTTGCGGAAGAACCCCTCTGCAGCTACGTGCCGCGCAAAGCCTGAAAATGAATAATGACTATTGACTATTGATTAATTAAGGTTTTTAATTGATTTAAACGATGCGCTATGGTCAAAGTCACTCTTGGTAGGACCATTGATATACACCCTGATTCTCAGACCTCAATCCTACTGTTTGTAAACTATCTGCTCGAATAGCTTTACCCCAGATTAATTTTAGTATATTTCATTCGTATGGACCTGCCGGCCTGCGACGAGCTCAGTCGGGCCGCAGGCGAACCTTAATTGACCATTAGTCATTTGTCATTAGTCATTTAAAAGAAGGGGCTATTGTCATGAAAATCCATTCCCTGATGGTTCACGATCCGATAACCATAACGGCCAATGCCTCGATCAGCGAGGCGATCGAATTGATGAAGGTTAATTCGATTCGACATCTTCCGGTAGTCTCACAGGGCAACAGACTCGAAGGCTTCCTGACCCTGGTCGATTTGAAACAGGGCCTTATACCATCCATGCTGGGTGATCTGACGCTGCAGGACCTGATGATAAAGGATCCGATCACGGTGAGTCCGGATGACGATATCGAATTTGCAGCCCAGCTAATTTACAAAAACAAGATCGGCGGCATGCCGGTGGTCAAAGGCGATCGGTTGGCGGGAATCATCACGGCCACCGATATTCTGAGAACGTTTATCGATATGATGGGTATTCTCTCCTCCACCTCTCGTATCGATGTTGTCATCAGCGATCAATCGGGTAGTTTAAAAACGGTGCTGCAAATTATCAATGACAAGGGTGGCGACATTATCAATGTCGGGATGACTTCACACCAGACCGGCAAGCGCATCTACTATTTCAGAATGGCAGCCTGCAAGACGGCTGGCATCACGCAGGCCTTGGAGCAACAGGGCTTTGAAGTATTGGAAGCGATGGATTGAAGGGGTTAGGGCCGTTCAGGGTTCACGGTTCAAAGATTCAAGGTTCAAAGGTTCAGAGGTTCAAAGGTTCAGAGGTTCAGAGGTTCAGAGGTTCAAGGTTCAAAGGTTTAAAAGCTATAAATTACGTAGAATCGAAGTTATTGTTAAGCCTTGACCTGATGAGCGACGAATGCGCCGCCTAAAATAGAAAATCCAATGGCAAAATAAGAATCAATCCTTCCGTTTTCCGGGAACTCGGAACCTTGAACGCTGAACCCGGAACCTCCAAATCTTTTTCCCCAGCAAGATCAACACATAAAGTAAGGTGGCCCATAGAAAGCTGTTGGCGGCCATGGGAATATAGATCCAGTTTCCCGGAAACACGTGCCTTGGATACAGGGCCAACGAAATGACGGGAAAATGCAATATTCGGGTGGCCTCAACGAGTATTCGAACACCGGCGGTCGGCTCGGCCGGCACCGGATTGGCAGAGGCCACAGCCGACAGGGATGCAGCCACGATTAGTAAACTCAAGCCAAAATGAACCAGTGCAATTAACAAGATTAGCGCCAAATTTTTCATCATTTTATAATTTATTAAATGAAAGAGCGAAGCGATACCACCAATCCAAAATCCCAAATCTAAAATCCAAAATTTACTCCTAGTCGGCCATCGCTGTTATGGTAAAATCCCGACCATCCGTGGCAAGACGGATTGCGCCGTTGATATCGGTGCGCCAAATGGAGCAGCCTTGATTTTCATATCGCTTTAAAGACACACCGTGCGGAAAATTAAACCGGTTATTTCGGCCTGACGATACAATCACCACCTTGGGATCCACAGCCTTTAAAAAGGCCTGACTGCTCGATGTGGAACTACCGTGATGGGGTGCTATCAATACCGTGCTGGTTATCTTGTCGCCGGCAATGTTCACCAGCTCTTTTTCTGCTTCAGCCATGATGTCGCCGGGGAATAAAATTGAGATTGATTCTAGGGTTGCTTTCACTACCAGCGAATTATTATTGGTGTTGCGCCATTTTTGTTTATTTCTCAATACCATAAAATTTGACGGCGGGTACAATAAATTCAGTTCAACCCCGCCGATATAATGCCGGCGAGGCATATCCTTAAAAATTGGCAGATTGATATTGCTGTGCGCGATCACTTCCATCAGTTTAGCGTAGCCGAGGGTATCGCGGGCTTCATTGTTGGTCCAGACGTTTTTGACATTAAAATACCGGGCGATATAGATCAGCCCATTCAAGTGATCGCTGTTCGGGTGGGAAAGTATCAGTGTGTCGACGGTTCGAATTTTTTTTCGCCACAACAAAGGGGCGATAATTCGCTGCCCGACGTCAAAAACAGAATTGTCGGCAAACCCGCCGCCATCGACCAGGATCGTATAGCCGCCGGGCAATTCCAGCAGGGATGCAGACCCGAGCCCGACATCGATAACCGTGACTCTCAGATCCCGGTGCCAATATCGCTGATATAGCCAGTAGCATGTATCCAGCGACAGGGTCAGCAAAACCAGAATGATGACTAATTTAACCGGTTTTCCGGTTCCGGTTGCACGTTCCCGCAAAACGGAAAAGATAGCAACAACCCTCTGCCGGGCCTTCTGGCCGGTTCGCGTCAGATCAATGTCCCGGGTCCTTATATTCCGGACTGCAGCGCCAGCGGCCGGCTGTGATTTCTTGACCGCTTTTCGCTCCGGATCACCCAAATTCAGCAGGGCCCAGCCCATGCAATAGTAGCACAGAATTTCAAGTAAACTGGGCGTGAAGATCAGTATCGCAGCATAGGGCAAATCGGCAAAAAAATTTACAACCTCCAGGGCCAGGGCAAGAATCGCCAGGCCGACTTCGATACATCCTAACGCCAAAGTAATGCTCAACGGCAGAATGCAGAGGGCCAGCAGCCCCAGGGGGACGGCCATAAATCCGATCAGCGGAACGACAACGAAATTGGCCGCCAGCCCGACCAGGGATATCTGGTTAAAATAATAGGTCACCAGTGGCAGACTGCCGCAAATCGCAAAAAGGGACACCAGGAAAAATGAGATCAACTTTCCCTTATACCGCGATAGCCGGCTTTCTTGCCGCAGGATTTTGGGCCTTGCAGACCTGCTTTGCACCGTCGATATGCCGTATATAATGGCAAAAACAGCGCTAAATGAGAGCTGAAATGAAATGGAGAACAGTGACGGTGGATCCGTCACGAGAATTATCAGGGCTGCCAGCGACAGGGTGTTTATCGGATCCTGCTCGCTTTCAAATAAAAACGTCAACAAAAAAATGGCAACCATGATAACCGCGCGCTGGGTGGACGGTGAGAATCCGGCGATTATCCCGTAAACAACTACAGGTAAAAGGGATAAAAGGGCCGCGGTTTTGCGGGTTTTGGCCCCCCAGAGCAGCGGCCGATATCGTACTGTCAGGGCCTGGAAGAGGACAAAGGCGACCGTCGCAACGATACCGATATGTAGACCCGATATAGCCAGCAAATGCCCGACCCCGGCCCGGTTGAAGGCTTGCCGCATCTGCGGCGTAATTTGCGTTCGATCGCCCGTAATGAGCGCTCTAAATACCGCCCCTGGAGCTGCCCCATCGCCGGATCTGTCGATCAAGTCGGCAAAGGCATGGCGTGCGCGATGGGAAAATCCGAAAAAATCCGGCGAGCGTTGCCGTTTCGTGACTGCCAGTTGGTCGCCCCTCGCATATGCTGATGCCCATATGCCCTGAAATGCCATATATCGCTGGTAATCAAATCCGCCGGGATTTTTAAAATTGCTTAGCAGGCGAATACGGCTATTTAACCGAAGCTCATCACCAACGGCCAGGGGCGGCAAGTTTCCCACGGCAGTGACGCGCAGTTTCCCGCTGACGGCGTGGGTTTGCTGATCAACCGCCAGGGAAATAACCTGCAATGTAAAACGGGTTCGTTTGCTGAGGCGCTGAGGTGGGCTGTCAATTTTTCCCGTTATATCCCAGCGCTGTGAGCCGGCGTGATGAATGAGATGATCGGCGGGAAATCTGGGCTGAACCCAGGGCGTAATAGCCAGGTAACCCAGGGCAACAAACAGCAAAATCGGAAATAACGCCCCACCCCGCCGCCGATGGATTTGATGTCCGATCCCGATGGCAGATAACAGGGCAAGGCCCCCGATGCCGAATTCAAATCGCTGATATTCGGAGCCCAGTAAAATTCCGCCGATCAGGGCAAGCAGCAGCGGGATCGCCGGGCGAAAATAAATGGCGGAAGTCATGGGTGTAGGCTATGATGCGGCAAATCGGTCCTCTGTCAATTCAGCTCGGAGTACATTACCTGGGTCAATGTATATTAAGACACTGATGGAGGTTTCAGGTGTCAGGTGTCGGGTGTCAGAACAGCCGTCCACAAATGAAACTGCCGGCCCAATCCACATACAAAATTTGGCCTTATGTCGCCGTAGGGTCGGCTATCGTACCGACCGATTTTGGCGGGCACGGTGGCCCGCCCTACATTTCTAAAATACGCGGTTTTACTGGAGGCGCCTAGTTTCAGGGAGTTAGGTCACTATACCCTGACACCTGAACACTGACACCTGAAACCTTCAGTATGGTACTACTTGATCCTTTCGATGTCCGCCCCCAGGCCGGCAAATTTTCTTTCGATTGACTCGTAGCCGCGATCCAGGTGATAAACCCGGTTGATCTCGGTGGTGCCATCGGCCACCAGCCCCGCCAGGATCAGGGACGCACTGGCCCTCAGGTCGGTGGCCATCACCGGGGCGCCCGAGAGTTTGGGCACGCCTTTGACAATGGCAATGCTCCCGTCCACCTTTATATCGGCCCCCATCCGGATCAACTCGCTGACGTGAATATAACGGTTTTCAAATATTGTTTCGGAAATCATGCTTGAACCGTCCGCAATACTCATCAGCACCATGAACTGGGCTTGCATATCCGTTGGAAAGCCCGGATAAGGCTGGGTCTTGACATCGACACTGGCAATATCACCTTTGGCCGATACGCTGATGGAATTGACCGTCGTATCAATTTGGGCCCCGGTGTGCCGCAGTATGTTTATGGTAGCGCCGAGGTGTTCCGGCTCACAGTCCAACAGGGTAATATTACCCCGGGACAGAATAGCGCCCATCATGAACGTGCCGGTTTCAATGCGGTCGGGAATAATGGCAGTTTCAACGGGGCTGAGGGATGGAACGCCGTTGATTGTGATGATTGACGTTCCCGCACCCTCGATATCGGCCCCCATTTTGATCAAGGTGTCCGCCAGGGCCACGACTTCAGGTTCACGGGCTGCATTGCGCAGCACGGTATTGCCCCGGGCCGTCACGGCCGCCATCATTAAATTCTCGGTTCCCGTGACGGTGACGATGTCAAAATAGATATCCGCGCCCTTCAGGCGCCCGGCGGAAGCCTCTACATAGCCGTGCTTCAACTCAATGGAGGCGCCCAGCGCCGCCAGCCCTTTTAAATGCAGATTAATGGGCCGCGCACCGATGGCACAACCACCCGGCAATGACACCCGGGCCTTGCCCAGTCTGGCGACCAGGGGGCCGAGAACCAGCACGGAAGCCCGCATTTTTCGCACCAGGTCATACGCCGCCTCGTGTTCATTTAATCCGGCGGCATCAATGCGCACGGTATCGCCTTGAGCTTCGACCCGGGCCCCAAGTTCGGACAACAGCATCGTGGTGCTGTGAATGTCCATTAAATCGGGTACATTGGTATATGTATTGACACCTTCGGCCAACAGTGAGGAAATCAAAATCGGCAACGCCGCATTTTTGGCACCACTGATACGAACGTCCCCGTTGAGAGAGCGTCCTCCCCTGACAATTATTTTGTCCATGGAAACCCCGGTTTTTGAATTGAAGATTGAAGATTGAAGATTGAAGAATTAAGGCATACTGTCTATTTAAAATCGGTTATAATAATTAAATTCCGTTTAGTCCAGTCTATCGGCCGTCATAGATATTTTGGCAGCAAGAAAAAGTAAAGATCCGGGCCCAGAAGACCCGGCTTTGATTTCACCCCAGCGGGGTGGAGTATACCTCAGACTCCCAATGGAATAATGGAATGGTGGAATAATGGAATATTGGAAATACATAGCGGATGACGGTTTGGTTTTACAAACTGATCCGTGCCATCCTTATAAAAATAGATCCCGTTGCACTAAACCCAGCATTCCAGTATTCCAGTATTCCATCATTCCGCCC
>Ga0056139_10000447_pt1 | contig 11808 bp, 9 predicted proteins | sample WorMetTyACAVOLI2_FD_56255 | JGI IMG/M metagenome (GOLD analysis project Ga0056139, IMG submission 56255) | Marine gutless worms symbiont microbial communities from Max Planck institute for Marine Microbiology, Germany - Olavius algarvensis... ...
CTACAATTTTGTAATTTATTCTGATCAATTTTAAGTTTATGCGCAGGCTCTATATTCAATACCATAGCTCAGTCCTAATCACGACCACTTCCAATAACGAATAACCAATAACAAATAACTATTCATCATTTAGATGGCACGCCGACCACCACCCCGGCGCAATTTCTTCGAGCTTGGGCTGCTCTTGCGGGCAGCGCGGCATGGCAAACGGGCAGCGTGGATGGAAATGGCATCCCGTCGGCGGATTCAGCGGCGAGGGGATCTCGCCCTTGATCGGTTCAAACCGGCGCCGGCGCATATCCAGCCGCGGCACTTCGTGCAGCAGCGCCTGGGTGTAGGGGTGATTGGGCTTCTCAAAGAGCGCTTCCGTCGGCGCCATTTCCACAATCCGACCGAGGTACATGATGGCCACCCGGTCTGCCAGGTGCTCGACCACCCCGATGTCATGGCTGATAAACAGGTAGGTCAAATCATAATCTTCCCGCAGCTTCATAAAAAGGTTCAAGACCTGGGCCTGGATGGATACGTCCAGGGCGGCCACGGCCTCATCACACACGATGAACTCCGGCTCAACCGCCAGGGCCCGTGCAATACCGATGCGCTGGCGCTGGCCGCCCGAGAACTGGTGCGGGTAACGCCGCTTGTAGCTCGGATCGAGCCCCACTCGCAGCATGACATTATCGATGTGGTCTTCCACCTCAGCGTTTGAAACCAGTCCATGGACCCGCGGGGCTTCTCCGATAATATCGCGCACCCGCATGCGCGGGTTTAATGAGGCCATCGGGTCTTGAAAAATCATTTGAATTTTAAGCGCAACCTGTTTGCGGTCGGCCGGCGCTAAGGAATTGACATTCCGGCCCTTGAAAATAACGGCCCCTCCGCTGGGGTCGAGGGTCCCGGCAACAATCCGCCCGAGGGTCGATTTGCCGCAGCCCGACTCACCCACCAAACCCAGGACCTCACCCGTCGCGGCCTGCAGATCCACATTTTCCACCGCCTGCACGACCTGCTCCCGGATTTTCGCCCCAAGCCGGTTGGCTATTTTCTCAGACAGGTCCAGGGTCTTGACAAATCGTTTGGTTAATTGCTGCAATTCAAGGATCGGTAAGTTCATGACAAATCGCCCAGATGAGGATGGAAGCAGCGCACCTGCCGCCCGCTGCGCGGTGCGGTGATCGGTGGCGCTTCCAAACAGCTTTTATCGGCTCGCGGACAACGGGGTCGAAACGCACAACCCTTGGGCAGATTGAGCAGTGACGGGGTCATGCCGGGTATCTGCGACAATGGCTGCCCCCGCCGGCTGTGACCCGGCACGGAGCCGATCAAACCGCGCGTATAAGGGTGCATGGGCTCGTCCAATACCGGATCGACATCACCAGACTCAACGATTTTGCCGGCGTACATGACGCAAACCTGATCCGCCAGGCCCGCAATCACGGAAAGGTCATGGGTAATCCAGATTAAGGCGGTAGCGGTTTCCCGGCAAAGTTTCTGAATTTCGTATAAGATCTGGCCCTGGATGGTGACGTCCAGGGCCGTGGTCGGTTCATCGGCGATTATCAGGTCGGGCTTGTGGAGCAGCGCAATCGCAATCGAAACCCGCTGCCGCATACCGCCCGAAAACTGGTGCGGGTAGGCTTTCATCCGCTCTTCCGGCGAGGCAATGCCGATTTTGCCCAGGGCATCACGGCTGCGGCGCCAGGCTTCATCCCGGCTGACTTTCTCGTGCGCCCGGACGGTTTCGATCATCTGGGTGTCGATTCGCAGCACCGGATTCAGGGTCATCATGGGGTCCTGAAATATCATGGCGATCCGGGTACCGCGCAGTCGCTGGATCTGCTGCTCGGGCAGGGCCAGCAGGTCATCACCATTAAACAGGATTCGTCCCCCGACCACTTTGCCGGGTGCGTCAACCAATCCGATGATGGAAAAGCCGGTAACCGTTTTGCCGCAGCCCGACTCGCCCACCAATCCCATTACCTTGCCGCGCCGGACCGTAAAGCCGGCCCCGTCGACGGCTTTTACCACGCCGGTCTTGGTAAAGAAATAGGTCTTCAGATCTTCAACTGCCAGGGTCGGGTTGTCACCGGCCACGATTTTCTCCTTACCTTCGAAGACGGGGGTTAAGCACATCGCGCAGTTGATCACCAACCAGGTTGATGCTGACAATGGTTACCAGCAGAGCAATTCCCGGAAAAAAACTGATCCAATATTTGCCGCTCATCATGTACTCAAAGCCGGTGAAAATCAGCAGGCCCAGGGAAGGTTTGGTGATGGGTACACCGATTCCCAGAAATGACAGGGTTGCCTCCAGCAATATGGCGTGCGCCACCTGGACCGTGCCAACCACGATCAAGGGGGGCAGCACGTTGGGCATCAGATGCCGGAAAACAATACGTGGTTTGCCCAGAGCAAGACCGTGCGCGGCTTCGATGTATTCTTTGCCGCGCTCCACGAGGGCGCTGCCGCGCACCGTACGCGCATAATAGGCCCATTGGACCGCAATCAGCGCGATAATAATTTTATCCACCCCCCGTCCGAGAATCGCCAGCAGCATCAGTGCGATCAATATGGCCGGGAAACTGAGCTGCAGGTCCACCAGCCGCATAATAACGGTATCAACCCGTCCACCGAAATAAGCCGCTGCCAGACCGATACAGGTGCCCAGGCAGAGCGCGATGAAGCCGCTCATGGCGCCGACGCCCAGGCTGATGCGCAGCCCGTAGAATATGGCACTGAGCATGTCGCGCCCCTGATCGTCGGTGCCCAGCCAGAAGGTCATGTCGGTCATGCTCTCGCTGCCGGGCGGCAGCCGGCCGTCCATGATGTCGATTACGGCCAGATCATACGGATTTTGAGGTGAGATCAGCGGTGCAAACAGCGCGACTAAAACGATAACCAGCAGCACCATCAAAGCACCCACGGCGATTTTGTTCTCAACAAAATCAGAAATAAACCGCCGCAGACTCGTTTCGGCCGCCGGGGCCGCTGTATCCGGGAGATCTGACAGGATATCTGTTTTTGGTGATTCGGTCATGCTTTTATATCCTGCAGTCGCACCCGCGGATCGAGCACGGAATAGAGAATATCGACCACCAGGTTGATGGTCACAAACATAAAAACGATAATCATCAGATAAGCCACGATGATCGGTCGATCCAGCAATTGAATCGAATCGATGATCAACTTGCCCATGCCCGGCCAGGCGAACACGGTTTCCGTGACCACCGAAAAGGCAATCAGGTTGCCCAGTTCGAGTCCCACCACGGTGATAACCGGAATGAGAATGTTCTTTAAGACATGCACAAAAATGATCCGTCGGTTGCTCAGCCCTTTGGCCCTGGCAAATTTCACGTAATCCTGATGGATCACTTCCCGGGTGCCGGCGCGGGTCAGTCGGATGACCAGTGATATTTTTAACAGGGCCAGGTTGATGGCCGGCATTAACAGGTGTTTGAGCCCATCGAGGGTCAGAAAGCTGACCCTTATGCCCAGGATCGTCACAGTCTCACCCCGCCCGGTTGACGGCAGGACGCCCAGCAAAACCGCAAAAATCATGATCATCATGATGCCGACCCAGAAAGTCGGCAGGCTGAATCCCAGAATCGACCCGCCCATAATGGTTTTCGAGACCGGAGAATCGGGCTTTAGTCCGGCAAAAAGCCCCAGCGGGATACCGATCAAGATGGACAGAATCAAAGCCGTGAAAGCCAGTTCCAGGGTGGCCGGCACCCGCTGGACAATTAACTTCAAAGCCGACTCCCCAAAAACAAAGGATCTCCCGAAATCGCCCTGAAACGCGTTTTTAACAAAGTGCAGGTACTGCTGCCAAATGGGAAGATCGAGCCCGAGGGCTTTGATGGCCCGGTCCATTTCCTCCTGGTCGAACTCCGGGTTGATCAGGATATCCACGGGATTGCCGATCACATTGACCGAAAAAAAAACAATCACTGACATCGCAGCAATGACCAGCGACGATTGAATTAATCTTCGGATAATAAAGACGGACACGACATTCAGCTCCTCTTCGGGCGTCGATTATTTAAAGGCAAGCATATCCAGAGCCTGTAAATGCTTGAAGCCTGGAAGCTGGAAGGCTGGGAGGCCAGGAGGCTTGGAGGCTGGGAGGTTGGGAAGTTGGGAAGTTGGGAGGTTGGGAAGCCTGAAAACAATTTAGATGTTAGATCGACCATCCCATCCTAAATAGTCAGAACCTCTCAGCATTATAGTTTTCCTGCCTCCCGGCTTTATAGCTTCCCAGCATCCCCCGCTTCCAAGCCTCCTGGCCTCATAGCCTTATAGCCTCCCAGCCTTACAGCCTCCAAGCCTCCCAGCTTTATTGCCTCCCAGCCTCTTAGCCGTTTAGCTTCCCAGCCTCCTGGCTTCCCGGCCTCCAAGCCTCCCAGCCTTATAGCCTCCAAGCCTCCCAGCTTTATTGCCTCCCAGCCTTATAGCCTCCTGGCTCGGCCTACTTCACCACCACACTCCTAACCAGCGTATACTCATCCGTGCGCGGCGTATAGGCCAGACCCTGGCGGGTGGCCCAGGTGTTGACCTGGTAGTGCAGCGGGATAATGCCCAGGTCCTGGATGGCAATTTCGGTTGCCTGCTGCAGGAGCAACTCGCGTTTGCCGTCATCCACGGTGGCCAGAGCCTGCTCAATCAGCTTGTCGACCTCCGCATTCGAATAGCGGCCCCGGTTGGAGGCGCCAAATCCGCGCGACTTGTCATAGGTGTGCAGCAGGGACTTGAGCGGCGAGGAGGCCTCGCCCGTACCCGAGCCCCAACCGACGAGAATGAAGCTGAAGGCCGGGGACTTGTTGGGTCCGCCGCGTGAGGCTTTGCGAAAATAGACGGATTTGGGCATGGTTTCGACCTTGGTGTCGATGCCGACCCGGCTCAGCATCTGGCCGATGGCCTGGCAGATCTTGGCATCGTTGATGTAGCGGTCGTTGGGTCCGTGCAGGGTCAGGCCGAAGCCATTGGGAAATCCCGCATCTGCCAGAAGCTTTTTGGCAGCTTCGGGGTTGTAAGATTCCGGCTTAAGTTTAGGGCTGACACCAAAAAAAGTTTCCGGCAGCAGCTGCCCGGCCGGAATGGCCACCCCCTCCATCACACGGTCGACGATTGCCGGTCGATTGATGGCCTGTGAAATCGCCTTGCGCACCCGCTGGTCTTTTAAAGGGTTTTTGCCGCCGGCATTGGTAATGAACGGTGAATCTTCCCGGAACTGGTCCAGGTGGAGGTAGATCACCCGGTTGGAAACCCCCTGGGACAGCACCACGTTGTCGCTTTTTTTCAAACGGGGGATATCGGCGGTCGGCACATTGTCGATCATGTCGACATCGCCGGCCAGCAGCGCGGCCACCCGGGTCGGATCTGACTTGATCGGCTTGAAAACCACCCGGTCGAATTGCGCTTTTTTACCCCAATATTCCGGATTTTTTTCGATGACCAGTTTGTCGCCGGGGATCCATTCGTTAAACTTGTAGGCCCCGGTGCCGATGGTGGCCTTGCCGGAGTTATAATCGGCGGTTTTGGCGCCCATCCCGTTTTTCTTTGAAATAATGTAAATTGTGGACACGTCGTTGGGCATCAGCGGGTAGGGTTTCTCGGTCAGGATCTGAATGGTATGATCGTCTATTTTCTTGAGGGTCTTGCCCTTGGTGTAAAGGGCAAAAGATGAGGGGCTGGCTTCGACATTGGGCGCCCGCTCAAAGGTGAAAAGCACATCGTCGGCCGTAAATGGCGAGCCGTCGTGAAACGTCACGCCCTGGCGCAATTTAAACTCCCAGGTCGTATCGTTGATGGGCTTCCAGGACACGGCCAGTCCCGGTCCCAGGCGCTGGTTCTCATCGGGATGGACCAGACTTTCAAAGATATGGCGGGCCAGCTGGTTGTTGGGTCCCAGGTTGTGGTAGTGGGGATCAATGGACGACGGTTCGGATCCCAGGCCGATGACAAGCTGGCCGGCGATTGCAGGACCGCACGCCAGCGCTGCGGATAAACATACCCCCAAAATGACCTTTGAAAATGATTTCATCGTTTACCCTCCTTTGGTAGTAGTGGAATTTTCAGTGACTTCTCAACATTGACAAAATGGATCAACGAATTGCAGCTCGGGTCGCTTTGCGCGAAATTGGAATGGTGGAATATTGAAAAACCGGAAAATTGGGCTTAACTGAGTTTCAATATTATTTAACCAGGAAACTGTCAAGGAAATAGCGAGTTAACTCCTACCGGATAGTTGATCATTCGGCAGGCGGGGCCGACCCGGGTCCGCTAGGACGCTCCAATCTTTACGGCCACGTGGATTTTTTAATATGAAACGATCAATATTTGTTATATAATTAAGTAATTATTCGTGGAGCGGCCCAGATGAAAAAAATAATAACCATAGCAGGTCTGTGTATTGTATTGATCAGCGTCTCTCTTTATATGTTGCGCCGCAACGATGAGATACGAACGAACCCGACCCCGGCTTCAGTGAGACAGATCAGTTTATATCATTATTTTTCGGGCAAGTTAAGCGGTGGCCTGAATGAGATGATCGAAACGGTAAACGAACGTCAAACCGACTATAAGGTCATCGCCCAGGCCTTGGATCACGAGGCTTTTAAAAGCATGATTCATGCGACCCTTGCCAAAAAAAATCCGCCGGAGCTGTTCAGCTACTGGGCCGGCGCGCGCGTGCAGGAATTGGTGGACCGCAATAAACTGGCACCGATAGATGAATTGTGGAGCCGGATGGCAATGGAGGAACGATTCTCGAAATCCCTCTGCAAAGCGGCGTGCACCTACAACGGTAAAAAATATCTTCTCCCGATCACTCAATACATCGTCGTTTTTTTCTACAACAAGCATATATTTGACTGGGAACAGCTTTCCCCGCCGGCCTCGTGGGCTGAATTCCTGGATCTATGCCGGGACCTCAAAAAAAAGGGGATTGACCCCCTGGCGCTTGGCGCCCGCGAACGCTGGCCGGCCCAGTTCTGGCTGGATTACCTGCTGCTGCGCACCGCCGGCCCCCAATACCGTGCCGACCTGATGCAGGGCAAGGCTTCTTATACCGACAATGAGGTTAAACGGGTGTACAAGATGTGGGGCGAGCTTATGCAAAATGGCTACTTTAACGCGGATGCCAACCAACTCGACTGGGCTCAGGCAACGGAGCTGGTCAGTAAGGGGCAAGCAGCCATGACCCTGATGGGGAACTGGGCCATGCAGGTGCTCAGTGAACCCGCCCATGGTTTTACAGCGGGGCAGGATTACGACTTTTTCCCGTTTCCATCGGTCGATCAGGGCGTACCCAAAGTTGCAGTCGGCCCCGTCGACGGTCTGGTTTTGTCTCGCGAATCCCTCAATCCTGAGCTTGCCAAATCGGTTTTGATCTATTTTTCGGAAGTCGAACCCCAGCAGAAAATGAGTGAGGGCTCCGGGGCCGTGTCGCCCAGTTTGCAGGTGCCGCGCTCTTTTTATTCTGCCTTTAAACAGCGCCTTATAGCGGAAATCGAAAGCACGCCTCAATGGGCCTTTAATTACGACCTGGCCACACCGCCGGCCGTGGCCGAGCAGGGCATGGACAGTTTTAACGAACTCATCGAATTTCCGGATCAGCACCTGGCCATCCTGGAAAATCTTCAATCAGAAGTCCGGGGTCATTTTGACCGCTGAAAAACTTTGGAATCAAGTCTGGGGGGCTTCGCCCCGGTTGGAATGCTGGAATAATGGAAAAATGGGATTTGGGAAACTGGCAGGTTGGGACAATGGTACAATCGTCTTGACGATAATACTATAAACGGATAGTTTCCTTTAAAAAAACCCAATGTTCCATCATTCCACAATTCCAATATTCCAGAATTGAGGCAAGATCTCAGACCTCAAAAAATATCACATATTTTCATAAAGTTGCAGAAATTCCGAGACCTAGAATAACATGTCTTTTCGATTGAAAATCGGGATTGCTTTCTCTAGCGTCCTTGTTCTGATGGTCCTGATCGCCCTGACAAGTTGGTGGGGCATGGGCCAGGCCCTGCATCGCCAGGATAGATTATACAGCTTCAACAGTGATCTTGAACGTAAATTCTATCAGATGATCCGGGAGGAAAAGGCTTTCAAGGTCGACAACCGGCTCCTTCATTCACGGGCTGTTTCCAATATACTGATCGATATCCAATCCAAGATCAACAACGTTCTCTCCCGCACCCGGGACAAGGAACAAATCCAAATCGTCCAGCATGTACTCCAGGCGCTCCAACAATATGAAGACAGCTTCGCCGTGTTTATCGCACACAATGTCGCTATGCAGACCATGAAAAGCCGCATGCTGCGGGAATCAAAGCGCCTGCTGGCCAATGCCGATGCCCTGGACAGGGAAGGTGTTGATTCGATTAAAATTCAGCAGCTGATGGGCAGCGCCCAGCTGGCAGAAAAAGATTACATTCTCTGGGAGCAAGAAGCGGCGGCCGAAAAAGTAAATGTAATGTCGCAGTCGATCGTCCGCCAGGCAGACGCTATTCGTGAAAAAACGGCTTCCAATTCGATCAAGCTCAAGGCGTATCGAATCTCAAAGGTTGCCTCGGTTTACCAGGCAATCTTCAATGAATTTGCGGCTGAAAAAAAGCGCCTGCAGGATGCCGTCAATATTATGCACAAATCACTGGAGCGCCTTAAACAGGAGCTTTCCCGCTATATGACCCGTGAAGTCGTCATTACGCAGGAAAAGGTCGCATCGCTGAAGTTGTTGACCATCGCAGTGTCGTTTTGTGCTGTTTTTTTGAGTATTTTTGCTACTTATTTCCTTTCGGGATTGATTACGATACCCATCAATCAACTCAAACTGTCCGCCGGCCAGATTGTGGATGGGAATCTGGCAACCTCGGTGTCGATTAAAAGCCGGGATGAAATCGGCGAGTTGGGCAAAATTTTCAATCTAATGACCCAGCGTTTGAAAAAAAGCTTTAATGAAACCGAGCGGTATCGCGACCACCTGGAAGAGCTTGTCAGAGAACGAACCCTGGATCTGGAAAGGGAAAACTCCGATCGCCAACTGGCTGAAGCGGCCTTGAGGGACAGTGAAGAAAGACTGTCGCTGATCATCGAACAATCGCCGATGGGCATCATTTCTTGGGATCCGCAATTCAGGGTTTCCAGCTGGAACCGGGCCTCTGAAAGAATTTTCGGTTATTCGAGCGAGGAGGCCGTCGGCCGGCACGCCGAGTTCATCGTTCCGCCGGCGGCCCGCAAACATGTCGATGCAATCTGGCAGGGCCTTATGACACTGGAAGGCGGCCGACGCAGCAAAAATGAAAATGTCACCCAAAAAGGCGCCAGGATTCTGTGTGACTGGTATAATAGCCCGTTGATTGATTCAAACGATAAAGTTATCGGGGTGTTGTCCCTGGTCGAAGATGTTACTGAGCAGGAACACATGGCAAAAGAACTGCTCAAAATCAAAAAGCTTGAGTCCACCGGTGTTCTCGCCGGTGGCATCGCGCATGATTTCAACAATATCTTGACCGCGATTATAGGCAATATCAGCCTTTCCATGCTGGATAGGACACTTGCTGGTAAAACGCGATCACTTCTGGCCGAGGCCGAAAAAGCGTCTATCCGCGCAAAATCCCTTACCCAGCAGCTGCTGACGTTCGCCAAAGGCGGAGACCCGATTAAAGAGGCGACATCACTGGCCGACATTGTCAGGGATTCCGCCAATTTCGTACTCAGCGGCAAGGCCGTTGCCTGCCGGTTTGCCATTCCGGACAATCTGTGGCTGGTTGATATTGACAAGGGACAAATCAGCCAGGTGATTCAAAATATCGTGCTCAACGCCAGCCACGCGATGACGAACGGCGGCATCATCGAGATCAGGTGTGCGAATATCGATGCGACAGATCGGGAAGATGTTCTTTTGCCAGACGACCGCAAATTTGTCAGGATCACCATTGAGGACAGTGGCAGCGGTATACCCGCCGATGTAATCGATAAGATCTTTGACCCCTATTTCTCAACCAAGCAAAAAGGCAGCGGGCTGGGACTCGCAATTACCCACGGCATCATTACCAAGCACGGCGGCCGCATCTTCGTAAATTCAGAGCCTGGCGCTGGAGCCACCTTTACAACTTACCTGCCGGCATCCGATCAAAAAACATGGGTGGCGCCGGACCGGGAAGAAGTGACTCAATTACCTGCCGGGGCCAGAATCATGGTGATGGATGACGAAGAAATCGTCAGGGATGTCGCCGGAGCCATGCTGACCAAACTGGGCCATGAGGTCGTGTTTGCCAGAGACGGTGTTGAGGCGCTGCAGTTGTATAAAGAGGCTGCCGAGACAACGAACCCGATAAATATCGTTATCATGGATTTGACGATCCCCGGCGGTATGGGCGGCAAAGACGCGGTTAATTCAATTCTGGCGTTTGCCCCTGAAGCCAAAGTACTCGTATCCAGCGGCTACTCGAATGATCCGATATTGTCGTCCTATGAAGAATACGGATTTTGTGGCGTGGTCACCAAACCGTACCAGATGCAGGAACTATCAGGAATTATTGGAACGGTACTGAATAACCGTCTGTGACCGCAATCGTGTAGATTAGGCTTTGCCCTGGGCCGGGCAGGCAATTGAGTTCTCCAGTAGGTTTCAGGTGTCGGGTGTCAGGTATCACGTGGCGATAGCGATAGTAAAAACGCACGGCAGAAATCCGAAATCGTTCGTCCAATTCTATGAACTGCTTCGTTTCATATCACCGAAAAAAAAATAATATAAAATTAGGGGGGACCCGCTGTTTAGGTCACCCCTGATTTTATTTTTTATGCGACTTTCGTCTTGGTCTTGTACTCCCAGTCGCCCACGGATTTTTCGTCGGCCACCTGCTCCCAGCCCGTAATCATGGCCCGGACATGGGCGAAGATCGAGTGACCGGTGGTGGTCATATACACATGCACCACGATAAACGATAGGATCGCAAACGCACCGGCCGTGTGAATCAGGGCCACCACCTGCAGCGACAGCCAGCTCAGCCCCCACTCGCCCCAGGAATTGTAGCCCCAATACAAAAACCCGGTGACCATTTGAACCGGCAGCAGCAGCGCCGCCAGGAGCAAATACACGATGCGCTGCAGGGGATTGTGCTTGGCTTCCTTGCGTTTGGGCACCGGATGAGCTTCGCCCCGGAAGATGCCATACATGTAGTAACGCACAACCGACAGCATCTTTTTGGTGGTGGGGATGTATTGCTTCCACTCGCCGGTGGTGAATATCCAGAAGGCAAAAAAGGCAAAGGCGATCAGCCAGGTGAGACCCACAAAATTGTGTACCTCGACCGCCGTGCCGAATCCGAACAGGGTAAAAGCGCCATTGACCTCAAAACCCGTCAGCAAAAGGATAATGATCAGCAGCGTTTGCAGCCAGTGCCACAGTCGCTCGAAACGGGCATACAGGTAGATGTTTTTCATGTTTTCATTCATTGTCATGGTCCTAATCCGGTCAAGCCGGGATTGAATAATTTAGGTTTCAGGTGTCAGGTTTCGGGTGTCAGCCCAGCGGCCGGAAAAAAGACGGCCGGTCTCATCGATAAGAAACTTCTGAACGTTGAACATCGAACGCTCAATCACGCCTTGGCGTGATCCAATTTGGATGACGCTGGGCTTGGTCATTTTAATAGATTAACAAAATGGCGATTTCCGATACAAATGATCGCATAGGGTGAAAGCGCTTTGCTCATGAGTTTTAAATTGACAGAATTCATTATTCGATGTTGGACGTTCGCGTGAGTCGCAGGCACACTGCGCTCAGTCTTAATATACAAA
>Ga0056139_10000505_pt1 | contig 10930 bp, 9 predicted proteins | sample WorMetTyACAVOLI2_FD_56255 | JGI IMG/M metagenome (GOLD analysis project Ga0056139, IMG submission 56255) | Marine gutless worms symbiont microbial communities from Max Planck institute for Marine Microbiology, Germany - Olavius algarvensis... ...
AGACATTTGAGCTTGGTAAAAAACGTCGAGAAGAATTGTCAAAGGAGGCCGCCTAATAATTACTGACCCGAGAGGGCTGACTGTCCGGGAGGCCTTTGACTTTTACAGCTTATGGTTTTTTGGTTTCAAGGTTCTCATATGCCATATAAGGATGAATGGGGCGAACTAAAAACCGATTTCACAATCAATTTTAAAAAAGTCCATGGTGACTGGGCTGCAAAGCGAGTACCACAAGTCGTCGAATGCGAATCAATTATCATTATTGGCGGTAACGAAAAGACCGCCCATGTGGCCCATATAGCTCCCTCGCTACATAAGCCGCTATTAGCTATACCATGTTTTGGGGGGATAGCTAAAGAAATTTGGCAACAGCTTGAACCTTACTATCGCAACATTGGCGCTTTGAACGATCACATCGAAAGAATTGTTGAGCATTGGAATACAGAATCTGCAGATTATTCAGTTTCATTAATCACTAAGTTGAAGAAACTTGGTCTTTTCTCAAAAAACAAAAAAATGCCCAATTTGAGTCTATCATTTGTTTCAATAATTGCGCTTTCCCTTTGGGTCTATTATTTTACGAATCCAATAAATAACAATATGCTAGTCATTTTCTTACTATTAGCATTGTCTGCTATTTTGGGGACAAGTCTACGTACTTTGCTATCTTCTTTGTTGGATGATAATCCTCCATTGAATTGGAATATTATTATTATTGAAATGAGCGCGGGTCTCATTCTCGCTTTAGGTTTATCGCTGATATACCTTGTAGAAGGTTTCACTGTAACGGGAAAATTTGAGTTTGTTTCCTTGATGTCGAATAGATCAGATTTTATACGAATTTCTATATTTATGAGTTTACTGGGGTTAGCTGGGGGATTTTTGATTGAAAAAACTAGTGATTTTTTAAGAACCCGCCTTTCACAGGTTCTTGATAATATTGATGGGCCCTCTAATCAACCCTGAGGTACAAATATATTCTACCAAATAGAAACTTACAGCACCTTTCGTAGAACTACAATTTTCTTACACTATGCAATTCTTCTGCATCTCTTTAATACTGCCTGAAGTCTGCTGAGTCAAACGACCTCTTGTTTATGCATGACTGAGTAAGTGTTGAGAGAGGCGCACTGATAAGCGTTAAATGACGAGATCAAGCTAAATTGAATACCGCGCAATATTTCTGAACTCGTTCCTCAAAATCCTCTGGTAGTTCCTTGCCAACATAAAGTTTCATACAGTCATCATTGATCAACTCACATCCTGTACACATTTTCCTATTATGCCTGAGTACAAGCTGGCGGTATTTTCTTTCCTGAATTTCTGGATCGCGGGGCCGACCTGGATTCGTGCCCCCATGCATCCGGCAACGCTTCTTGCCATGTACGCATGAAGATATGGCTAAAGATGTCTATAATGGATCGGCTTAAATGATTGATTTTATGTCGTAGATACCAATTTGGTCACAATATGGTCACAAGCGGACATTGCCAACAAAAAAGGCGGGAAAGCTATATAGCTAACCCGCCTTTATCATTGTAAAAATTTGGTCGGGGCGAGAAGATTTGAACTTCCGACCCCTTGAACCCCATTCAAGTGCGCTACCAGACTGCGCTACGCCCCGACACAAACGGACTTTTTAACAGCTCCATTTAACCCTGTCAATATACTAATTTCCTGCTCCAACTTCAATTTTGAAAATATTTGAGATTATTGGTGATTTTGTTGCTCCAATTCCATGCTGAGGATGGATTGGAAGGGGTATCTATTTGGAAAGATAGGTGATATATGGGGTTTAGGCTGAAAGCCTAACACCCAGAGATCAGAGGTCGGACGTCAGACGTCAGTATAGAACTGAAAATCTTAAAGAGCTTTTAGACAGGATTTACAGGATATACAGGATTAAGTTCTATTTTCAACTTCCGGATGAAATTGAAAATGGTTGCATCCGCTTCGCGGAAAAGGACCCTCAAATCTGAGTTGAAGTTTCAATCAGATCATGCTGTCGTGATAGACCTCGGTTTAAATTTATGCCGAAGGCATTGATGAGCGTTTTGGCTGTCATCCGGGCAGCCAAAACATGTTTTTAAATCCAGTCAATCCTGTTAATCCTGTCAAAAAAGATTTAGTAGTTTAACAGTGTAATCCGTGTAACCCGTGGAATCCATGTCAAAGAGAAACAGGAGTCAGGGGTCAGGAGTCTGGAGTCAGAAATCAAAAGGCAAGAGGTCAGAAGTCGGAAGTCAGATGTCTGAAACTTCAAGGCCAAACAGAATCCGTGAAATCCGTGCAATCCGTGTCAAAGAAGGAACAGGAGTCAGGGATCAGGAGTCTGGAGTCGGAAATCAAAAGGCAAGAGGTCTGAAGTCGGAAGTCAGGGGTCGGAAACTGCAAGGTCGAATCGAATCCTGAAACCCTATTGAATATGAAACCTGAAATTATCATACCAGAACCGTTGAAAGAGGGCGACAAGGTTGGGATTGCGGCGCCGGCTGGTCCTTTTGAGATTGAGAAGTTTGAACGGGGTCTGGCTGTTATCGGCAAGATGGGATTCGTGCCGGTGGTGGATGATGATGTGTATAAACGCGACCGGCATATGGCTGGGCCAGACAAGCACCGTGCCAAGCACCTCAACAGTCTGTTCGCCCGGGATGATATCAAGGCGATTGTCTGCGCCCGGGGTGGTTTCGGCTGTTTGCGGGTGCTGCCATATCTGGACTACGACCTGATAAGAGAAAATCCAAAGATGCTGATTGGGTTTTCAGATGTGACGGCTTTGCTGACAACCTTGACCCAGCGATGCGGCCTGACCGGCATCCACGGACCAGTTGTGACCTCATTGGGCTTTGCCGATGTTGAAAGTAAAGAGCGTTATAAGCAAGTACTGTGTGGTGATGGCTCACCGGATATTGAACCGGCTGAGCCGGTAGTCATCAGCCCAGGAAGGGCCAGCGGTACCATTACCGGCGGCAACCTGGCAACCCTCTGCCACCTGGTCGGCACAGACTTCGCCCCGGACTTCAGTGAAAAGATCGTCCTGCTCGAAGATGTCAACGAAGCGCCGTACCGCATCGACCGGATGTTGACCCAGATGCTGATGGCTGGGTGTTTTGAAAATGCAGCCGGGATTGTGCTTGGTTCTTTCAAAGATTGTGGTGATGAAGAAGATATTGTTAAAGTCTTTGAAGATGTATTTGATAGCTTCCATGGTCCAATTATAGGAGGGTTTGAGGTTGGACATGGGAAGCGCAATTTTGCGCTGCCTGTGGGAGTTGAGGTGGAATTGGATACAGAACAAGCTATACTGAAGTTCCTGTGAATCGGGCTCCATGCCCAATTAAATCCGAAACTCGAATATCGAAATACGAAACAATATGAAGCAAATCATAATGATCAAAAATTAGAAACAAAACCATTGAACATTGGGTCGGCACCAGTTTTTGTCATTTACTTATTCGAATTTTGAATTTGTTCCGAATTTCGACATTGCGGCGTGAGCCTTGAGAACATTCCGGATTTCTTATTTGAAAGATGGCCGACTAATTGGTTCATTTTCCATAGTAGCTCAACAGTTCAATCTGATATGAAAGACACTGAGAATCTCATAACTGATGCCATCGACTCGGCCATCTTCCCTGGTGCTGTTATTGCTGTCTCGTTGAAAGGCAAACTTGCCATCCACAAGGCCTTTGGCCAGGCGGATATTTTTGCCGGCCAGCCGATGACGATTGAAACCTTTCTTGATTTAGCCTCTTTGACCAAACCTTTGGCCACAGCTCCGGCAATTATGGCGCTGGAGCACGCGAAGAAGCTTGAACTAGATCAGCCCGTCGTAGAATTACTGCCTGTCTTAGATGGTTCCGGCAAAGAGGAGATAACTGTTCGGCAGCTTTTGAATCATACCTCCGGTCTACCGGATTGGCGGCCGTGGTTTGTACAACTGATGAAAGTTCCCGGCGAGCAGAGAAACGCAAGGATGCAAGAGTTGCTAATTGCCGAGCCATTGGACGCAAACCCTGGTAAGCAGACCGTTTACAGCGATTTGGGATTCATGATCCTGGCCTGGCTGATAGAAGAACTAAGCGGGCAGCGTCTGGATCGCTATGTAAATGCAGAAGTGTACGATCCTCTGAATGTCGAAGATCTTTTCTACCTCGATCGTTGGTCCGTGGCACCTCCCGTGGAGAGGTTTGCGGCTACCCAGCTGTGTCCCTGGCGCAACCGGTTGCTCAAAGGGCAGGTGGATGACGATAATGCCTGGGCTATGGGTGGTATTGGGGGACAGGCCGGGCTCTTTGGAACGGCTGTGGAAGTTTGCGCTTTGATGGAGGCGCTTTTATTGGCCAACGGCGGCACTGACCTCTCGGGTCCATTCACGTCCGAGACTATCTGCCGGTATTTCGAACGCGAGGGTGAAGGCCGCACCCTGGGATTCGATGTGCCCACTCGGCCGGGTTCCAGTTCGGGGGAGTATTTTTCCGACAGCAGCGTGGGGCACCTGGGTTTCACGGGTACGTCATTTTGGGCTGACCCGGAACGGGGGCTGGTGGTGGTGTTGCTGACCAATCGGGTCCACCCGTTTCGGTTCAACGACGGCATCCGGTCTTTCCGACCCAAATTGCACGATACGGTCGTACAGGAACTCGGACTGGCCTGAGTGAAGCCTAAAACGCTAAAACAGATTGAAAATAGTAAGGATAATCCCCCTGCCGGCTGCAACATTTCCCTTGTCAGACCTGGATATTTTTGTTAGAGATTCCAATTAATTTCATTGGGATATGATTTTGTAAAACCGGATTGAACTTAGGCCGCAGCGGGGCACTGCACCTCAGAGCACTCCCTGATCACTCATATAGCTATTCAAGTAGAGGTACCATGAGCTTTTTAGACGGACTTTTAGGCGTATTTTCCAGCGACCTGGCCATCGACCTGGGCACGGCCAACACCCTCGTTTACGTGAAAGGCAAAGGCATTGTTTTAAGTGAACCTTCCGTTGTGGCGGTCCGGCTCGATCGCACCAAAAACCGCGTCCTGGCCGTGGGCTCGGAAGCCAAGAAAATGCTCGGCCGGACGCCGGGCAACATCGTGGCCATCCGTCCCATGCGCGACGGGGTCATCGCCGATTTCGAGGTCACCGAGGCCATGCTGCGGCATTTTATCACCAAGGTGCACAACCGGCGTCGCCTGGTGCGCCCGCGCATCATCATTGCGGTGCCCTCGGGCATCACCCAGGTTGAAAAACGGGCCGTGCGCGAATCAGCCGAATCGGCCGGCGCCCGGGAAGTGTTTTTGATCGAGGAACCCATGGCCGCCGCCATCGGGGCCGGGCTCCCCATTACCGAACCGACCTGTAACATGGTCGTCGACATCGGCGGCGGCACCACCGAAGTGGCGGTGATCTCGCTGGCCGGCATCGTCTACAGCCGCTCGCTGCGGGTGGCCGGGGACAAGATGGATGAAGCCATCATGCAGTACATCAAACGCAAGTACAACCTGCTCATTGGTGAACGTACTGCTGAAATCATAAAAACCGCCATCGGCAATGCTTATCCCGATCCCTCGGACCTGGAAACCATCGAGGTCAAGGGGCGGGACCTGGTGTCCGGTATCCCCAAGATCCTGGCGATCGACAGCGAGGAAATCCGGATCGCCATTTCCGAACAGATCGATGCCATTGTTGAGACGGTGAAGATTGCCCTCGAACAGACCCCCCCCGAACTGGCCGCTGACATTGTCGACCGGGGTATCGTGCTCACCGGCGGCGGCGCCCTGCTGAAAAACCTGGACAAACTGCTGATGGGAGAGAGCGGCCTGCCCATTACCGTCACCGAGGATCCGCTATCCACCGTCGCCCTGGGTTCGGGCGAGGCCATCGACAGTATCGATATTCTCAAACAGGTGATGATTACATAATCGATGTTTTCCAGACGAACGATGATGATTGTTGGCCTGATCGTGGTGATCGCGGTCAACGTCATAATCCTGTCGATCAGCAGCCGGACCCGCGAGCCGGCCTACGGGCTGGGTCGCCTGGCCATCTACGTCGTTTCTCCGTTCCAGAAGGCGGTAACCCATACCGTGCAGTTCGTTGAAGGCGTCTGGACGCACTATTTCCACCTGGTCTCCGTATCCCGCGAGAACGATCAGCTCCGGCGGCAGCTGGATGAAGCCCTGGAGCGCAGCCACCAGCTGACCGAGGTCGAGCTGACCAACCAGCGGCTCAACAGCCTGCTCAACTTCCAGAAATCCATCAGCCGCCAGGTCCTGCCGGCCGCCGTCATCGGCAAGGACCCCTCCGCCTGGTTCAAAACCATCATCGTGGACAAAGGGGTGCGGCACGGGGTCGAAAAAGGCATGCCGGTCGTGGTGCCGGCCGGGATTGCCGGCCAGGTGATGGAAGTGGCCGGCTCCTACGCCAAGGTCCTGCTGATCATCGACCAGAACAATGCCGTTGATGCCCTGGTGCAGCGCTCGCGGGCCCGCGGCCTGGTCACCGGCGCGGCCGCCGGACAGTGCGTGTTCAAGTACGTGCTTTTGAAACACGATGTCCAGATGGGCGATATCCTCATCTCTTCGGGCTTGGACGGCGTATTCCCCAAGGGCCTGCGGGTCGGCGTGGTGTCGAATGTCATCCGCAGCAGTGCCGGGATATTCCAGGAAGTCGAGGTGACCCCCTATGTCGATTTTGAAAAACTGGAAGAGGTCCTGGTGGTGCTGAATCCACCGGAGAAGTTGTTTTTTGAGGAGGAGCGATGATCGCGGAGCGATCCAGGCTTCGCCCGGGAGTCAGGGGTCGGGAGTCGGGGGTCGGGAGTCGGAATTGTTAGGTAGAAGGCTGAAGACTGAAGACTGAAGGAGGTTGAAGGCAAAAGGTTTTAAAACTTCAGTCTTCAGCCTTCAGTCTAAATCCCTGATAACGTATTCTTATTACCTGGGACTTCGATCCAGGTATAGTCTGCAATAGAGAACAAGATGACCGCTTTCATTTACATACTCATTTGCCTTGGGTGCATTGTTATCCAGACGACCTTGTTTCCGCTGCTGGCCTGGGTGAGCGGTTACTATGACCTGCTGATACCCTTTGTGGTCTACCTCGGGCTTTTCCGGCCGCTCAAAGAAGGCCTGCCGGTCGTCCTCTGCCTGGGGATTGCCATGGACACCCTCTCCGGCGGGGCTTTCGGGATCTACAGCACGACCTATCTCTGGCTTTACGGCGTCATCGCCTGGATGATCGGGTTCTTGCACTTTAAAAACACCTTGCTGCTGCCTTTTATCGTGGTGGTGGGCGTGCTGCTCGAGAACCTGGTGTTTTTGGTGGCGGTCAAACTCGGGAACCCGGACGCGACCCTGCCGCTGGGACTCGGCCGGACGGTCATGGTGCAGCTCTTGTGGGCCCTGTTCACCGGACCGATACTGGTGCTGGTGATTCGCGGCGTCCATTCGAGCTGGATAAAATGGATTTCGGCGAAAATTGCGGAGGCGGAGGGGTGAGGGCAGGCTAGTAGGCTGAAGACTGAAGGCTGAAGTAGGTTGAAGGTATTGGGCAATAGGTGATTGGTAAATCGGGAGTCTGGAGTCGAGAGTCGGGAGTCGGAATGAATAGGTAGAAGGCTGAAGTCCGAAGACTGAAGGAGGTTGAAGGTAAAAGGTTTTTAAACTTCAGTCTTCAGCCTTCAGTCTAACAACCCGACAACATTTTCCCTCGTTATCCCCATTACCTGGGACTTAACTTTAAATAGGCGCATCGAACGTGACTACGCACCTCAACACCGTCGCCAGCGAGTGGTTCAAGCAGCGCATTATCGGCGTGGTTCTGATTGCGGTGGCTGCTTTTGTCATCCTGTTTGCGCGCCTGTTTTACCTGCAGCTGGTCGAGGGTGAGCGGCTGCGGCATCTTTCCGTGAACAACCGGATCCGCCTGCAGGATATCGAACCCTCACGGGGCTTGATATTCGACCGCAACGGCATGCGCATAGCGGACAACCGGCCGGCGTTTGACATCTACATCACCCTCAAAGACGCCAGGCCGGCGGAGAAGACGCTGGAGAAGCTGGCCTTTTACACGGATTTCCCCATCGAGGAACTCAAGGAAAAGATTAAAAAAGGCCGGGGCCGGGGGGCCTACAAACCCATCCTGATCCGGCAGGACATTTCCTGGGACACCCTGGCCGCCATCGAGGTGCACAAGTTCGATCTGCCGGGAATCACCGTCAATGTCAAACCGCGTCGGCACTACCTGGATAAAAACGGGGCGGCCCACCTGATCGGGTATCTCAGTGAAATCAGCGCCAATGAATTGAAATCCGGCAAATACCCGGGCAGCCGCAGCGGGGATTTCATCGGTAAGTTCGGGGTCGAAAAGGCCCATGAGAACTACCTGCAGGGCAAACACGGCGGCCGCCAGGTGGAAGTGGATGTCCGGGGCCGGGTAATCCGCCCCTTGAAGACGGTAGCGGCCAAACCGGGAAACAACCTGATTCTGACCCTTGACCAGAAGGTGCAGGCCCGCGCCGAAAACAGGCTTTCCGGTCAGGTCGGGGCGGCCGTGGCCATCGAGCCGGACACGGGACGTATCCTGGCCCTGGCCAGCAGTCCCGCGTATAACCAGAACGCCTTTGTCGACGGCATGTCCGCCAAGGCTTGGCGGGCCCTGAATTCGAATCCGGATCATCCCATGGTCAACAAGGCCATCCAGGGGACCTATCCGCCCGCGTCTACCTATAAGATAGTGACGGCCATTGCCGGGCTGGAAGAAGGGGTGATCGATCAGGACACGCTCATCCATTGCCCGGGCTGGTTCAAGTTGGGCAACCGGGTGTCGCGCTGCTGGAAAAAGGGCGGCCACGGCAAAATGAATGTCATCCAGGCCATCGAGCAGTCCTGCGATGTCTATTTCTACCAGGTGGGGCTCAAGCTCGGCATCGACCGCCTGGCCTGGCACGCCAAGGCCTGCGGCCTGGGGACCCGCACCGGGATCCGTCTGGATCGGGAGAAATCCGGCCTGATCCCAACGGCTGCCTGGAAAAAGCGGCGTTACGGGATTCCCTGGCAACAGGGCGAGACCCTGTCGGTGGCCATTGGCCAGGGCTATAACCTGGTAACGCCGCTGCAAATGGCCGTCTTGACGGCGGCCGTCGCCAACGCAGGCACACGCTACCGCCCAATGATCCTTGAACGCATCGAGACGGCCGAGGGAGAGACGGTGTTTCAGGGCGCACCCGAGGTGACCGGCCGCCTGTCAATGACCCCCACCACCCTGGCCCTGGTGCGCCGGGGGCTGTTCGATGTGGTCCAGGGCGAGGCGGGCACGGCGCGCCGGATCCGGACCAGGGGCATCAATATCAGCGGCAAGACCGGCACCGCGCAGATCATCGCATTGAAAAGCGAGGAGGAAGAGGAGGAGACCGAAGTCGAGGATCGCTTCAAAGACCACGCCTGGTTCGTGGCCTATGCGCCCTCGGAATCCCCGCAAATTGCGGTGGCGGTCATTATCGAGCACGGCGAACACGGCTCCAGTGCCGCCGCGCCCATTGCGCAGGACATGATCCTGGCCTACCTGAGGGGGGAGAAGAAGAACTGATATGTTTGACCGGCGACTGGCACAATTTTTCGACTGGGGGCTGCTCGGCATCGTGGTGCTGATCGGGGGCGCGGGTTTGCTGACCCTGTACAGCGCCGTGAACTCGGGTGCTGCCAACCCCTACAGCGCCTTTTTCCTGAAACAGACGGTCTGGTTCTGCATCGGCTTCGTTTTGATGATCGGGGTGTTCCTGTTCAGCTACAAAATGTTCGAGCAGTGGGGCAACGTGATTTACGGCATCTGCATCGTCCTGCTGCTATGGGTCGAGTGGTTCGGCAAATACGTCGGCGGCTCTCGGCGGTGGCTGGAGATCGGGCCGGCCTCGCTGCAGCCGTCCGAACTGGTCAAGATCGGGGTGATCATCATCCTGGCCCGTTATTTTGCCAAGACGGTCAATACCCGGGGCCTGTCCCTGCGGGAACTGGTGCGGCCCATGATTCTGACTCTCATCCCGGTTGCCATCATCGTGCGGCAGCCGGATCTGGGCACCGGCATGGTCGTGGTGCTCATCGCCCTTTCGATAACCGTATTCGTGAAGATTGAACGGCGGGCCCTGATCACCATCATATCCGGGTGCATGGTGGCCGTCCCCCTGGTCTGGTTTCTCCTCAAGCCCTACCAGAAGCGCCGGATCCTCACCTTTCTGGATCCGGAAAGGGACCCGTTGGGCGCGGGCTACCACATCATCCAATCCAAGATCGCCATCGGGTCCGGCATGCTGTCGGGCAAGGGCTACCTGCAAGGCACCCAGAACGCGCTCGATTTCCTGCCCGAGCAGCACACCGACTTTATTTTTTCCGTCCTGGCCGAGGAGTGGGGCCTGGTGGGCTCCGGCCTGCTCCTGATCCTCTTTTTCCTGTTGATCCTGTGGGGCCTCAACATTGCACAGAGCTGCCGGGACCCCTTCGGCAACATCCTGAGCGTGGGGGTGACCGCCATGATCTTCTGGCAGGTGGTCATCAATATCGGCATGGTGATGGGGCTGATGCCGGTGGTGGGGGTGACCCTGCCGTTTATCAGTTATGGGGGGTCGTCGATAATTACGGTGATGATGGGGATTGGATTATTAATGAATGTGAGTATGCGCAGATACATTTTCGAGTAGAAGCCAAGCCAGAGGGCGCCTTTTGGCCCGGGCTCGGCGTTGGGCGCGAAAATTAAATCCTCGAAATACTCGGTGTATTCCTCCGGTTTAATTTCCGCGGCCGCCTTGATCTCGAACCAAAATGCGCCCTCTGGCTTGGCTTCTCGCTATTTTTTCACATCATTAAAACCCCAAAAACATCGATCTATTCCTCCGGTTCAATATTCACGGCCGCCTTGATCTCGAACCAAAATTCACCATCCAGC
>Ga0056139_10000512_pt1 | contig 10863 bp, 5 predicted proteins | sample WorMetTyACAVOLI2_FD_56255 | JGI IMG/M metagenome (GOLD analysis project Ga0056139, IMG submission 56255) | Marine gutless worms symbiont microbial communities from Max Planck institute for Marine Microbiology, Germany - Olavius algarvensis... ...
CTACAATTTTGTAATTTATTCTGATCAATTTTAAGTTTATGCGCAGGCTCTATAGATAATAAAGTATGTCCTTCAGAATTACAATACAACTATTTGTTATTTAATAAAATTACAAACTTCAAATCCCAAATAACAAATAATTCCCAAAATCCAAATCACAAATCCAAAACAAGGCCAGTAGCAATGTGCATGTGCTGGATGGAACCTATGCGAAGCATAAAAATTAATTTATCCGCCGCACCGGTTATCAACAAAAATCCTCCTGTCGCAAAGAACTAGTTTTACCGGGATTATCTCTATTGTCAGGGCGGATAAATTAACATTTAAACGGGCAAAAGTGATGAAAGCAATAGCTGGCCGGGTCCCCATACGGTTTGCTGGTGGTTTCCATGCAGGCGGCAATCATCTGCCTTGACATATCTTCGTAATCCGGCCGTTTTTCTTCTTCACTTTTACAGGCCATACAGATCGGTTCGTGATCATAGACGGACAGGAGACGGCGATCCTTGCTCCGCAATTTATTGCCGCACCGCCCGCAACTTTCGGCACAAGCCAGTTGTTTTTCCCAACTTTCTTCCATTTTTCACCCCGCTGGTTCGTTGTTTTGGATCATCGAACATAATACATATTCATATCATGATCAACAGGTCATGGGAGCCAAGGCATGAAAATTTCTATAGTTTCTTGCCTTGGCCTTTCTAATGAGTTATATATATAGATTCTAAAAACTCAATCGCAATAATCCACCCTGAATGAATCCAAAAAACCCGATAGCAGTCGTCGGTATGGCCGGCCTATTTCCGGCAGCCGCCACCCTCGATGTCTTCTGGCAAAACATTGTCAACCAGGTCGACGCAACCGCCGACGTTCGTCGCAGCCGCTGGGGGGTCGATCCGGAATCGATGGTGTCGCCGATTCCTCAACTCGACAAGGCCTATTCCAAACGATGCTGTCATATCGGCGAATTCGAGTTTGATCCGGCGGGCCTTGATCTGGATAAAAATCTGATCCAGGCCCTGGACCCCCTGTATCACATCGTGTTGCATGTCGGGCGCGAAGCCCTGGGCGCAATCCCGGATCAGTCGCTGAACCGCAACCGAACCGGGGTTATCCTGGCTGCGATTGCATTGCCGACGGATTCAACCGCCGCCCTCACCCGGGAAATTCTCGGGTCGGCCGTCAAAGAAAAACTATGGGGTGGTATGACCCCGGAGCGGGACAATACCGCCGACAAGCGTTTTTCACCCAAAGATTATCCGGCCAGCCGCGTGACCAGCTTGCCGGGCGCGATCCTGGCCAGGGCGCTGGGCCTCGGTGGGGGCACCTGCACCCTGGACGCCGCCTGCGCCTCTTCGCTATACTCCGTTAAACTGGCCTGCGATGAACTGCACTCCCGGCGGGCCGACGTCATGCTGGCCGGAGGTGTTTCCAGACCCAACAGTCTCTTTACCCAGGTCGGGTTCAGCCAGTTAAAGGCGCTGTCACCTTCCGGCCGCTGTGCGCCGTTCGATAAAAGTGCCGACGGTCTCGTTGTCGGCGAAGGCGCCGGTATGGTCGTGCTAAAACGGCTGGCGGATGCCGTGCGGGATGGGGATACTATACACGGCCTTATCAAAGGCGTCGGCCTGTCCAACGACATGCGGGGCAACCTGCTGGCCCCCGACAGCGAAGGGCAGCTGCGTGCCATGCGCCAGGCCTACAATTCCTGCGGCTGGTCTCCCCAGGACGTCGATTTGATTGAATGTCATGGCGCCGGTACTCCCCTGGGGGATCTGACGGAGCTCAACAGCCTGAAAACGCTGTGGGGTGATTCAGGTTGGACCCGGGCCCAGTGCAGCATCGGCTCGGTAAAATCAATGATCGGGCATTTGTTGACGGCCGCCGGCGCGGCCGGCATGCTCAAGACCCTGCTGGCACTGGGGCACGCTACTCTGCCCCCGTCGCTGAATTTCAACCAGGCACCGGTCGACAGTCCCCTGACCAACGGCCCCTTCCGGGTGCAAACCGAATGTGAACCCTGGCCGGCCGATGCCAAAAATCGGCCCCGCCGGGCGGCCGTCAGTGCCTTCGGATTCGGTGGCATCAATGCCCATATGCTGCTGGAAGAATGGGATCCGATTGCGGATTACGGATTGCGGATTGCGGATTTAAAGACCTCCGATGTATCTACGACAGCAGTCAATCAATCTGAAATTCCGAAATCCAAAATCCAAAATCCAAAATCCGATATCGCCATCGTCGGCCTGGCTGCGTCTTTCGGTTCAGCGGAATCACTGCGGGATTTCCAAGAGCTCGTTTTTAACGGTCAAAGCAATATCAGCGAAAGGCCCCGCCAGCGCTGGAAGGGGTGCGACCGCATCGCTGAACGGCAGCTGGGTTCAGCCTCGCTGCCGGGCGGCTATGGCAGCGAAGTACTGCTCAAAGCCGGTCAATTTCACATCCCGCCCAATGAAATACCGGACATACTGCCCCAACAGCTGCTGATGCTGAAAGTGGCGGCCGGGGCCATGCTGGATGCCGCCTTGCCCCTGCGGCAGGATCGACCGGCGATGGGGGCCGTGATCGGCATCGATTTTGACCTGGAAGCCACCAATTTTCAATTGCGCTGGCAGCTGTCCCAATTAATCGATCGCCGGGGTGACGACGGTTCCCGGGATTATGCCGCCCAGGCCCGGCTGGACTCACTGAAAGATATTTGCCAACCGCCGCTGTCCGCCCCCCGGACCTTAGGCGCCCTGGGCGGTATCGTCGCCAGCCGCCTGGCGCGGGAATTCCGCCTGGGAGGACCGAGTTTTGCGGTATCCTGTGAAGATGCCGGCGGCTTAAAAGCGCTGGAAATCGGTGCCCGGGCCTTGCAGCAAAAAGAGGCGGAGTCATTTCTGATCGGGGCTGTCGATCTGAGCGGAGACGTGCGCAATATAATGCTGACGGACTGCGTCAGGCCTTTTTCCCGCAACCGGCAAATCCGACCCTTTGACAAGGACGCCGACGGCGCATTGCCCGGCGACGGGGCGGCGGCCTTGATCATCAAACGGCTGGACCGGGCCCTGGCCGACGGAGACCGGATTTATGCGGTCATCAAAGGATTCGGCGGGGCCAGCGGCGGCGGAATTGATGCAGATGCGCCGACCCGGGCGGCCTATACCAGGTCCCTGGAAAGATGCTGCCGGGAGGCCCGAATTTCGCCGGCCGCGATCAGTTATGTGGAAACCCACGGCAGCGGCCGCCCGGCCGAAGACGACCTGGAGGCGACGGCCCTGAATGATTTTTTCAGCGGCACCGGCAAACCGTGTGCCGTCGGGTCGGTAAAACCAACGATCGGCAGCCCGGGAGCAGCATCGGCTTTGGCTTCGGTGGTAAAAACGAGCTTATGCCTATACCAGGAAATTCTGCCTCCCCTGGGCAATTTCACTTCCCCGAAAAATTCGGCCTGGCTTCAGGAAAATTTTCATTTTCCCATCAAGCCGCAATACTGGCTCAGGGATCGCAGTGACGGTCCACGCACGGCGTTGGTCGGATCCATGACACCCGACGGCAACTGCATGCATGCGGTGCTGGAAGGTTTTGACTATCTGCTTTCATCCAGGGTCGGACCGGACGTCTTGCAGAAGGTTAAGCAGGAGCGCCAAAGGCCGCTTGGTCTGCATGATTTTGGGCTTTTTTGCATTGAAGGGTCCAACCGCCAGGCCCTGCTCTCCGGCCTGGATGCCCTGAATCGACATCTCGAAAATTTTGTAACTGCCGCCGGGGACCAACGACCGCGGTTCTCGGCCGCCATCGAAGAAGCGGCCCGGGCCTGGTATCTTAATAATGGCGTCATGCCGGATCTCCCATCGGCCGTATCCATTGCGGCGGCGGATTTCAGGGATCTGAAAAAATGGATTGGCGAAGCCAGAGATGCAATTGAAAAAGACACCCCCCGCAAAATGGGTCGGGACGGCGGCATCCACTATTCACCGCAACCTCTGGGCAGGGATGGGCAGCTGGCATTCGTGTTTCCGGGTTCGGGCAATCATTACCTTGGCATGGGCCGCGATACCGGTGTCCAGTGGCCCCAGGTCCTGCGCGACATGGATTCCCGGACCTCCCGCTTGGCAACCCAACTTCTGCCGGAATGCTATGCTCCCTGGCGGATTTCCTGGGAAACGGGCTGGCAGGCGGATTCGTATCAAAAAATCATTTCCGACCCCCACCACATGATCTTCGGACAGGTGGTGCATGGCGGGGTCATGGCCAACCTGGTCAAAAATTTCGGAATTCGGCCGTCCGCGGTAATCGGCTACAGTCTGGGGGAATCTGCCGGCTATTTTGCCATGGATGTCTGGCCCGAACGCGGTGAAATGCTCGAGCGGATGCAGGCCACCAATTTATTTTCGACTGAGCTGGCCGGACCCTGCAACGCCGCCCGCCGGGTGTGGGGCATCCCCGCCGGGGAAGCGGTCAACTGGTCCGTGGCCGTGGTCAATCGTTCGGCCGATACGGTGCAAAAAGTTTTAAAACGCTTTCCCACCGCGCGTTTGCTAATTATCAATACACCCGAAGAGTGTGTCATCGGCGGCCGCCTGCCGGATGTTCAATCAGCCGTCAAAGACCTGAGTTGCGAAGCCATATTCCTGGACGGTGTCGTCACGGTTCACTGTGATACGCTGAAACCGGTGGCCGATGCCTATCGGGATCTGCATGTATTTCCCACCACCCAACCGGATGATATTCGTTTTTACAGCTGCGCCCTTGGACGGGCCTATACCCTGACCGATGACAAGGCCGCCAATTCAATCCTGAACCAGGCGCTGCATGGTTTTGATTTCACGGCCACGGTCAACCGGGCCTACCAGGATGGAGTCCGTGTTTTCCTTGAACTGGGCCCTTACTCTTCCTGCACGCGCATGACCAAGCGCACCCTGCATCAAAAATCCCACCTGGCCCTGTCGGCCTGTGTCAAAGACGAACAGGATCACCGCACGGTTATCAAGGTTCTGGCCGCTTTGCTCGCCGAACGGATTCCGGTTGATCTGGCAGCGCTTTACGGCCGGGCCGCCTATGCCCCGGCCCTGGTTGAACCGATCGAGGAATCGGCCGGAAACATGATCAAAGTCACGATTGGCGGAGGATTGGAAGTCGGAAGCTGGAAAACAGAGGACAGAGGTCAGAGAACAGAGGTCAGAGAACAGAGGACAGAGGTCAGAGAACAGAGGACAGAGGACAGAAGACAGAGGTCAGAAGACAGAGGACAGAAGGCAGAGGACAGAAGACAGAGGTCAGAAGACAGAGGACAGAAGTCGGAGGTCAGAGGTCAGAAAACCGGCATTCGGCATTCGGCATTCGGCGCACGGCTGGAACAGAAGTCAGAGGACAGAGGTCAGAAAACCGGCATTCGGCATTCGGCACTCGGCACAAGGTTGGAACAGAAGTCAGAGGACAAAGGGCAGATGACGGACACCGATGATCGATTGCCCCAAGCCGATACTTCGTTCTTCGATATGATTGATTCGTTTAATGAGGCCGCCAAGAGCACGGCGGAGGCCCATCAGAAATTTTTGGAACTCTCCAACGAACTCACCAAGTCCTATGCCGAAACATTTAAAATGCAAACCGACCTCTTGCAGCAAATGCTGGAGACATCTGAACCACCTGTTTCAGATCATAATCGAATTATTTCGGAATCGGAAAGAGCACCTGAAGATCTGCCAACTGCCGATCAAAACCTTCCGACTTCCGAATTCCCACTTCCGCCTTCCCAAATTCCGACTCCCGAATCCGATATTCCGAATACCGAATACCGAATACCGAATACCGATATTCCGCAATCCGCAATCCGCAATCCGCAATCAAACAGGCCTGTTTTTTCCCGCGAGGACTCCCTCGAGTTTGCCATCGGATCCGCCGCCCGGGTGCTGGGACCTGAATTTGCGGCGGTGGACAGCTATGAAGCCCGGGTTCGATTGCCGGATGAACCGCTGATGCTGGTGGATCGCATCCTGGCCATTGAGGGTGCGAAGGGTGCGCTGGGTTCGGGCAGCATTGTTACCGAGCACGATGTACTGCCCGGCGCATGGTATCTGGATGGTGGCCGGGCGCCGGTCTGCATATCGGTTGAAGCCGGCCAGGCAGACCTGTTTTTATGCGCCTACCTGGGCATCGATCTCAAGGTGCAGGGCCGCCGAACCTACCGGCTGCTGGATGCAACGGTAAAATTTCACCGGGGGCTGCCCCTGCCGGGTGAAACCATCCGCTACGAGATCGCCATCGAAAAGTTCCTGCGCCAGGGCGATACATATCTTTTTTTGTTTCACTTCAACGGATTTATCGACAACACGCCGCTGATTACCATGACCAACGGTTGCGCCGGTTTCTTCACTGACGAAGAAGTCAAAAACTCGGGCGGCATCATTCTGACCCCGGAGGACCGCCGTCCACGTGCGGGAAAAAGACCGGCTGACTGGGAGAATCTGGTTCCCCTGGATCAGGCCGGCTATGATGACTCAGCCATCCAGGCCCTGCGGGAAGGCCGTTTAGCACAGGCCTTCGGCCGTAGTTTCGAGGGTCTGATCCTGCCGGATAATTTAAGACTCCCCGGTGGTCGGATGAAATTGATCGATCGGGTCATCAATCTGGATCCGAGCGGAGGGCAATTCGGCCTGGGGTTGATTCAGGCCGAAGCCGACATCGATCCCCAGGCCTGGTATTTAACCTGCCATTTTGTGGACGACATGGTAATGCCGGGCACCCTGATGTACGAATGCTGCGCCCACACCCTGCGCATATATCTGCAGCGGATCGGCTGGGTTACCGAAAAAACCGACGTCTTTTACGAGCCGGTCAGGGAAGTCCCGGCCACCTTGAAATGCCGGGGGCCCGTGACACCTGCAACCGCCAGGGTCGTCTATGAGATAGAAATCAAGGAAATCGGCTACCGGCCTGAGCCGTATGTGATTGCCGATGCCTACATGTATGCGGATGGCCAACGCATCGTTTTCTTCCGGGACATGTCCCTGCAAATGAGCGGCCTGATCCGGGACGAAATCGAATCCCTGTGGCGCAGCCGCATATCTGAGGCGAAAGTGCCGGCATCCAGCCAAAAGCAGGCGCCGTTGTTCGACCGCCGGCACTTGCTGGAGTTTGCCGAAGGGCGGCCGTCAAAGGCCTTCGGCGACCCGTACGCACCCTATGACGCACAGCGGTTTATTGCGCGTCTGCCGCGGCCGCCTTACCTGCTCATCGACCGCATTGTCAAGGCTGAACCCGCGCCATGGGTGCTGCACCCTGACGGCTGGATTGAAGCCGAGTGCGACATTGCGCCGGATGCCTGGTATTTTAAAGCCGAGAGGACCCCGGCGGTTCCGATCAGCATATTGCTTGAAATAGCCCTCCAGCCCTGCGGCTGGCTGGCAGCCTACATGGGATCGGCCTTGCGAAGTAAAAACGATTTGCGATTCCGCAACCTGGGCGGCAGCGCAACCGTGTTCGGCGAAGTCCTGCCCGATGCCGGAACCCTGACCGTGAGAGCCCGGCTGACCAATGCCTCCGAAGCAGCCGATATGGTCATTGAGCATTTTGATTTCGAAGTCTACTGCCGGCAACGGCAGGTTTACGCCGGGAAAACTTATTTCGGATTTTTTACCCGGCAGGCCCTGGCCCAGCAGGAAGGCATCCGCGATGCGACCCAACAGGCTTACACGCCTGCACCGGAAGCGATTCGCAACGGCATCGACCGGGAATTTGGCGACCAGGCACCCTTAGATCCCGGTGATCCGGCTCTAGACCCGGCCCCGGCCCTGGCGCTGCCGGCCAAATCAATTCGCATGATCGACCGGATCGAGCTGTACATCCCCGACGGCGGTCCCAATGGACTCGGCTTTGTGCGCGGGACCAAAACGGTGGATCCCACCGAGTGGTTCTTTAAAGCCCACTTTTACCAGGATCCCGTCTGTCCGGGATCGCTGGGCATCGAGTCATTTATCCAGTTGCTTAAATTTGTGGCCCGGGAGCGTTGGCCGCAAATGGAAAACAGCCACCGCTTCGGCCTTTTAACGGAAGTTGAACAGACCTGGATTTACCGGGGCCAGATCCTACCTGAAAATAACCTGGTGACCGTTGAAGCCGCAGTCACCAAAATCCAGGAAGCGCCGCTGCCCGCCATCCAGGCCGACGGGTATTTGAAGGTTGACGAACTGCCGATTTACAAAATGGAAAATTTTGGTATCCGGCTGATACCCGTGGTTTGATAGTAGGCGAGGGATGCCTTTTTTTAAACCAATTATTGACTAGTACTGCCTGCTCAATGTTAATTATGAAAATTCCAAGCATCAAATAACAAATCCCAAACAAATTCCAATGACCAAATATTAAATTTCAAAAAAAGCAATCCTACCGGTTTTGCGCAGGTCGCATCATGATCAACAGACCAGGGTTGACCAAAGGATGGATTTAAACTCGGATGAATGTTTTGGTCATTGCTTCTTGATATTTGGGATTTATTTGTGATTTGATGCTTGAGATTTGGGATTTTATTGCGAATCTATTCTGAAACTATAAACACAGAAGATTATTGAATGAAATACTCAAAGGTTTACATAGACTCCTTCGGATATGAATTACCGCCCAATGTGGTGACGTCTGATGATCTGGAAAAACGTTTGGAGCCGGTTTACGATGCGCTGCATTTTCAGCCGGGGCAATTGGAGGGCATCACCGGAATCCGGGAGCGCCGCTTCTGGGATCCGGGATTTCAGATGCACGACGGTGCCGTCAAAGCCGGGCGCAAAGCACTGGCGGCCTCAGGCATATCTCCCTCAGATGTCGGAATGTTGATTTATGGCGGCGTTTGTCGCGACAACCTGGAGCCGGCCACCGCCTGTGCGGTGGCCGACGGATTGGGTTTTGGCGCTGAAACCCAGGTGTATGACGTCTCCAATGCCTGTCTGGGAATATTAACCGGAATGGTTCAGGTGGCCAACGCCATCGAATTGGGACAGGTGCGGGCCGGAATGATTGTCTCCTGTGAGTCCGCCCGCCAAATTGTCGACATCACCATCGATCGCCTGCTGGAAACCCTGGACATGGACATATTTAAGAAGACCGTGGCAACGTTGACCGGGGGGTCCGGCGCAGTGGCCGTCATTTTAACCGCTGAAACACTGACCGATGCCGGGCACCGGCTGCTGGGAGGCGCCACCCGCAGTGCCGTCGAACATCACCAACTTTGCGTCTGGGGACCGGACACCGGGATACCGGCCAGCGGACTGCACATCATGGAAACCGATCCGGTGGGCGTGCTTCAAAACGGCGTCGTGCTGGGCATCGAAACCTTCAGGGCCTTTCGCCGGGAACTTGCCGTCCCGGAAAACAAGCCGGACAAAGTTATCTGCCACCAGGTGGGCGCCACCCATCAGCGCAACATCCTCGATGCAATCGGGATTGACGCCTCGCAAGATTTCACGACCTTCAAATTCCTGGGCAATATCGGTACCGTATCCCTGCCGATCACCGCCGCCATAGCCGCGGAAAGAGAGTTTCTGACTGCCGGGGACCTGGTGGGATTTTTGGGGATCGGCAGCGGATTGAACTGCCTGATGCTGGGGGTAGAATGGTAGAAGAATTCGGAAGTCGGAATGCGGAAGTCGGAAGTCGGAATTTGGAAGTGGGAATGCGGAAGTGGGAAAAACAGAGGTCAGAGGACAGATTTTTAGGAGCCTTATACCATGATTAATTATAGGTCCTATTCGACGTATATGACCTATAGGATTTATATGGCCTATAGGACCTATTTTCCGAATTTAATTGAATGGTAGATTTGATAAACTTAGGAATATATTGTTGAAAACCAAGCCTGTCGACATTTCGGATTTGCGCCATTTATACTCGTTTGAGTCCCGTTACCTGGATATTGACGGTTTTAAATATCACTACCTCGATGAAGGCGAAGGTGATCCCCTGGTCATGGTGCACGGCAATCCCACCTGGTCATTCTACTTCCGGGAACTGATTACAAGCCTGTCGCCAGGGTACCGTACAATTGTACCGGATCACATGGGATGCGGGCTGTCTGACAAACCGCACCTTTCTGAATACGGATTCGAACTCGAGCAACGGGTCGATGACCTGGAAAATTTGCTGGCTCATCTGGGTGTGGGCGAAAATATTACCCTGGTTCTCCACGACTGGGGCGGTATGATCGGAATGGCTTTTGCCGTTCGGCATCCGGAACGCATCCGCCGGCTGGTACTATTGAACACCTATGCTTTTTTGCCGCCTGCGGATTACCGGGTGCCTCTGGCTGGACATTTTATCCGGCGGGCAGGACCCCTGGCGGCATTGGCAGTCAGGGGATTCAACCTGTTTTCGGTCGGTGCCCTGTATCTGGCATCCCGCAAGGGACTGGCCCGGGATGTGAAAAAAGGGCTGAAAGCGCCCTACAACTGTTGGCATCACCGCCTGGCGGTATTAAGATTTGTGCAGGATATTCCTTTAAGCCAGGCCGATTCCAGTTATGCCGTAGCCAAAAGCGTTGATGACAACCTGGCGCGGTTCGCCGACACCCCCATTCTCATATGCTGGGGGGAACATGATTTTGTTTTTAACCAGTGTTTTCTGGACGAATGGCAGCGCCGATTTCCAGAGGCCGAAGTGCATCGTTTCTCCGATGCCGGCCACTATGTCCTGGAAGATGTGCCCGAAAAAATCGTGCCGTTAGTCCAGGATTTCTTGCAACGGAATGCCCTGTGAGATTGGCATGGGCATCATTCGATTTATCGTAATTGGCTCTTTGGGACGTTTTTCTGGATAGATGTCGTATGTGACAATAGGTTTCAGGTGTCAGGTTTCAGGTGTCAGGATAAAGTGACCTAACTCCCTGAAACTATG
>Ga0056139_10000562_pt1 | contig 9911 bp, 5 predicted proteins | sample WorMetTyACAVOLI2_FD_56255 | JGI IMG/M metagenome (GOLD analysis project Ga0056139, IMG submission 56255) | Marine gutless worms symbiont microbial communities from Max Planck institute for Marine Microbiology, Germany - Olavius algarvensis... ...
GCCTTGATCTGACGCTTTCTTGGGCCCCTGAATACGACATATATTGTCGCCGGGTTAATGTATTCTCGAATGTTCTGTTTATTAAGCGCGTCCTGTTACAGTATCATGCGCTATCAAAGCCGCAACTTCGGCTATTATTAAGACTAGCATTCACTTCGACATCGACCCATGAATCAGCCCACAGGTAAGCAGCCATGAGCATGAAAAAAATGCAGCAACAGAGTTATCTCTCCGGGGGCAACGCTGCATTCATCGAGGAACTTTACTCGCGTTACTTAAAAGACGAATCCGAGGTTGACGAAAACTGGCGCAGCTGGTTCGCCGAGCTCAGGAATGGTGAATTGACGCCGGACCAGGATCATCTCGAAATCCGCGAGCAAATGAAGTACGCGGTGTTGCATAAACGTGCGGGTAACGGTATCTCAGGAGGAGAACTGCACGAGCATGACGCTAAGCAAGTGCGGGTGTTGCAGCTCATCAACGCCTATCGCGTCAAGGGCCACGAACGGGCGCGACTCGATCCGCTCAACATGAGTCCACGCGCCGATATCAAAGAAATGACGCTGGCCGGCAACAGTTTGAGCAAGGACGATCTGGATACGGTTTTTAATACCGGTTCATTGTTTGGGGTTGAAGACGCTCCCTTGCGCGAAATCATCGAACGCGTGGAAAAGACTTACTGCGGCACCATTGGCTCGGAATACATGCATATCGGAGACCGTGCGCAGAAACGCTGGATCCAGGTGCAGATCGAAACCTCGCTGGCGACGCCGAATTTCAGGGAAGGGCGGCGCAATCGAATCATGGATCGGATTATCGCTGCCGAAAACCTCGAAAAATACCTGCACACGCGCTACATCGGGCAAAAGCGGTTTTCGCTCGAAGGCGGCGAAGCTTTGATCCCGATTCTCGATCGCGTGGTGCAGCAGGCAGGTGTCACCAGTACCCATGAAGTGGTCATCGGCATGGCGCACCGCGGTCGCCTCAATGTGCTTACCAATCTGTTCGGTAAAATGCCGAGCGACCTGTTCGATGAGTTCGAGGGCAATGTCGAACTTAACGAGCGCTATAACTACGATGTTAAGTATCACCAGGGATTTTCTTCGGATATTTATACCGACTCCGGACCGATGCATCTGGCACTGGCATTTAATCCCTCCCACCTGGAAATCGTCGATCCCGTGGTAGAAGGCTCGGTGCGCGCACGCCAGCGACGTTTTAGCGACCGTACAACCAACGACGTGCTACCCGTGTTAATTCATGGCGATTCGGCCTTTGCCGGTCAGGGCGTGGTCATGGAAACCTTTAATATGTGCCAGACGCGCGGTTACAAGACCGGCGGCACGATCCATATTATCGTCAACAATCAGATCGGATTCACCACTAATAATCCGCGCGACATGCGTTCGTCGCTCTATTGCACCGAGGTGGCGCGCATGGTGCAGGCGCCGATTTTTCACGTCAATGGCGATGACCCCGAAGCCTGCGTCTTTATCGCTGAAATTGCGGTCAAGTACCGCGAAACCTTTCAGTGCGACGTAGTCATCGATATGGTTTGCTATCGTCGTTACGGCCATAACGAAGCCGACGAGCCCGCGGTGACCCAGCCGTTGATGTACACGGCAATCCGCAACCATCCGCGCTTGGTTGACCTGCATGCGCAACGGCTTATCGACGAGGGGTTTACCACGCGCGAAAAAATCGATGAAATGGTGGCCGATTACCGGCGTGCGCTCGATGAAGGCGGCGCGGTGGCTCTCAATGTCATTTCCGGGCTTGAACCGACGGCGGCGCGAGACTGGGCCGGCCTGCACGAAGGCGACGTCAATATCACCCCCGGCACCCAGGTCACCAGGAAAAAATTTCAGGCGCTGGGCAAACTCATGCTGACCATACCGGAAGGCTTCAAATTGCATTCGCGGGTAGCCAAGATCATGGAGAATCGGCGGCAAATGCTGGCTGGCAAACTGCAGAGCGACTGGGGCTTCGCGGAAAACATGGCTTATGCCACGCTGCTCGACGATGGTTACGGCATCAGGCTTTCGGGACAGGACAGCGAGCGCGGTACATTCTTTCATCGGCACGCCGCCCTGCACGATCAGAACAGCGGCGAAATCTATAAACCGCTGAAATATCTGGCCGCGGATCAACCGCGCTTCGAAGTCATCAACTCGTTTCTGTCGGAGGAAGCGGTATTGGGCTTCGAATACGGTTATTCGTCCACCGACCCCAAAACGCTGGTTATCTGGGAAGCGCAGTTTGGCGATTTTGCGAACGGCGCGCAGGTGGTCATCGATCAGTTCATCAGTTCGGGTGAAATGAAATGGGGCCGCCTCAGCGGGCTGGTCATGCTGTTGCCGCACGGCTACGAGGGCCAGGGGCCTGAGCATTCCTCGGCGCGCATCGAACGCTATCTCGAACTTTGCGCGCAGCATAATATGCGTGTCGTGCAACCCACCCTGCCGGCGCAGATCTTTCATCTATTGCGCAGCCAGATGTTGTGCGGGTTCAGGAAACCGCTGGTGGTGATGAGCCCGAAGAGCCTGTTGCGTCATCCACGGGCGGTATCGTCGCTGGATGAGTACAGCAAGGGAGAATTCCAGAAAGTGATTCCGGAAATAGATCAGGTCAACGACAAGAAAGTAAAACGGCTGATTCTCTGTAGCGGAAAAATTTATTACAAGCTATACGAAACCCGCGAACAGGATTACGACCACGACACCGCGATTGTTCGCATCGAACAACTGTATCCGTTCCCAAAAGTCGATTTGAATGCAATCCACGATAGATACCCGGCGCTCACAAATGTGGTCTGGTGCCAGGACGAGCCGCGCAATCAGGGTATGTTCCGTGAATTCAAGAGCCGCTTGAATGAGATTTTTGCGCCGTTACAGGTACAATACGCCGGACGTATCTCGTCGGCGTCCCCGGCGGCGGGTTACATGGCTTTGCATCAGAAACAGGAAGCCGAGCTGGTGAAAAACGCTTTCGAGGCCGATTACTCGGATAAACTCGAATAGTTCAGGAAAAACGATAAATTCTGGAGCAGATTATGCAGGTAGAAATTAAGGTTCCCGTACTACCCGAGTCGGTAACCGAAGGGACGCTGGGCGATTGGCACAAGCAGGTTGGTGATAGCGTTTCCGTCGAAGAGAATATTGTCGATCTGGAAACCGATAAGGTCGTGCTCGAGATCGTCGCCAGCTCTGCCGGGGTAATCGAGTCAATCGCGTTTGAATCGGGGGCAACCGTAAAAACCGATGACGTACTCGGCATCATCAATACCGAAGCCGCCGCGTCCGCGCCGGCCATAGCAGTTGCCGAACCAGCAGCTGAACCAACCGCAGCCGGCGATGGCCGGGCCAGTCCCGCGGTGCGCAAACTACTACAGGAACATAATCTCAGCGCGCAAGACATTCAACCCAGCGGTAAAAAAGGCGCTATTACCAAGGCCGATGTCGAACGCCATCTGCAGCAGCAAGCGCCGGCGGCACCGGCCGCTGCAGCCGCCGCGAGCCCGCCACCGCAACCGATTCCATCGACGGGGCGAAACGATAGGCGGGTGCCTATGAGCCGGTTGCGCGCCAAGATCGCGGAACGCCTGAAGCAAGCGCAAAATACCGCGGCCCTGCTGACGACTTTCAATGAAGTCAACCTCAAACCGATGATGGATACGCGAGCGCAGTACCGGGATAGTTTTGAAAAAACCCACGGCGTCAAGCTGGGCATGATGTCATTTTTTACCCGTGCGGCGGTCGAAGCCCTGAAACGTTTTCCGGCGGTTAATGCGTCTATCGATGGCGATGAAATCGTTTATCACGATTATTTCGATATCGGTATTGCCGTCAGTTCGGATCGCGGCCTGGTAGTGCCTATTCTGCGCGATGCGGACCAGATGGGGTATGCTGAAATCGAGCAGGCGATCCGCGATATGGGTACGCGCGCGCGTGACGGTAAACTCGGCATTGAAGAACTCACCGGCGGCACTTTCAGTATAACCAACGGCGGAATTTTCGGTTCGATGCTGTCGACCCCGATTCTGAATCCGCCGCAGTCGGCGATTCTTGGCATGCATTCGATCCAGCAGCGCCCGGTGGTGATCGATGGTGAGATCGTAGCGCGACCGATGATGTATCTGGCGCTGACCTATGACCATCGAATTATCGACGGCAAGGAAGCGGTGCAATTTCTGGTGACGATCAAAAATGTGCTCGAGGATCCGGCAAGAATGCTGTTGGGCGTGTAGCCGTCAACCCGGCGACCTATATTATCGAGTTAATAGAGTTCGGGGTTAAAGGTTTTTCATAAAACTGAACTGGGTTTTTTCGGAGTCGACCGCGGACTCCATTAGCGATACGTCACCCGATACGAATCGTTTCGCCAGATCGTCGCTATCGATTTCGCAGATGCGGGTGCCGTCGCGGTCGACGAAGATGAACAGGCTCGAATCTTCGGATTTCCATGCCAGTTTTGCCAATATCTTCTCGCCATTGTGCGTCATATTGACCCACTCGCCGGTGTCTAACGCCTGCACCTGATTGAGTTTTTTCGGCTTGCTGGCTTTGGTCTTGCCCTTGCCCGAGTTCATTGCTTCGAGCAGTTCGGTCGGAACCTGGAAAACACCGGTTTGCATCATCGCATCGAATTCGGTGGTATCTTCCATGGTATCGAAGGACTGCGCACTCAGGGAGCGAGTTTTGCGTTTGGCTTCGATAATATTGCGGCCGGTTTCTTCCAGCACGTTTTGTTGCTCGAGCTTGAGATAATCGCGTAATGACTGTTGCAGCGATTCGGCCAGCTTGAGGCTGCGCATCGCACGATGCAGTGAATGGGCGACATGCGGCAGCGTCTGGCGAAGTTCTTCCTGTTCCTGTTTGGTCGACTTCGGGATTAACGACCACACCTGTTTTTTCACCATCCCGATGGCCTTATGCCAGGCATCCGAATCCATGCCTTGCTGTAGCCCGATTTGAACCATTAGCGGTAACCAGACTTTTTCGAACAGGATTAACGGGGAGCCCTGAATCTTCAAGGGTTGAGTGATTTCGTTCAGCCGTGTTTTAATCACCGGCAAAACCTTCTGGGTGGCCTCAATGCGGCGCGCCTTGCGGATCGATGCCTCGTTTTCCTTGACATAGGCCAGGTAGCCATCGAGCATCTCGGAATAGCTGTCAACGGTGATGAACCCTCGGCTGGCGAGCTTATCGATATGCTCGCGGATGAAGCGGACGCCGGAAAATTCCGAGTTGCCTCCCCTGGCAATCTGGACTTCGTTGTTAATAATGCCGTCCAGCAGTCGCCGCGCGGGATTGCTCGAGCGGCGCAAGAAACCGTCTTCCTGGATCGCGGTGATGAAGACATAGATTTGCAGCCGCGCAAGCTGCTGCTTAATCGGGGAGGGCAAATCTTCGTCCTCGAAAATCAGCTTGAAAATAAGATTGAGCTGATCGATTTGTTTTGCATGTTGTACGATGCCGGACTGGTTGAAGCGTTGCTTTAACTCGGGAAACAGATTTTTGTATTGGCTGGCCGGCTGGCGCGATTTTTCCTTGAAATCCTGCAATAGCATCAGCTGGGTGATGGTTTGGTCGGGAATCATCGACGCGACCGTCGCGGATTCACTCAGCCCCTCGATGTTACGCAAGTGAATGCGCGCCGGCGGAATATCCTTAAGCATGCCGCAATTGAGTAATTTCTGGTCGATACGACGGTAAAACGGGCCTAGCGCCTCGATGAAGCGGTCGGCAAATAATTGGTAGAGCGCGATCTTGTAGTTCACCTCTAGATTGAGGCCATCGATTGCGTATTGAAAAGTTTCGCACAGGCGCTTCACCTGTAGCGGGTTTTCGTAAATACTCGCGCGTGAGCGCTTGATGCAAGCCTGCAGGCGTTTCAGTATAGCGCGGTCAAATTCCTTGAAGGCCTCGGCGTAACGTGACGTAATGTCTTGCAACTCGGTAATTTCCCCAGCCGCGGCGGCGCTGGAAAGCCCCAGTCTTTTCCAATCACGCGTGTCTTTCGCTGCTTCCGCGGAACCATGGCCGGATTTGAACTCGGAAAATTGTTTGTTGAGTTGAAATGTAAAAGATGAGCAAATGATACGCTGTTTGTGTTTGATCAATTTGATCAAACGCGCACCATCCTTGTCGGAAAGACTCCAGCTATGGTAGTTTGCCCCGCTTTCGATCATGCCCTGCAGCATCTCGGTAGTGTGTTTTTTACTGAGGCTGGCGATTTCCGCAAAGACGTCCTGTCCGGATATCGAATCGGCTTTCTGTTGTTTTTTCGAAACGGCCATGTGTGCGGCTTTTCACAAGGGTTAGAGAAAGTAATATAGATGAAAACCGGCATGATTTCTTGCGACTATTTTCATATGCATCCGATTTCAAGCAGTTTTCCGATAGAAGGCGTAAAATCGCCATTCGGCGTGATTCCCAATACCACAATCAATGCAGAATCTTAAGTTATTTGTCACCGGTCACAAGGGCTTCGAAACGCCTTTGTTTCACGAAATACGGGCTATTCTGGAGTCGACCGACGCGATCGTGACTAAAGTCTATGGCGGAGTCGAGGTCAGCGGCGCACTGACCGCGGCCTATCTGATCTGCCTGCATTCACGCCTCGCAAACCGGGTGTTTTGCGAACTGGCGCGCGCTTCCGCGGAAGACGAAAATCGCCTTTACGATGCCGTTTATCGAATCGAGTGGGAGCAGCATTTACAGGCGCGCAACAGCATCGCGGTGTCGGCGACGGTGTCGCGTTCGAAACTCGATCATGGGCATTATGTTGCCCTCAAGACCAAGGATGCGATCGTCGATCGCTTGCGCAATATTTGCGGCAGCCGGCCGGTGGTGGCGAAAAAACAACCCGATATTCAAATCCACGTCAATATCCACCATAACCAGGCCAGCATTAGCCTCGACCTCTCCGGTGATAGTCTGCATCGGCGCGGTTATCGCACCCGCCATGGCGGTGCGCCGCTGAAGGAACATCTGGCCGCCGCGCTGCTGCAGCATGCCGGCTGGACGCGCGCGGCGGCGAGTAGCCTGAGGTTGCTGGATCCCATGTGTGGCTCGGGCAGCTTCGTCATCGAGGCGGCGATGATCGCCGCCAATATCGCTCCCGGGTTGGAGCGCGATTATTTCGGTTTCAGCAAATGGCTGCAACACGACGCCGAAACATGGCGGCAGTGCATCGAGCAGGCACGGCAGGCGGCGGTTGCGCAACCCGGGCTTCGAATTTATGCCAGCGATTATGATGCCGGGGCGCTGGAAATCGCGCGCGACAATGCACGGCGCGCGGGGGTGGTTGATCTGATCGAATTCTCGCATCAACAGATTGCCGACCTTGAATTGCCTCCGTTCGAGGGCCAAACCCTGGTCATCTGTAATCCACCCTACGGCAAACGCTTACAAAGCGAGCAGGGTCTGAGCCAGCTCTATTCCGATCTCGGCGATGCCCTGCGGCGTCTAGCCCCCGCGCGGCTGGCCGTCATTTCTGCCAATCCCGATTTACTGCATCGGCTCAAACTGAAACGTTTGAGCCGCAAAGACGTGCGCAATGGGCCGCTCGATTGCCTGTTCGCGATCTTCGAAACTGCGCGGGAATCCGCCGCCGACCGCAGCGCAACGGTTATCGACTCAGGTCTTGCCGATGAAGCGGCCGTGCCGTTACGTAATCGACTGGCAAAAAATTTCAAGCACTTGCAGCGTTGGGCTAAACGCAACGAGATATCCTGTTATCGCCTCTACGACGCGGATTTGCCCGAGTTAGCGTTTGCGCTGGATTGTTATCAGAGCGAGATCGCATCCGAGCAACTGTGGTTTCACCTGCAGGAATACCAGGCCCCGGCGAGCATCGATCCCGCGTTGGCCGAGTATCGCATCAAGCTTGCGGCCGATGTCGTGCGTGAGCTGTTCGGGATTTCAGAGCAGCAGCTGTTTTGCAAAACCCGCAGCCGCCAGCGCGGTTCGAGTCAGTATCAAAAACAGGATAGCCGGGGCGAGTACTTCCAGGTACGCGAAGGCGAGGCATCGCTGTTGATTAATCTCAGCGACTATCTCGACTCCGGATTATTTCTCGACCACCGCATGATACGCGACCGAATTTTTCGCAGCGCGCGCGCCAAATCCGTACTCAATCTGTTTTGTTATACGGGTACGGTAGGCGTTCACGCCGGCCTGGGCGGCGCCAGTTCGGTATTGAATGTCGATTTGTCCGCGACTTATCTCGACTGGGCGCGCGAAAATCATCGGCTTAATCATTTGGATGACGAGAGCAGATTTCAATTTTTGCGCGCCGATATTGTGGCACTGCTCGACAATCCGACGAAGTTTTCGTTAAAACCCGAATATGATTTGATATTCTTCGATCCTCCATCGTTTTCCAACTCCAGCAAGATGCAGCAAACCCTGGACATTCAGCGGGATCACCGCGCCCTGATCATGCGCGCCATGCAATTATTGGCAGGTGACGGTCTGTTGTTGTTTTCGACCAATCGACGCGCTTTCAAACTCGACCCTGACTTGGCGCCGAAGTTTGATATCCGGGATATTACTCAGGCGACGATTCCCGAAGATTTCAAACGCAATCCCAGGATCCACCGCTGTTGGGAAATCCGGCACCCGCATGCCTGACGACAGCAGTGATTATCGGGATTTGTTTCTGCGGGATGTCGCGCTGCTGGATGTGCGTGCGCCGGTAGAATTTTGTCGTGGCGCCTTTCCCCAGGCGGTCAACCTTCCGCTACTGGACGATCAACAGCGGGAACAAATCGGTACCCGTTACAAGAATGCCGGCCAGGAGGAGGCGATTCGCCTCGGCCTCGAACTCGCGACGCCTGCGATACGAGCGCAGCGCCTGCAGCAATGGCTTGCGTTTCGCGAGCAAAATCCGGACGGCTTTATCTATTGTTTTCGCGGCGGTCTGCGTTCGCGTACGACGCAACAGTGGATGCGGGAGCAGGGCGCCGATTACCCGCTGATCGTCGGTGGTTATAAGGCGATGCGTCGTTTTCTGATCGATGAGCTGGAACAGTCGGCCGCACAGGTGGCATTGGTCTGTATCGGCGGCCTGACCGGGGTGGGAAAAACCCGGGTATTGCGCAAGCTAAAGCATCATGTCGATTTCGAGGGCTTGGCCAATCATCGGGGCTCGGCTTTCGGGCGCGGTGCGCTGGATGCCCAGCCTGCGGTAATCGATTGGGAAAACGCGGTTTCGGTCGCGTTCTTGAAACATCGCGAGCGGTATCCGCAGCGTCCGGTGTTTGTCGAAGATGAAGGGCGTCGAATAGGGCGGGTCGGCATGCCCGATTATCTATTCAACGCGCTGCTAAGGGCGCCGCGCGCAATTTTGCAGCTCGATATCGAGGCCCGCATCGAGCTGATCAGCGAGGACTATATCCTGCAAGGCTGGCCGGCTTACCAGCAGGCTTATGGCGATGCGGCGGAAAAGGAATTCGGCGATTTCGTGCTCGATAATCTGGCGCGGATACAAAAGCGCCTGGGCGGCGAGCGGTATTGCAAGATACGGCGGTGTTTTGCCAGCGCGTTACAGGATTTGTTTCGTAGTGGCACGGCGGAGTCGTTCCATGACGGGATACGAACTTTGCTCGAAGAATATTACGATCCGATGTATCGTTACCAAATTGAAAGCAAACAGCCCGAAATAATCTTCGAAGGCCCGGAAGCGGAGCTGTTGGAGTGGGCGGGAAACTATAGCGCAGGTTGAACTAACCACTTATAACAGCGTCATATGGCAGCAAATAAATCGGAAAATAACGCATGAAAAAAACCATCCTGTTGGTGCTGCTGGGCTGCCTCGTGCTGTTGTTTTTCCAGTTTGATCTGGGACGATTCTGTTGAAAAACTCTCGATTATGACTCGGCCATGAGATAATCGAGTTCGGTATCC
>Ga0056139_10000621_pt1 | contig 9166 bp, 6 predicted proteins | sample WorMetTyACAVOLI2_FD_56255 | JGI IMG/M metagenome (GOLD analysis project Ga0056139, IMG submission 56255) | Marine gutless worms symbiont microbial communities from Max Planck institute for Marine Microbiology, Germany - Olavius algarvensis... ...
TTTAGTGAGCTGAGCCTGGTGGGATTGGCCCTTGACGTGGTTGACTAACCATAGTCCTTCCGTGCTATGACACTGTTGGTTGGGTCATGTGACCCGTAAAATCATCTCCTAAATGACCTATAATGTGTCGAGTGGGATGTTAAACTCTACTATACCATATGATGGCGATCCGGATCCGCCTGTGGACTCCGGATCACTTATTCATCTTCTTCATAATTATGGAATAGGGGATTTTTGCACATTTGTTAGCATTTCTTATACAGTCAACGGCCGACTTGTACCATACTTGGTGAAATGACTGATACCGGCAAGAATACATCCACCACAGTTTGGGACAGATCCAATGGACATCTGGATCCAGATTAATCCCAAAATCTGGATTTAAATTCCGTATCACTTTTGTTTCAACTTTTGGTATTGGCAGAGGTTTGTGATCTCTGAGTGCTCTTGTTGATTTATGCATTCGTGAACTGAGAGTATAGTGCAGTGCTGTTAGTGTCAGTCTGATGTCTGCCAATACTGTTGTTTGTAGGTGTATATCTGCCGTTACTCTGGGAGCCGACATTTTGCTGGCGGACGCCTCTTGCACTCGGATACACCCGAGGTCACTTTTCCGCATTAGTTCCCATGGAAGCTGACCTGTGTGCACACCTGGGAGCGCGAGCCAACATCGACACAAACGATGAAGCTCCGACTGTATATTTACCACTGATGGACTATGAGGGAAAAATCCTTCCCGTCCACTTCCTTCAGCTGTCTGAAGTTAGTCATTTTGGATGACATTATATTCTGCAATTAATACTGACATGCTTACTTTTGTGTTGGCTGTTAATAGGCAATGAAGTTCTAATCACTATAGGTTTCGTAGTGACATTTATTATTAATAATAGTAATAATAATAATAATAATAATAATGCCATTTCTGCAGCACCGCAGAATTTGCGGCATCTGCCAGAATTTGGCGACGCGGCATGGAGTTCGTCGGGACGCGGAAAATCGTGGGCCTTAGTCATTAGCCAATCAGCTGACTTCAGAGAATGCAGTCATCTTACAAGTTTATGAAGAAGCCATGAAACGGCCACGTATGACGTGGTAGAAGTTTCTGTGTTGTTGTGTTTTTGTATTACTAAGTTGCCATTGCAGTGAGTTGTATGCTTTTGCTATAGATTGGTCATGAAGAGAGTCTGTTACACGAGTGGCTTGACTGCTGCAAGACAGAGGCCGGTCTTCTTGTTGCGAAGCAGCAGCTCACGCGGCCGCCACACCTTGTCCAGCAGATGGTAGAAGAGTGGCTGCATCGGTATCGAGGCCTCGCCGAGATGCTGCAGTCAGCTGGTGCTTCGGGAGGCCCACGTGTTGTCGGGCCACCTCCTGCACCAATCCTTTCAAGTGACTCGGAGTCGGATGATGAATAGTGGCATCGGGTGGGTGATAATTAGCCTCTGTTCCCTCGTGGTTGTGGCCGTTCGCTATGCAATGAGACGCAGACTGTCGCTTGACGGACTTGCACAGTTTGTGCATTTCCGTCTCACCCGTGCAGGTAAACCAGTTTTAGCATTTTGTTTGCATTTGCAGTGGATTGTCCAAGTGTTGTGATAGTCTGGATGTTGTTGTGTCAGTGAAGTTGGTTGTTTACCGTCTGTCATTTTCTATCATTTTCTCTAGTTGGATAAAATTCCGTCTTTCTTTGCCGTAGCAGCTTATTTTCGAAAGTTTCATGCATCAAAGGTCTATTGGCAATTTTAAATTTTCAGTTGAATAACCGTTACAGTGCTGTGCTGATTTTCTGTCTGATCTGGTTAGGGATGTGACGAAGTTCGGATTTCGAACATTGTAGTCATATTTTATCATGGCTTTTCAGCACGCAGCTTTGCTAGACTATATAACATGGGATGAAATGGCAGTTTTTGACCTGAAGCTGTTCTCAGTACAACAACAGACTCGTTTCTACAGCCGTTTCTGCAGGAGAACCACAGTGACCTGGCGCCTGCACAATCAGCTTTTTATATGGCCAACTGAATGGATTGTTACAGGAACGGCAAATCAAATCAAATCTGAGAAACTTACTATATACTACAGTGAAGGTGAGCAGATGAACAGTGCCACACAAGAGTTTACGCCAGATGTCGTACCTGTTGCAACCATCCCGATGAACCTGGGCTTTGGGACTGGCACCGAAGTAAACCAAGTGGCTTGGTTCTCAATAAAAAATAAGTACCAACTTACAACCCATATTTTTTAATTGGTATACATATGCAGAACAGGAAAATATATTAAATTTTAAGTTGCATGAAATCTGCATTCGCATTCAAATCTGCACAGATTTCTAGGTTGAAATCTGCATTTGACAGATTAGGATTTTAATGAACTATGTCACATCCCTAGATTGGATTGTTGATTTATGCAGCAAACTGCTCTGTAGTTCGTTGACTCATGATGCTGACAGTAGTTATTAGGCACCCCAAACTTTCCAGCTTGTTGCTGTGCAGCATAATGCTTCCGAGTCATTAATTTTGTCGAGTGTCGCCAACCCTCCTCGAGGAAGGTCGACTAGTGAGTGCGTGGTTCATTGGTGATTTTGTTTATTGTACTTTAAAGTATGTACAGGGTGGCAGATAAAGAAGTGGACCGCATCATTTTGTTGTCTAGAGCATGTGTACCACACACATGCTGAAAATTTCTGTAACGTATCCACAGTATGTAAAACATTAAGCAAAATGTCGACCGTTAGCTGCAATAACTGAAGTTAGTCATTTCCTAAACTGTCCGATTGTCCACTTGATCAAAGACGTAAACGTACTTGTGTGTGACATCAGGAATTATGTCACAAACAATATTCAACGTCAACAGTGTTTCAGATAATATCACTTCTTTATCGTCTCTGGATCCTATCTGTGGCATCTACATTCTGCAAGAATGAAACCATTGTTGAGCGACAGTTTATACATATCATGTTCACAGACTGCATTGTGGTCAACTTTTTTCTGCACCACTCTGTAGAACATAAAGAGTGATTAAGACAGTGGACTCCGCCGTGTTCAGTTCTTATAATGTGTCGAGTGAGACATTAAGCACTAGTGTACTATACCATGCGGCCAAGATATATGCATCAGGAAGGGCATGTTGTCTGTGCCGAAACTGTTGCAGTGATGCAGAGAAAGCCACACCTTACGGATGTGCCGTTGAATCTCCGCGGAAGTGCATAATGTTAAAAGGTATTTTAAGTAACAGTTGCACAGCATGTAACATGAGGAATAGAATGAACACAAGCGGAATATAACATCTTATGTGTATGTGGTGCATTGTGAAGCTGGGAATACTTATGTAGTTTGACTTTACAGTTGTGTGTTCATTAGTTTGGTGTTTATGGCATGCAGACACGTATTTGATGTGCTTTGAGATTTGACTGATCTCCGGAGAGCTGTTTAATGCCGATCGTATGTATGTATATCCCTTCTGTTGTATGTGACTAGCGGCACTGACTCCAGTCGGTGGTGTGTGTGTGTGTGTGTCGTGAAGGTACTGGTGACTTGGTGTGCTTAGCATCACCAGTCACAGCTGTGTGGTTGAGAAATGGTGCTCAACAATATTTAGCTGAATAAGCAGCTGACTTGTTCTTGTGCAAAGAAGTGTTCATTGCATGACCACAAATAGTGTATGTAAATTTGAAGACTGTGTTTTGTTATACCACACTCATTATCTGTCTATGCCATACGGCATCATAGGGAAACTTCTAAAACGAAGTGTGTAACTGATGGTGGAATTTTGAGGTTACAAATGAAGTTATGCATTCCCATAATGCTGACTGTAATGGCGATAGTTACTAAATTTGCATGTTGTGCACTGATAAAGTCTAAATTTGTGTAAATGTGTGTTAGTAATGATTTTTCACAAATATACCAAAAGTCTTGACTGCTGGATATGTCCAGTTGTTGTAGACCATAACCACAGATGAATTTTGGCATTTTCCACAGGCCTTCAGAGTTCTGTAAATATTCACTTTGGATATACAAAGACTTGAGGCAATGGAGGAAAATCAAAAACAAAAGTTGGACAGACCATGTACCTAATGAAGAGGTGTTGGAAAGAGCACAAGAAAGTTGATTAGTTTAATTAGAGAACAACAAGCAACATGTGTCAGCCGTATAATGCGTAGAGATGAATTGCTAAAAGATATTCTTGAAGGGAATGACAGGGAAGAAGCAAAGTGGAAGACCACAATGTCTACACTAGACTGGATGATGAAAAGGGATGCTACTGGGTATACATATCAGAACCTGAAAGAGATGGCACATTGTCAAAGAGCATGGAGAGATTGGTGCGTGAAACCTGGCATTGGGCAGAGATGCTAAAGAAGGAGAATGCAGGAACAAAAAAAGTGTTCTGTATGAATATTCCAATAAATGTTTGTAATACGTAATAAGTGCACTGTGTCTCAGGAAAGGAAGCCACTTGATGTTTGATAATTTTGGCAAATGTGGACCGATTTTCAAAATTTTTTTTGTCACCAGTTAATATGTAAGAAAATTCTCTATGTATACACAACAAAGATTTCCACCTCACCTGCATAGCGAATTTTCTTGTGGCACTGAATTCTCTTCATCATTGTCCAAACAGATAATTTCTGTTGGCCCATAAAAAGCAAAACTCTGCCATCTGCTCGATACCTTGGCAGCTTGGTATGTCCAGTTGCAGACCGCAGATGACTCGAGATGTTTTCCACAGGCCTGCAGAGTTCTTGTAAATATGCACGATCAACACGGTGGGTACATTCCATACATAGACAGCAATGTGGAAAACGACATGCTGCCTTACCAGAAGCCAGTGGATGCTGTGTGGAATTGGCATGATGTGTAGTGCAGATGGCAGTATATTCAGTATCTGCCACAGTTAGAAGATGTGCTGATGTGCAAACTATGCCAAAGGAAAGTTGTGAACGTGGACTAATTGCATATCGAAACTTATACCACTTACATTCTGCCCCATTTATATCCGTGAGGCTGAGGAGTCTAGTCACATGGGTCAGGCATTGGATTTTTCTTCTATATTTCTTTTATTAGGCCCTCAGCCACAGTGGATCATTAAGCACCTGCATCAGTCAGCTGTTACTAAAGCCTAGTGATGCTGTCTCTTCCACATCTGAAAAGTAAGAAAGTAACTAGAGAAACGTATGAAGTAGAGTGTTGTAGTCTGGATCGTGTTTACTGCACGAGGGCAGGGCAGATGGTCCTGGCTGTTGTTAAAGGCGATGCTATTGTTTTATCTGTTGCTGTAAGGTTATTCATCTCTTTATGATATTCTGTTATTCAGATTCTTTCGACTGTGTACGATCAGAATGACCACGCATGGTCATTTTGCATGCCATTCGTGTGTGAAATCCAAGATTTTGTGGTGAAATCTAAAGCATTTGTATTGTGTCGCACTTTAGACTATGTATTGTTAGACTTGATGTTGCAGAGACTGAAATAGATGGATACCGTCACTTGGCTGTATGTGCATTAAAGAAGATGTTCAGTGCAGCAGGTTTCTATCAGTCTGGTATATTGTAGACTGCGGTTTCTCTGAGTTCGGCTGTTTGTGAGTTGACTATTTTGTGCGACAGTTTTCAGTTTTGCAAGACTGCACTGCAGCAGTTCTCTATCAGTCTGATTTTTGCGCACCCTGTACAATAGTATATCCACAAAACTTGGTAATTTTTTTGCAGTGTGGTTTTTCTTCAATAACAGTTCATAACAGTATTCAGGAAGCTGTATATATGTGTTGGCATGCATTGTGTGGCCTTATATATATAGGTGGAGCGAAAACAAGCACCGGGTATAGCTATCTGTTTTATGACAGGCATATATGAGCTGTCTGAATGTTGCATTTGATACATGGCATCACCAGAATAACTGATCACTGTCATCTCCCAGCACAGCAGTTACCTTCACCACTTGAATGATGAATCTGTTTCGGCTGTTGCCTTTCATAAGCTGGTCACCGCAGTTTGCTTGCTCAGTTTGTTGCTAGTGCTCAGAAACCAGGAGTTATCAGTGCTGTGTGATTGCAGAATCTGGGGCGAGTTTAGTTAAGATGTGCTCTAGACTGCTCTTGTCAACTCCAATAGCGGAGTAAATCGTTCTCTAACCCTTTTGCTCCGAGAGCGCTGTCTTAAAAAATAAAATGGCTACTTTAAATGAAAACACATCTGTTCAACGAACATACATCTGTTCTGGCAGCAATTTTGTGTGACCTTTCAAGTCATTGGGACGCAAATTTTATATATTGTCAGTGAACAGATGTCAACAACAAATAAGAAAGGATGACTGAAAGAACACTTTAAAACAAATAAAACACCAAATGATGTCACAGTTTGTTTACAAACAAACACGCGAGTCGCGTGACTAAAGCTGCTGGGATCAAAGTTTTTTTGATCCCCAAAGAAATGAGCGCTCTTGCGGGAACAATTCATTTCGTTAAGGATCGTTCCCGAAAATCAAGATCGATCCAAGAGACCTCCTTCACTAAACTCGCCACTGATTTATGTTGGAGGATAGTTGATAGTATATGCTGCCATTTTGCATCTCAGTGTGAACTCGCGGACTTGATTTGTTGTTAGTGATATATCAGACATGTAGCTAGTGTTGTCACTTTTGTTGTGACTTTGTGCATGTATTTAGCAGACTACGATCTGACTTACTAGCTCTCGGCTACATACATGTTAAATGTCATTCAAAGATGAACTGGACTGGTGCCACGGTTTTGTTGCTTTAAAGATGACTACTGAAATTTGACATGTTCTTTTGGCTCCCACATATAGTGTAATGTGCTGCAGAATGTTAGAAATCCATAATGTGCTGTGTGTACGTTTATAGTTTAGGTTTTTGTGCATTTTCCCTCGGTTGTTGTTTTGGTTGTTGGCAGTAGTGCAGTTGATACATGGAAAGTTTCATCTCTGAAATGACCCATTATGTGTCGAGTGCGACGTGTACCATACACTCTTGCTGTTACTTTAGTACTTGGAAAATGGAAAATGTTGTCATGAACGCCAAATATAGCAAAATTGTAGGACATTTGTTTAGTATATTCTACACCAGGAAGCGATGGTGATATGTGCTAAGCCACCAAGCCACACTAACACAGATGCAGCTGCTGATACTGATTGTAGTGATGGGCAGTTATCAGTTGAAATGTTTTGCTCCAGTTAGTACGTTGTGTGTTGTTTGAATGTACACTTACTGGTAGCATTATGATGTAAAGTCTCGGCTGAAGTTGAACTTTTGATGAAGGTTTTGCTGTTGGATACATCACAGTATCGTGTAACTGGCCCGGTACTGACCTAGTCATGTTTTATGGTTTCTGCTGTTGGGTTTATCCCACTCGCCAGTAGAAACTTGAGAAATGTTGAGAGTATGAAACGTACTGGTGATTGTGTATCTGTCACTGTGCTTTGTGTCTTCAGTTTACAGATAAAACTGTCGATGAGACCCCGTGATCAGAAGAATATTTTAAGTAGTTGGATGTGGAGAATTGAAAAAAAACTAGAAATCATTCATGATGTTACTGGCCAGTGGTAACAGCAAGTATGACAATACATAGTCTAAAGTGCAAGTGCAACAGAATACACAGTAAGCGGAGCACAAATAAACGAATGTACACTCTTTCTGTTCTGGAAAAAACACCCGCTTTGTTGTCTTCTATATCTCTCTTGCGAATAAAGCTATCAGAATATCAACCAATTAATTAATTGTCGCAGATGATGTTACACTGAGGACTGTAAAGTAAAAGCATTGCATTACTCGATGCATAAGCAAAGTCATAGAGAAAAGTTGTTAATACTGTACATGTATTACGTTAAAAGTGAGTGAGATAGCATGCAACATCATGTTGAAGATAGCCAAGAACGGACGCATTTCTGTTATCTGCTTACATGTAAGGGAGGGCCCCTTCCAAAACAAGAATACCTTGTAACTGGATTAATAGGCAGTTGATAAATCAGTGACAGAGACCAGCCAAAAAAAATTCAAATGCGAGCAGATTATCTGAATGTTCTCTGTCTTAAGTTAATTGTGAGAAATGAAATTGTATGCATCGAGAGAAACAAAGAATAATGAGACACTGAACTTGCATTAACGATAACGACATTATTCGGATGTAGGTAGCACTTCAGACGTTTGCCCGGATTGTGTTAACTCGATCCTCTGACGAACCCTCGCCCTGTACTTTCTGTTCCCAATTTCTTTACCTTTACTGTCCCTACACCGCGAAATCAATTGCTAGAGGTCTGTAGAAGTGCTTAGGTCTGCGGCAGACCCCATCCGAAATCGGCGTATTTTCAGAGTAAAAGTTGGCATCTTGTAATATCTTTATTAAATAATTTTTTTTAGTTTTACGATAAACGAGCTGGATATATCTGCGTCCATGTCTTCTGACGCCCTGTTTTTGTCCTGTCTTTCATTTTTTTCATTCTTTCTCCACATGTTACCAACTGCAAAATCAGTTAAGCAATAAGCAGTGCCCAGCATTGGCGTTGTGGTTGACATTACTTTCAAAGCATCAAGGTTGTTATACGTTGTTCTCACATCATCACCATGGTAATCGCATGTACCAACTACCGGGCTCCAGTCAGTCACATGTTATGCTGCATAATTCCGATCCACTAGCATACATATGATATCAGTCATGTAAACTAAACATGACTTAAACCACAAGAAAGACTTATTCAGTTAATGATTCTCGAGTCATGTTGCTGCAAACAGAGAAACAGAAGACATAAGAATACAGTAGTCGTTTTTCACCATCTTATGCCGGCGTGTAGGGTTGTTAGGCTACAAAGAAACGATCCATTTAAGTCTGCTAGCCTATGAGCATGCTATGACTCATGTGAGAAAAATGTTTAGATGATGCAAAATTTGCTAATGCAATGCTTCAACGAAATTCAATCAGTTTACTTATTTTTTCTTTTTGTTTTAATTTTGTCCTCTCCACACCGCGCCTTCTAGCGAATAACTGGGCAAACAAAACAAATAATTATTGTGGGCGTGGCACTTTAGCAGTAGATTTGTAATTATATTTATTTACACTTTAATGGTTCTGTGTACACTGCGTGTGAATGTGCTGGAAGATGGACTTTAAAAAACTCGCTTCTGATGCTGGTACGCTGTTTAGTCGCGCGAAGCAGGTAAGA
>Ga0056139_10000625_pt1 | contig 9149 bp, 6 predicted proteins | sample WorMetTyACAVOLI2_FD_56255 | JGI IMG/M metagenome (GOLD analysis project Ga0056139, IMG submission 56255) | Marine gutless worms symbiont microbial communities from Max Planck institute for Marine Microbiology, Germany - Olavius algarvensis... ...
ATCAACAAAAATTTAACATTGAAGCTGTAAACGACTATTCGCCGATTCGATTCGAGATTCAATTCGAATGGAAATTTTTGATTCGCAGGTCTCTATTATAGATGTCACTGCTGCATCATTGTCATTGGTGTTGTTGTTGATGTTATTATTATTATTTTTTATACTCTCGGTAGTAAAGATATTATTATTATTATCGCTATTATCGTTATTACTACTGAGTCATGACAGTAGCTGGCAAGGTACTGTGTTTGGTAGCCTGTGTCTGTAACTTTGTAATTTCGTTTGTTATGAAGATTACGGGAAAATGGATGGTTACAGCTGCTGTCACCAAACTTTTGGCTTTGATCACCAGTGGTTTTGTGATCACGACGTAAAATTGTGGGCCAAATTAGTCCAAAATCCACGTCACTCACTGGGCCACAAAAGCTGCGAAATACTGGTATTGCCACTAGCAACTGTCAGTAAAGTGGGAAACTAGTGTACTGAGCCGGTCAATGCAGTGGTAACGCCACCTGGTGAATATCACTAACTGGGGGTGAGAATCACTTGCTTTGCATCTTTGCACTGTTTGTTATTATAATATTATTATAACCACTTCTAGAGGGTTTTATTATTATTATTCCTATTATTATTATTGTTTTTATCATTATATTGTTACTGTTAAATTATCATCATCATCATCGACAGTCACTGTATTTAGTTTGAGCATTAATAGACATTATTATGCAGTGTGATACAGGTACATAACTGCTATCAGTAGCTGTGGCATGCCACTTAGTGACTGTGTGCTGTTATTAACATTGCAGTTTTGTTACACATAATTACTCCGCTGAGGCTGGTGGAGTTATGTGATCGTTCGTTCCATCTCTCATTTTGTTTCTGAGCAGGATAACTCACAAACATGTTAGTGGACGTCGACCAAACATGGTAGGCAGGGCAAGGGATGACCCTCTAGAAGTGGTTTAATTTTGTTGTTGATCTAGATTTGGATTTGGGTTTTGGATCATTTTCCATTTTCCTTACCATTGTGGAATAGGAGATTCTAGGAGATTTCTTAGCATTCCTCATGCAGTCATTGGCTGACTTTTACGAAACTTGGCAAAATGACTGACACCGACAAGGTAATAAATCCACAACATTTTTGGAGCGATGTGGCAGACATCTGGATTGGGATTAATCCTGCAATCCGGATTTGAATCTGGGATCAGTTTTGTTTGACATTTCAGCCTTGGCGGCGTTTGTGCTCTCTGGGTGATCTTGTTATTAATATTTTGCTTCATGTATCTTTCTCATAGATATACATGTATACGATTTGACTTCGGTGACTAATTACTCCTTGCTTGTTAGACTGGCTAAATGTTGTTGACTTATTATTAGCTTATCTGTATCTGATAATTTACCATAGCTTTATTAACTATCTTCTTTTTTATAAATATATCTTTGAATATTTACTTACATATCTGTTTTGAAATGACTTTAAGCATTTTTCCAGTTGTGACCGAATGCAGCTTGAAATAATGATTATTAACTATAGTGCTGTTAATTAATTTATAGCTCGTGTGAGATGAGGACCCTAATGTCCAATTTTTGTCTTATTAACTTCAATCTAGTTAATTTATTTGGTCTGCTGTTCGCATAATCTGGTGATAAACTCAGATGCTTAATTAACAGTTATTTGTATTTTTGTATGTCTAACCCAGCTAACCGTCCGAACGGCCGGCGACAATCTAACTATTGGTTGCATCACTGATCATTGGCGTCTGATAAACATGCCGTGCTTGTTTACTTGGTTGCATTGCCGTTCATTACTGGGAGCCGATGTACTGATCTTGAGGGCATGCGGAATGTAGGCATACTAATCTCGGGTTTTGTTAACGATGCAACTTGGCAACATTGATGCTTTTGTTTCACTGTCTGCTGTTGTCGTCGGCGTTGTTTGTTGCCGAATGTAATTTCGATATATGTGTAGTGGCAGAGTTGTTTGAACAGCAAATACTTACATAGCACAACTTCTTTGACCTTTCAGAGATCCTCCGTTTTTAGTTCTGCTGGCTGCCTTTTAGCTCCACTGCTGGCTTGCCTTGCAGCCAGCAGACTTTATAGTATGGGTGACTGTCGTCAAACTTTTTCAAATTACTACTCCTCTTACGGTTTTTGTCCGATTCTTACGAAAGTTGGCACACATGATCCATGTGCCAGTATGACTGTGGAACAGATTTTTCGAAATTTTGCTTTAAAAATTTTTTGCAAATTTTTAAAATTTTATGTCAGCAGCGGAGCTCTCTAGGCCAATAGGCTTCCTCTAGTTTTAATTCATACTTTTGGAGTTTTCTGTTGAATAACGACTGTTTGTATTCGTTCAATATTAACCGCTTGCTCAGCAATTTCTCACGTGCCGTAATACCTGCTTAAGGCCACATATCTTTTTTATTCGTTTCTGTTTGTTATTTCGCTGTCACGTTTGCTTCAAAGTTTCCTTCTGAACAGTAACCTGTATAACGGGTTAAACTTGTAAAGATACCCAGCTGCTGTCAATCCACAGACCAAGTGTCGGCTGTGCAAAGTATGGCAGGCTTATGAATACTGGTAATGTTACTACTGAGAAGTGGAAACAGCCTGAATGGTTCAGTGGTCCAGGCTATGGACTCCGACCCGGCCGACTGGGGTTTTGATTCCTGCCGAAACCTTGGTGATGTCAGAAATAGCATCCAGCCAAAACTACTTCTACAGAAAAAGTCCTACTTTACAGAAGATGGGCACTTCCGAGTCCTTGAACGGTGAAATGCACAACGTCAAGCGGTCCTTGTGTTTAACTGCATACCCTTTATAGTTTTAGAACCTTGTCTGTTTACTTGTAGTTTTCAATTAAACTGTCTGTTGATTTGTACCATGTCATTGTATTGTACTGAGTTATTGTGTGCATATATACTGTATCACATGTAAGGGAAATGGTTGTCACTGACGTGTAGCAGGTTGCTGCTGCAGAGTTCGTTAATAATCATTTGACTGTTTGCATGATCACCGTCAGGAGATTATAATTGTGGGCGTGAACGCCGATGAATTTTATAATGCTGTAACTTGTTGTTATGTGTTTTACCGTCCTCGTACAACCTGGCCTCATTATGGTTTGTACATGTGGCGGTTTACAGTAGACTTCCGATATATTTGTTTGATGTTTTATGAATGGTATTTTGTGTAGTTTGCATTAGTGTGAAATCCTAAAGTGAGCTGGTTCTTGACGAAAATTTGGGGGCAGTCCCCATCATTTCATTTGTTAGTGTGTGACTCAATATCCTTCATCGTCAAATCATGTTTCGACAATTTGTGGGCCTCCACAACATTTGGGGCCTGCTCCCCTAGCACCACCCTACGACTGCCCCCGTCATACAGTTATATCCCGATCTTGAGCAGATAGCTCACTTCCATGTGTAGACAAGTAGATGACAAATCTAATGTCATTTGACTGAATTTTCATTATTATTACTTCCATCAACAAGGTGGAAGTTTATGTAAGTAAGTACGTAAGTAAGAGTATTTGTATTCGGCGCCTAAAAGCAAGTGTCACTAGGCGCCACAGCTTAGTCCTTGACAAACAAAAACGTTTTTATGTGATCGTTCTGTCATCCTGTAAACAAGATAACTGACGAATGCGGAAACGGACGTCGGCCAAACTTGGCAGACATGGGCAATGGGCGATTCTCTAGAAGTGAGTAACTTTTGGTGGTGATCCAGATATGCATGTGGATTCCAGATCACTGTTTTATTTTCTTCACCATTGCAGAATGGGAGATTTTTGGATATTTGTTAGCATTTCTCATACAGTCAATGGTGGATTTGTACCATACTTGGCGAAATGACTGGCGCTGACAACATAATGCATCTACAACATTTTGGGACAGATCCGACAGACATCCAGATCCGCATTAATCCGAAAATCCAGTTTCGCATGCCGGATCACTTCTGGTTCAAATTTTGGCATTGGCTGAGGTTTGTGCTCTCTGAGTGCTCTTGTTATTATTAATTTTATCATTAAGATTGTCGTCTTCATACTTATTATTATTAGTGTATTAATCTTGCCTGTATAACGTTGTGTAATTAACTTTTAATTGTCCAATACATCACAAATTCATTGGGCATGTTGAATTGCTAAGTGGTGAATGAATATATTACACTTTTGCAGGTAAGCTGTCCATTAACAGTGTGTACTGTAAATTTTGTCGCAATACGTTTTATTGAAAGTGGTGGGAGTTCAGTTAGATTTGTGGAATTGTGTGGATAAAGGATATCCTGCTCTGTACTTGCCATTTGATCTTTGTCTTTCAGTGCTATGATGCTGTTGGTTGGGTCGTGTGAGTGATGTGACCCGTAAAATCGTCTCCAGAATGACCTATAATGTGTCAAGTGGGACGTTAAACCCTACTATACCATACCATTGGATCTTAGTATGAAAAATTCAAGAGCACTGCTGTAGACTTTATACTGGTCATATGGAGTTGTAAGCGAGCATATTACTAGATATTATGTATGTCGTAGACTTCATAATGTTGTGTTTTCAGTTAGTTACTAGTATCGTGTGCCAAAGCTTGTCCTGCAAAAATCAAGTTACCGTCCCAATCTCAGTTTGCATAAAAGTTCTGTAGGTATTTTTATCATGCAACTGCGTTAATGTTTGCATGTTTTGTTTTGTTTTGTTAATTGTACATGACCGTTTTAGATAATTGTGCTAAATGTGATAGTCGTATGCTTACTGTAGTGATCCGATATTGTATCGTTTGTATTGGTGACTTACTGGTGCCTTCCGTCCGTTATATCGATTTTATCCACTGTTGTTTTAAGTGCGATTTTTATGAAATATTTCTATATTCTGCAACATATTTGCATCCACTCTAGTGTATCTCATCCTCAGCATATCATGTGGCACTAGCAGATGGTACTAACAATGCTAACTAATGCTGATTTAACCGATGTCCTTCTGTTGTACTACATAGCTAGTGTAGTGGCTGTGGCAGTTCTCGTCGATGCCGTCCAGCTTGCGTCCGTTGTAGTTAATGGCAGTTAGCATTATTTATATTTTAAGTGCATGCTGTCTAGCAGGCAAACCTCGGTAGGTATGTCCTCACCATATTTTGGCATAAGGACAGGTATGCTGTTCGTACAAACCCAACTCACAGCTATTATACTCAACAGATGCGTTCTTGTATGCTTGAAATGCACCCAATTGTTTTTACTGGGTTTGAGCCGAAACTCCGTTGGCTTTATAGAGCTGCTTTACAGCAAGTCAGGAAAGGGGAGATGGAGGGAGGTGATGGGGTAGGCACTCCACATTTCAAACCGGATTATGCTCTTGCATGCTTAAGAATAAAGGTCTGCACAGCCTATTAATTTTCCGTGTGCATACGCGGTAAACCACCGACATGTACGTGCATGCTGACGTTACGTGCGCGCCTCTAGCAGAGCAGGTATTGTCATCACGGTGTGTCTGTCTGTCTGTCTGTCCGTGCGCAAAATAACTCAAGAACGCGTGTTTGGCATGAAATGAAATGAAATGACGTTTTGGTGTTGATATGATTCCGGACGTGGATCCAAGATCACTTTTCTAATTTCCTTAGCATTGCGAGATAGGGCATTTTACAGCAATTCTCGTACAGTGATCGGCCGATTTTCACCAAACTTAGCGAGATGATTGAAACCAGCAATACACACGTCCAGTACATTTTGGCGTTGTCCTCCCGCATCGTAATCAGTCTGGATATCTGGATAAGTTTCCAGATCTCGATCGGAAACCGGGATCAATTTGATTCTGTATTAAAGACTTGATGTTGGAACAGATGGCAGTCCGCAGGTTTGTGTTCCTTGCACGGACACAGTTTAATGTTCTATTGTGCAGTCGTCTCTGTTCTTAGCTGTTACTAACACGACTGAACTGCATTAACACTATTACATTTTGTGTGATTTTCTGATGTGTGCTGTGTGTCATAGTATTATATGTTGCCAGTTGTTATAGCATCTAGATCTGAGTTAGCTGTTGCTGTGTTGGTTGTAGACTGTTTGTTTGTGTTTTATCTCTGAAAACAATCAAAAGTGCTTCTTATCGGTTTGTTTGAATAAATGGTATTAACACATAATCCAGTAGTCTAATACTCACTGCGTTAAACTAACTTTCCCACTTACCAGCGGAGTAAATCAAACAGCACGCTTTGCCGCTTAACATCATTTGGCACTAACTGGTATATAATAATAATTACTATTGCTTTTAATTTTAGTTCAGCATGTTCTGACGTCTTAACATGCATTTGCAGTTTTTAGTCGAGCGGTACGTTAAACGCTTGACTATTGAGATCGCATTTCCGTCTGTCTGTCTGTCTAACGCGCGTGAACTGAGCCTGTGCGGCGGATTATTCCGTGAATCAGTTTACACCGTTTGGTAGGACTAGGACCTGGGTCTGCGGAAAGAAAAGATCACAGAAACATTCGCAACGGTTTTGGAAATTTTTTAAAGGTAAGTTGCTGTCGCGGTGTCGCCCAAACCTACATGGCCGGTGTTGTTACTTTCCTACTACTTACTTAATCAGAGTGGTTGGTAGTATTTAACGTGTACCATGTTTCAGAAAAAAACAACCCCTTTTGTTTTCTTGCATAACACTTAGAAATATCACTGAACTTGAATGAAAATTTCACAGTATAGCTGAGGGAATGCTGAACTACATATCTAAAATAGTTAGTCTTTTCGATTAAACATTCTTTGTTAGCAGCGATGTAAAAATGGCGTTAGTATAAGTACCATTACAACAACGGGATTTACCAATGAAGATGAACATCTCATTACACGGTTGTGATCTTTGCAATTGGGTGGGCATTGTGTAGTCGACCACAACCCGGACACGAGTCAATTATGCCACTGCTGTTGTCTGTTAAGTGTTTAATCCGCTAAAACTTTCCTGTATCAGGAAGCATCTTGAGAAAGCAGTTTGCTTCATATTTTTTTAAAATTTATTTACGAGCATTTAATTAAATACTGATCTTCAACGGTAAATCCCGTTGCTGTAACGGTATTTTTGTAACGTCCCTTTGCATCGCTGCTAACAAAGAATATTTAGTAGCGAAAATACAAATTATTTTTAGATAAGTAGATGCGACATTCCCTCGGCTATATCGTCTGAAATGTTCATTCAAGTCGACTGATATTTCTAAGTGTTATGCAAGTGTGATATCTTTTTTTCTGAAACACGGTGTAATTATAGCTTCATAATTATATGCGACGACATGTGCAGTAGGCATGCGCGACCACATGACCAAGAAAGTGACAAAAATGCTACAGCACGCTCGGCTTGTTTTAGTGGTAGCTAAGCTTGATCTTACTACTTGTCACTAGAGATCGCTTCAGTTTTGACGATTTTGTTTGATTGTTTATATATTTATTGCTCACTTGTTAAGGTGCTCAGATCATCTTGCCAGTATTATTCACCTATGTCAACGTTATTATAAAAAAAACTTTTAACTCGGCTGTGATGTTATGAACTACATACAGTTTAACGAGCGAGATTTGAGAACAACTTCATGCAGTCATCTCTTTCCGTCGTGAACGGCGACAAAATTGAGTGACAGATTCGATACATACCACATAAATTTAGAAAGACTTAAGTAAGCATACTGTTTCTCATTCTTTGGAGTTTCGAGACACACTGCACCGTCCCCAGGACATTATCAGATGTGTAAGGTCGTGGTTATGCAGAACTTGTGCACGCATCGCCCACCTGTTGTTAAGTTAATACACACTAGTAATCTCTAGTATAAGAACGAAATCACAAACTATTGTAACAGGGTGGTTCATCAATAGAGTTAAGAGCTCGGTCATGTTTAAGCCAATAGGTCTGTTTACGAGTTACCACAGCACAACAGGTCCTCTTGCTTTTATAACATTTACCCACTTAACAACTGTGAATGGAAGTTGGAACTAGGCTAAAATACTAAATGGTTCACGATGACTGCATTCACTGCCTCTGTCAGCTGGTATGCTGATTTGAACGGTTTCGACAGTTGCTCCACTGTCCGAATGCTTTGCGTTGTCGTGGCTAGATGAGTATTGTACAACAGACGACAGGTCATCACCACCACCATCGATCATCATCATGTTTATGCCAGTTTTATCAGCAGGCTCATCTGCGACACACGATGCACACTGAAGTCTTGTCTCTACTATCGTAAATAGTTCATGGTAAAAACAGCCTAAATGTTAAAATATGCCAGGCTACGTCAATTTGTGTAGCATCTTTTAAATGTAGACTGCAATACATTGGACCTGGTCCTGGCATCATTCTGTGATCTATTACACACTTACCGATTACGCCGTAAATGGCAGGTAGATAAAATGAAATTAAAATGAAGACAGCGGAGAATCGGCAGCAAGTCGCGTCCCAACAATTTGGGGGCCTGGCAAACATTTGGGGCCTGTTTCCTCAGCGCCACCCTATGACGGCCCCTCTCGTACAGTTGTATATCCCGAGGCTGAGCAGATTGCTTACTTCCATGTGTAGACAGAGACGACAAGATTGATAAGCTGAATTGACTTAGCGTCACTCGTTTGGTGTCTACCTGTTCTCGCTGAAGGCCAATGTTACCGCTAGTCGTTGCTCAGTCGTTGTAAGTCGCCGGATGCTCGCCACGGCGACCAGGTTTGAATACCGCTGAGAGCTATATTGGTGACGTCGGGGGAGGTGGAGCATAAAATGATTATGAACAGACTAAAAATTACACGAAACGTAGTCGTCGCTTTTGAAACGGTCAGGAATATTTACGGACATAATCCGGGAAAAGACGGGGGAAAATACTGTTTTTGAAACTGGGTGGAAACCTGTTCTTACGTATAGTAACGTAATGTAAGTCGATCTCGCTATTATACTTCGGACGCATAAGTGAAACTGGAGAGCTTAAGACCGCCCGCGGTCATATGATGCCTCCGTAGCAGCATGTGTGTAATGGACTCGCCCGCCCTGCGGACGAGTCGATGGTGGCACGAGACAGACAACGGGACAGATAGTGAAAACATTATGCCTCCGCTGCAAGGTATGCTGTGCACTGCCTGCGGAGTCGCAAACAAGGGCGCCGGAAGCTATCTGGCAGGTATGGCGGTCGCCATACCAATCCTGAAC
>Ga0056139_10000643_pt1 | contig 8908 bp, 8 predicted proteins | sample WorMetTyACAVOLI2_FD_56255 | JGI IMG/M metagenome (GOLD analysis project Ga0056139, IMG submission 56255) | Marine gutless worms symbiont microbial communities from Max Planck institute for Marine Microbiology, Germany - Olavius algarvensis... ...
AGTGAGTAGGATGGCACAAAGATTTGAACAGCTGTAGGTCCCTTGCCTCAAACATCTCATAAAATAAACGTGGTGGGTAAACTTTTGTTATGAGGCCCAGAATGTTATAGAGGTACTCAAATTCAAGCTTACGACAAATACAACTATTGGTGCGAATGAATGAATACTGGCATGACCTTGAAATGCAGGTTAGGGGTCACTCAAGGCCACTGAAAATGGCGGCGATCGATATATCATATACAACTTACTATTTCATGACATACTTTTGTCGCCTATCTCTCAACACAGTGTCTGGAGTAAAATAACGTCCCATAATCCACTCCCACTGAAGCGTGACCAAGCGTGACCAGTTTATCACGCTGTTCGTAGGCCCATGTTGGCCCTAACATGACGGTCATGAAATAAGTAGGTTATACCATGGTCATAACTATGGCCGTATCTTGTACCATTTTTAAAATAAAGCACGATATTGGTCAAAAAATTCCAGTTTTTTATACTACCTTCCATTTAACTTGCATAATCACCTAGAACCCCTTCGAATTTTTTTTCCAAAAGTGCACACCATACCACGACAGATAACTCTGAACACATTCTATCACATGTACTATTTGCAACTTAAATCCTACAAAAACGACTTCAAGTCACTGCTATTCCATCTCAAAAACAGGCGCAAACTATGACATGTTGCAATAAAAGAAGTTAAGGTTCCAACTGGTTCTCAGATCAGAACCACAGTTAGCTTTTGTCACGTTCTTCTCATATTTTAGTGTTATACTGATTAACAGTAATTCACACTACTTGATTACCTTCCTTTTAACATTATTATCCGTCAATAATATTTTATACCTCAATATCTCGAGACAGACACACAGTAAATTCTGTGACATGTGACAACATTCAGAATGAAAATGTTGTCGAGGCTGTTATGTTAGACAATAGATCCTGCACGCCACACATTCGCCAATGTAACAATTTTTGGCCCACCTCACAGCATTCTAAATAAATTACCCGCCAGTACATTATACTGTTCTAACCTATTAAGCCACACACAAATACTTGCGTACTTACTTTATTTAGGAAAATTATCTTGTATTTCTGTCATTCCTTATAGATAATCTGTCAATCTTTACAGCAATTTTAAATTTGGGTAAACCCATTTATTTCCTGAAACCCCAAACCAGTGCTTGACAGAGGGAGGGGGGGGGCAGGTTTGCAAGACGTAATATGGCATAGGCACAGCCACTTTTTTCTAGCCTTAGGACCACTAAACTGCCATTGACTGTACACATGGTGGAAGTGCCACTTGAATCTCAACAGGCAGGTCAGAGATTGGCGAACTGTTTACTGCAAACCGCACCACAAGCAGCCAGAACTATAACGTGACTAAAACAATAGTGAGTAATAACTGAACATAGAGGCTGCAATCGTAAGGCACAGAAGTATCACAGTCAGTCGCACAACAGTTGACAAAAAACAGAAAAATTACAGATTTAAGGTCAGTTTCCTACCGCAACATGTAGCACAGTCATGAAGCAACATCAGACAAGTCTACAGTATCAGAACGTATGTGAAAAATGCATGAAAAATGGTATGGTAATGCGACCATCGTAACACAAATGAAAACTACGTCATGGTGCAGCTCTATCACATACACACAACCACTTTATGACCATCTTCCAGGTTTACCTGGCTTAGCCAGTTGTCCCCAAAGGCCTCCAACAAACCTGCATATATTGTTGGAGTGATATGCATTTACAGACTTGATGGCCTTGTTGACACATGACCAACAGTGTCAACACAGTGAATGCATTTGCACCAGCATCAAATTAACCAAATTAACGGACAAGACACGTATTCGTTACGACACTAATACATTATCAGCAGTCAATGACGATCACTACTGTCTGTACAGCAGCGAAGACAATATAATCAAGACACTACAACAATATTGCGACGTTCAGGTGGTACAGCATTCAGAGCAGCCTACGAGATACAATAGTTCATCGGCCACCAGGAACCAGCCTAAGAGATACAGCAGTTCATCGGCCGCCAGGAACCAGGTTCACTTTATCATCCTTCACAGCAGCTCGAGCCATCATTGTTTCTCGATCGGCTCTACAAATTCAGCGTTACAACATCAGTGGCATTTTCCGACGACAATCACAACTTTACTTAATCCTACGGTTACAACAGTTGACTAAAAGATGTTTAACAATGATTACATAAAGTGTTGCCTGCTATTCAGTTTCCTTATTTCACTTGTTGCAGTGAAAACAGAGTTCAACTCAGTTAAAGGATGACCTACATCTATGCATATATCTAAATAACACTGACACTGTAAATACCCAAACTTAACTGAGAAGACAGTTTACCAGACATACAACCACAACGACATCGCTCAATATCATGCGCTTCCCTGATTCAATAAGGTGGAACTTTTTATGGAGCTGAATGCCATTCCTGCATTCACCGATGTCATAGAGGTTACAGCAATGTCAGCTCGTCACCTAATAGAAATATGCTTCATACTTACTTACTTACTTACTTACTTACTTACTAGAGTCACAGTCGGATATATGCAGTATAAAATGCACATGCAAAAAACGAGCGTCCAACTTACTTCTTTCCAAGAGACATAAGTCCATAGAGGACACCAGTTGCAAATATCAGACCACAGCCGATCAGCCTTGTAAACGTGAAGCACAGGCCCACAGGAGGAATGGACAATCTACATGCACAGAGACCAGCAATGACATGCATAGACAACAACTACTGCAATGTCGCTTAACACAGTCACAGTGTGCGTTGGATTCAGATATCGTGAGGTAGTAAGTCAACTAGTGAAGGCCCATGTATTGGTCAATTATTAATAGACAACTCTCATTCACTTTCCACCCTGTTGGCATACAGAGCGTGTTGCAACACCACATTGCATCACAATGGACACGCTCTATCCACAAGGCTCACTGCCACTGTCTGTTCCACAAAAATTGCAATAAAGCCACAGCTTAACAGTGTATTGAGAGTTACAGCCCAGCAGAGACGATGGCACAGACTACGTGGTTTTGCTTGTTGCTAGCCCATCATACGGGCCAGCAATGTGACGGTTGGTACTGTCGTCTGTGACTGTCCAGCGGTCATATTGTGAAAACTATGCAAGATAGACCACAGTTAGTACACAACACTACTAAGAATATCAAAGAGTCGGCATCGTTAATTCTGTTGCCACATTCCGACCCTCCACGAAATGCTCCGTGGAAAGATATTCCGGTTTCAAATACAAAATATATGCAAATATTAATACGGCCTCCGGATGAACTTGGCATCAGACCACAGCTGTTGTCAACCACTGTCTCAACCGTCGGTTGTGTTGTCAACTGTTATAAACAGAGTGCATGACGCTTGGACACTTTTGTTTACAAGCACCAAACGTCGTATTGATGATGCCCAAGTCGCAGGAGGCAAGCCAGCTGTACCGCACTGTGAAATTCTTGTTACACTACTCAACCCTCTCTCGCTGCAGCCTGCTGGCAATAATTACATGCAGCAAGTGTATAATGTCAAATAAAATATGACGCAAAGCATGCATATGTCGCAGAAAAACTGCACATCACTCTGCAGCCTCTACACTATACTGGAAGTGTTCTGTCCGTAAGGCATGCAGCCTGTGAATGACTCTTAGACTCTGTGAATGACTGTGAAACTATGAAACAAGCAAGCAAAGCAAGTGTCCAGCATTCGTTTAAATTATACTAAAAATGTAACAAATAAACTTCCAATATTTGATAGGACTGTCTCATTAAGCCGCCGCTCGCGACACCTTAAAATTGCATACTATGTCATTACTCCACTGCGCATGGTCCGATTTTGGCGAAATTTAGGAACTTGATTCAGAATAGCACGCAAATTACTGCGATCTGGTGAAAATCACAAAGAGAAGAAATCCAATATGGCAGACATTATTTTCCAAACCGGAAGTAGTTATATCTCAGCATGGATTAAGATACATGGACGAAATTTGGTTTGCGGATAAATTTTAAACTTCAGATGAGTGACATCATTACATACGAAACTGGAAGTACTACTGAACCACCGCTGCCACCATCTTGAAATTGTATATGACATCATTATTCCGCCACGGTAGCCCGATTTGGACAACATTTGGTAGCCTGATGCAGAATAGCACACCGATTAATGTGATATAGTTGAAATAGCAATATGGTGGACGTTTGTTTTTCGAAACTAGAAGTAGTTACATCACAGCCATAAATTGAGATATATCAATAAAATTTGGTCTGTAGATAGATTTTGAACTCCGGATGAGTCTAACCACGTTAAATATGAAACTGGAAGTAGTATGGAGCCACGGCAGCCGCCATCTTGAAATTGTATATGACGTCATTACTCCGCCGTGGGTGGCCCAATTTGGACAAAATTTAGGAACTTGATTCAGAATAGCATGCAAATTACTGAGATCTAGTTAAGATAGCAAAGAAAAGAAGAATTCTAACTGCCATATTAAAAGTGGTTCTTCGCCGCATTTTTTGTTTACCTAATGCAGTTTGGGCTTCGGCAAGCAACAACTTTCGTATCATCTCCAATACACTTGTTAACTAATGTATAAATTCGGTCCCGAACACATACATACTGATGATATAGTAGGGTTTAATATCCCACTAACATTATAGGTCATTTCAGGGACGATTTCACCGGTCAGGTGTCAGTGCCATGGTTAGTCAACCAGGTCAAGAGCCAATCCCACCAAGCTCAGCTCAGTAAAAGGTAAAGTAAAGAACATAGTAAAAAATTAAAATATACATAGCATCATGAAGACTGAAGATATAATACGTACCTGCATTCAGAAGAAAGACAGCTAAATCAAGCAATATCAAAGCCTGATCCAGTCAACCGACCTGTCAGAACTGCTCATACCATTGAGCATCATTATAATGGTACATAATACTGCAGCATAAAGACAGTTCTGTTAATATTCGCCTTCCACCGGACCAACTTCACATCTCAGATTGGCCGAGTGAATGACACATGTCCACAACAAATATGCATGGATACAAACCCAACATAGATTAATGCCTTCTGCATAAATGATCGTCGTTCAGCAAAATCACTCAGTGTCTTGGCATAGTTGAAAAACTGGCAGCATATCGGTGCTTCAAAGAGCAAAACCAGCAATGACACAAGCCTGATACACACACATACACAGATACACACCTAGATATACAGCAGACTGAACAGCTGCTGTTTACATTGTGTATTTGTAGCATTTTGTACCACGTGTATTTGTGTTTCTTCAAGGCAAACACACAAACATTAACATGGAACAATAAAGTGATAGGCCTATAGACTAGTTACAATAAAAATACATTGTACAATGACAAATAAAATCCAACAAACATTACGAGCCCAAAAGTAAAAATCCATAGCAGTAACAAGGTTGAATAAACAAGGCCAGCTCTCACATTACCCAATCTGCATAACTCGTCAGCCAAAGAAGTGCAGTGCACATGTGACCAGTGTTATAATGACACAATGACAGTGTGTGTGATCGGTAATGTGGCAGAAAAAATGGACTGAATGTGACCCGCTTGTCTCTACAGGTCAGCTTAACCATGCATGTTTCACTAGCATAGCATCACATAGTCTCAAACCAGCTGAGCGGGGTGCATACAATGATCAGTTTCTGTACAACCTATAGGAAATCCTACATGGGCTTTTCAAAGAACCCCTTATTGGACCCCTAATATCCAAGGTGGCACTGATCTGCCATCTTAAAAATTGACACGACGTTATGTTTCTGCCGTGGGTGGTCCAATTTGGAAGAAATTTGGCAGGCTGGTGCACAATAACATTCCAACTTTGGTGACGTGGAAGAAATAAAAGGGGTAATAGAATTAAAATATGCCGGACATGTGTTTTTCCAAACTGGAAGTAGTTATATCACAGCCGTGGATTAAGATATGTGGATGAAATTTAGTTTGCAGATAGATGTTGACCTTTAGCCCTCTGAGCTGTCTCCTGGCATACACACCATACTTTAATATAAATTGACAAACTGTTGCCAGACCAGGATTTGAACTCATCCCTCACAGGTCTGTCAGCTAGACATACCGCAGTATGCAAACACAAAGAGTAGTATATAGCTCTGTTTGAGCACAGAACACTAGACCACCAGGACAGGCACTATTTACATCACGGCAACGAAAGCTGCAATAAATGTGAGATGCAATTTGGGGTGTCATTGAGGAATGACAGTCGTAGCACAGTTTGTTTCAAATAAAATTTTGTATTAATACTGCCACAAATTCCTAAATTTTTTCCCTCAGCCAAAAAAGTTATCAAACACCTAGGAATCTGTTTTTCAGACCGTTCAATCATCATAACATGACAATCACACAACTGACGCCATCAGCTATTAGCACCGTGACCTTCGCCGAGTCAGTTACAACAAATAAAGTAAATATGGCGGCACTTACATCTGCAGTATACTTGCCACAATGCATAACGGAGTGAATGTTAGCATTGAGAATATGCTGAGGATGAAGGACACTAACAAACAACAAAATATGTATCAGTCAGTATCCGTTTTTTCATGTATATTAATATATATCAGCAGCTGGTGCATTTACTGACCAGTACAAACGTAGAAGTCATGTACATAGTACTGTCGTAGGGCCCCCACACTGTAACCATGCCTATAGTTGCAGCAGCAGCATCAGTATATATTGCTAGCCTCAGCAGCTATAGGCAGCTGCTGGAAGAAGAGATGTACAATAGTTGTGAGTTATGTAATAAACGACAGCTTTTCAGTCAGTACTTTCTTGTCACCATCAACACCTGTTCCTGATTGACAGTATGCATGTGCTGAAAGTCAGAGAAACCGCAACACACTCCATGTCAATAGAAAACTTGCTATTCCACATGTATAATGGTTGGTAACAACAATCTCAGTCTGTTAAATTGTAGCAATAATTGTCATCCCCATCTGTGACAGTGACTGAAAGGTGTTGTAAATGAAATTGGGCGCTCAGTGTTATCACACACACACTGGGTTGCAATACCTGTGATGCGATAAACTACACTCCCTGGAAATCCCCTATGACCTAACTGACACAATCAGGTGTCAAAAAACTAAGGTCTTTGGGTTACTCTTGGTGAAAACTGCATGATCCTAGGGTCATTAGTCTCTATTTGGTACTATCTTGTGACAGACAGTCAGACAGTCAGACAGATGGCAATGCCCATAACTGTTATGTGCTGTGTCTGCATAGCTATGCTATGCTGCAGTGCATAAAACTCAATTACTATACTAACTACATGCATTAGTTTATTTCCTTGTAGGAAAAGATTTATGCACCAAATGTGCATGACTGAATGCAATAGCTTTAAAATGTGGTTCACTATTATTGACTTTCTGTAAAAAGCAAATGAAAAGCACCAGACCTACTTTCACTGTCACTGTACAAAAGTCTAAATGAGATAATTTCAACTTCTTGATAAAAAGTTTTGTTAGACTGAAACAAATACCTAATGCTTGAATTAAAACAACATTAGATCAATATTAATATTTTAATAGGTAACTGACATAAGTCAGGTTTTGCCGCACACTGCTATGTATAAGCACAGCCTATACTGTCATGCAGTGTCTGTCTGTCCGTCTGTCACGTTCGTGTATTCTGTCAAAACAAACATAACTTCAAATTTTTTTCACCATTCAAAAGTAAACATTGGTCAAGCCTAAAAAATGACCCGGCCCAACCGGGAAATGTAAAAATTTCCATAGATATCACTGCAGTTGACTTTGATCAATTTTCTCTTTACACTACCGGTACAATGATCATATATGACAGACTCAGCCTGTAGCCACTTTACTGCGTGCGTTAAAGGGATAAACATTGGCTGCTTTTAATTTAGGCTGAAGACTTCCCTTTAGAATGTTTAGGATCGAAATAGAGGCACAAAAATCGTGAATGAATCGAAATCTACATGACTCGCATACGTTTGCCTACGCTGAGTTATCATAGCAAATGTTGCAATTTTAGTTTAGAGTCTTTTTAACCATGTATGCCAAAGTTTATATGCCCTGGCCGGGCTGGGCCAGTTTTTAGGCACGACCAAATTTATTTAGTATTCTTCACATCATGGCGCTATGTGTAATGTATTTAGAACTTGCTTTGTGTACAAATTATAATCGTTTCTGTAAGTTTTCATTGACAACTAATAGTCAAGGTAACGTTATTTTGTATAATTTGTACACCACTTTTGGATACTGTTCCATTGTCATCATCTACCAGGGAAAGAATTTAACTAAGCGTTAGATACTTTCCCCCTTTTTGCTCAAAGCAGCCTTTTTGTGTTGGCGTGGTCGAGCTCAAAATCAAGTTCCAAGTTCAGCCTCGGAGTTAAATGACGCGTTAACTTACCAACGCCCGCAATAGATGCCACAAGACGAGTCAATATTTTACACCACCACGCTACTTCAGGATTACCAGACGTTTCCATGGCATTTTCCGGTGCCTCGGCATCCATCAAGTATGTCGTGTCAATGATATTATAATACAGTCAACGGTCAGGGCAATAAATAACAACAAAACAAACTATAACGTGACGTTAACACACTCAAAAACAACTGCCACGCCCACATAAAATAATAAATAACCAGAGAGATGGAATAATGCAAGGACGGTCGAGTGCCTGCTTCAGTTAATAACGCAACCAGCGAAAGGCAGTGCAGCTGGTTCTCGAGCAGCCTTGGAATAATGCACCCTTTAACAACTAGAGCTCGAACTTAAAACATCAATAAAATATCGGTAGCATTTTACATGCGGTCTTACTTCATGCATAATGCATGAGTGTGTTTTGATTTTACAGCCGACCTAACCGGAATTGGAGA
>Ga0056139_10000670_pt1 | contig 8644 bp, 5 predicted proteins | sample WorMetTyACAVOLI2_FD_56255 | JGI IMG/M metagenome (GOLD analysis project Ga0056139, IMG submission 56255) | Marine gutless worms symbiont microbial communities from Max Planck institute for Marine Microbiology, Germany - Olavius algarvensis... ...
TGTAAAACTTAGGTTTTAAACTTCGGTGTTAACGAAAGATAAAGTGACCCATTGTATTTTAAATTTTAATTTGTTGCACAGTACATTAGACAAGATTCGGCTTTAGATGATAAAATGTGCGGCAGCATGGCACGTGTATTTAGTGGCTCAAATACACATACTGTGTATGTGCCAGATATCTGTTGTGTTAAATTACTGACAGAAAATGCAACAAAGTGTGTGATTTGAAAGTTTAAATTAATTGTATCTAGTGGTTGTGTACCATTGTGATGGTGCACAATGGTATGAGAAGTTCTTACAGGTCAGTCGAATGGATCTGGCTTTGAACTTGCTTGGTTTAGGTTTATCTTGCAAGTGCCTCTGTATCTTCATTCTTCATGGTTGATATATTTGATTTTTTTTACATTCTTTACCTCTTGATGAGCTCAGCCTGGTGGGATTGGCCTTGACCTGGTTGACTAAACATTGTCCTTCAGTGCTGTGACACTGTTGGTTGGATTATCTTAACCCATAACCCATAAGATCATACAGTGTGTTGAGTGGGATGTTAAACCCTGCTGTACCATACCATACCATACTTGTGAAATTATTGTATAATTGTCATCCCAATCTATGATAGACACCGTCAAGTGTTGTAAATGAAGTCAGGTGCCTCAGTGTTATCGTCGGCATACGGAGGTCGTGCTGGGTTGAACTAGACTCCCTGGGCTACCCAGTGGTGATCCTTCAGTCATTACTTGGATGCATTACCAGCTGGGTAATGACTGTGTAGAGCCTTCTGCATAGCTGTGTGCTGTGCTGCTGCCGATAAAAACTGATGTTATTGTTATCAATGGTCAGTACTTCACAGTACATTTATATGATGTAGCTAATTTGTTTATAATTCTAACACTTTAGGACCTAATTTTCGTATCTGTTTTAATACCAAACTTGCAAATGTTGTATACTTTGTGGTGGCATATTTTACTGATTATTGACAACAGAAGTTATTATTTTTTGATATAAAGTATTGTTGTGTGTCATACTAGCTTATTTCATTCCAAAAATTGCATATATTTGGTGAATCTGGTGACATTACTAAATGTTCAGTTGTGAGGTTGTTCGTGAGAGCTCCGTGTAACTGGTGTTACGTTGGTTGTGCTGCAGATGTCGACGATATAAAGTACGTCATAAACTTTGACTATCCCAACTCTTCGGAGGATTACGTTCATCGTATTGGGCGCACGGCACGAGCATCAAAGCGTGGAACGTCGTACACGTTCTTCACAGTCGCAAATGCACGTCAGTCGAAGGACCTGATTGAAGTGTTGAAAGAAGCCAAACAGCAAGTCAATCCTAAGCTTATGCAGCTCCAAGGAGTTGCATCAGCCTTCACTGGACGATGTAATCTTTATCTTTACGTTGTTTTCTTCTGTGATCTCTTTTATACTGTGATACATGTACGAGCATTTTTATTTCCATTTTATGTTTAATTTTTCTTGCCTGTCACTGCTAGACTTGTTGACCTCAGTAGACTAACAGCTGACTTGGTCTTCATAGAAACATAGCGTCGTCATTCACATTGGCCTGTGTGGAGTGGGTCTGTGAGGCCAGTTGACATGGCCGTCACTGAATGGTCATGAGTGATGATCCAGTTTTGGTAATTCTGATAGTACAGATGTAGTACCTCCCTAACAACCGGATATAGCAGTAGTGTACTGCTTCCATGTGCAATCTACATGTAATTTTGGCATTTGCTATTGCAAGTCAAGGTCACAGATTGAAGTGGTAGGTTATGTGAGTGCAAAAATGTCCGAGTGTTCAGTATATGACTAGTTTGTCTGCTTGGTGTGTCCCGTAAATGTTCTATGAACTCTTGTTTGCTCTGCTGTTGCGTGCAGCCAGCGAAGCTTACAGTATACGTGACTGATGTCTAGATGGATGTCTGTCGTCAAACATCTTTTAAATCGCTACTCCTCCTACAGTTTTCTCTGACTCTCACGAAACGTGCCATTACCCACAAGACCGTGGAACAGATTTTCGAAGTTTTGCTTTTAAAATTTTTGGCGAATTTTTAAAATTTTAAAGTAGTAGAGCTATTTAGGCCAACAGGCCTCTGGTTAATAATAGCCAAAGCACCAGGAAAGTAAGTAATTAACCATAAATAAATAAATAGAATTAGTGAGGTTCATTAGAATGCCCCATAAGCATGACTGAGAGATGAATCAGAGTCAGTCAGGGACCAGGAAAACTGTCGAGCCTGTAAAAATCCTGAGGCAGTGATCTCTAAATGTGGCCCGCTTTTAGTGACTTAGTGGTAGTGCCGTCAGTTAGAGCTTTACCTGGTTGGTTACTATCATGGTTGTGGGGTTCAAATCTCTGATCTGGTCAGACAATTTTTGTCCAGATTATTAGTGCAGATGCTTTGAGATTAAGTTGTTAGACAGGCAAGAGAGTTCAGTGGTCGCCTGTATATCTGTGACTGTTGATGGCTTTTTTAAATAGTTGTGTTTAAACACTATCAAGATTGGGTGTCATTTAAAATCAGATATGACATTGTGTTGCTGTGGACCTTATGTAGGTCAGCCATGCCAACATTCTGAACTGAGCTAGGCAGTCCAGGGTGATGCAAGAGTTATCCTGGCCTGTGTGAGCCTCAATGTATGATCCCCTGAAGGAAAGAAACGAATCTTTAGAGGTTTACCTGGTGACTTTTGGGAAGCTGAGCTAACCTGTAACGAAGGCTGATTACAGTGTATGCATAATGTATTAAATATATTAAATTTGAAAGTGGACAGATGATGTGTTGATAACGTATGCAGCACGGACTGGCCGGCGTGAACGTGGTGGTGGTTTTGGAGGTGGACTGGGTGGTATGTCAAGAGGAGGTGTGTCACGAGGTGGTGCATCGAGAGGAGGTGCATCACGAGGTGGTGGAAGGATTGGATCCATGGGTCGTGGCATTGGTGCTCGGCCGTCTCAGCCATCAGCTATGCGCAGTGTAGTTGGCAGCTACACGGCTCCGCCGCCACTATCCGGATTTTCTCACGGTGCACATTACTAGATGACCATCACCAGCAGTCGTTAGTCAACTAGATGCATGAACTGTATCGCTGCTGTGAACTGTCAGACCACGCGTGACGTTTTGTTCGTTAACTATGTTGTGTGCCATGTCATAAAAACTAATATTGGCTGCAGTATTGAAAGCAAGGACCTTGCTATATGTCCGGTGCAGCAAAAATGAATGCTACTGTCTACTGAGCAGATACTAGCAGATGTACAGTATGCTGGCCAGTGAAGTGAACTTACTGTTGTATAGTTTTTATGAGTGGCAGCATAAGCATAGCTATGCAGAGTGCATACTAGTGACTAGCATGCCTATCTATCTGTCACATGCAGGTGTTGACTCAAAACTGATGACAGTAGGATCGTCATCATCATGATCTTTATTTAAGGTTGACAAACTGCAAACAGTACAAATAGTTTTTAGAATAAAAATTAAATAGATAAAATTTACATAATATATGCGGTTTCACAGTCGGGTAGCCCATAGACTCTAGTTTTTTGGAGGCCAAATTTTGTATGGTAGGGGAATCTAGGCCGAACCCTAGTTGGGTAGCCCAGGGAGTCCAGTTCGTCACATCACAGGTGTTGTTAACCCAGTGTGACATCAGTGGTCGTTGATAACGCTGAGCGCCTGACTTCATTAACAACACTTAGTCTAACGGTCACTGTCATAAATGGAGATGCTAATTTCACAGTCCTTATCAACCATTGTGTAACAAAATTTTCAAATGGCAAAAGTCTGTAATGTTTTCTGTAAGTAAGTAATGTAACATAATAGATGCCGAGTAGCACATGATGCTGGTGAACAAAAGGTTACCACTAAATGCATATGCTGCCAGCCTGCCATGCATACTGTTGGCCGCTGCCGAATCTCTTAAACATTGTCATTGCCACTGTGCTTGTGTTATTGTCATGTATCTAAACAGTACAGGACTATTCTGGTTTCACAGCAGATGGTATGTGTCGTTTTATTGATTATTATGTGGCCCTGTCTATAGGAGTCAACATTACAGGTTGCTTCCTGTTTGTCCATATCCAGATTTCTGTCATGTGTCTGCTGTAAGCCAGTAATAAAAAAGCTCCAGCAAGCACAAAATGACCCATGTCACTAGAAACCATAAGACAGAATTAAGGTCACAAGACTGCATAATGTGCTGGTAACAACTGTGTCACAAGTTCTGCTGTAGGAAATGCCATATAAAATTCAGACTTGCTACACACAGAGCATTGTAAGCTTCTGCATTATCAAGCAGAAGGTCGAAGCCACAAGGTCAACTTTACGACTGCTGTCACTGTCACTGACGAATCAAAAAAACATAGTGACAAATTTTGAATTTGCTACACAGATTTTCACAGTGACTGATATGTGACACCATTTTTTAAATGCCAGGGTAAAGAATGCCAAAAACTTGCACAGTTAAAAGGTCGAGGTCACAGTCAATATATGGTATACCTGGCACATGCATTGGAGTAATTAGAGCGTAGCCCACGAGCTTCAGACTTCATGAGTCAGTCAACAATGACAAGTCGGGGATCAAGAGATGCAACAGGTGAATGCAGTCTTGCAGTAATACGATGGGGACCACGCGTATTGTCGGGTTTTATCTGGTTTAATAAAATGTTAGTGTCTGCTGGTGAAGAGTCATGCTGGCTAATAATTAATGACTGGTACATGATTGACAGCTGTGCCGTACAGTTCTTGATGTACGTCTGTACAGTGTTCATAAAAGTAGTTCATTTGCTTTGTATTTGTATTGTGTAGAATTTTACTTTTAATTACCTGCCCGAGGTTCTACTGGTAGGCAGCTAGTGTTTTACAGTGTATCACACTGTGAATCTGTGGATCAATTTACTTCAAGTAGTGAGCAAATTGTTTATGCATGTCCTTCGATGGCCCCATTACATTTTCATCTCCAGAGGTGAAGGTCAAGGATACAAAATACCTTTTTGTCCATAACCGTGCCATAGATGGTACAACTGACTTAAACTAATGACCAAAGTGTTGCACTCTGATCTCTTGATTGCTGTGCCATGCAGTGAAGATTTTCTTATGTTTTCTGGATTTCCTTCAGATTTTACATCTCGTTGAATGTTTTGATGTTTAATGCACCTGGCTATAAATCAGTAAACTTTCTCACATTCTTGTCTTGTTGCAGTGGCAAGTTACACAGAATGACTAGTGTTACCCTAACTCAGCATCCAGCTGTTGCACATTTAATGACTTTAATGAAACAGGTATACATAAATAATCTTAAAGATGCACACCACATAGTTCATACTATTGAATCATGTCTTTGCATGTTACTGTGCCAAAATATTTGCTATTTCAGAAGTCTAATTTTTACCAGTCGTGAAACCTGTTAAAAGTGCTGTTGCCCACTTTTGAGCAGTATGAGGTCTTAGAATATTAAATAGTCTGAGACTCCAGGCATGTGAAGTCACACACTTCAATGACAGTAACAGATATGAAATAAAATAACATATAGTAAATAACTGGACATAATGTAACACATTTGTGGTCATGTGATCACCTGGAATAGTGTTTTCTGTGTCAGCAGATGTAGACATCAAAACAACAGATGTTGCACTAATGGCAGTGCAACTGAAATTGAAGAACAATTTGATCCTAGTGTCAGAGGCTATCTAAGAACATATCACACACAAAATACATAACTGAGCACACAGGTCAGCCCGTTATGTGTCGTCGACAAAAATAATCAGACGTTTTGTTTGGCAGTGATAACACAAGCTGCAGAATATGAACAATAATTGCTATTATTATTATTAAACAATATACACCATTTGTGGATCATAAAATGACAATGTAACAACTGAACTAATAGTCGGCTGCGTCGAGGACACATCTCGGCTGTTTCAACAAACTGTTTCTATCACTTGGCTAATCCTTCCATCACCTGGCTAATCCTTCTATTCTCGTTAATAGGCATCTTGCATTATCAAAAACACTGTCATGCTCATCACTTTCTGTGCATTATCTCTACCACGAGGATACAATTTCTTGTCTACAATGACGATTACAAACTTGGTACCCGACTTGTAAGGGCATAACACAGCATGGTCGCTTTCACAGTATTACAACAGGCTGAGTAAGATCAACCTGTCTACTAACAACAGGGTGACCCTTGTCTGGAAAACTGGAAATGTCGGGGAATTTGACAGCTGTCAGGGAAATGTCAGGGATTTCCTAAAAGTCAGGGAAGTCTCCAGGGAAAAATCTAAAGTGGCCTAAAGCTGTTTATTGTCAGCTGCATATTTGCGTCCATTCTCGACTTTGCTGAGCTTATAAGTGCATTTCGTTTTGGTTTCGGATCATGCACTGTTGCATTCCTACCCCACCACTGACACTAACACTAGTACCGGAATGATATGAGTAACACTTAGTATGGGTAGGAGTGCTGCGAACCGTCGGGGAAATGTCGTGGAATTTCACACTGTCTGGAGAATGGTCACCCTGTAATAATCCTTCCATTATGAAGTAGAAGCATTCAGACATTGTAAACACACACTAGTGAGTGGCACCATCACAATTAATTAATATGGACACATTGGTAATGCCTTATTTCACAAGCAGGATCCAAATAACCCCCAAAACTAATCGTCATTTTACTGAAAATTCAACTTTTTGAGTAATTATGCTGACAAATCATAACAAAGCTAGGTAAAAGCACCAACTTCCTTGACAAAAGTCAACAGTGAAATCAGAAAAACAGGCAATTTTGCAGCAATTGAAAAAGGATTTGTACGTAGAACAAATGACTATAGAACAATAACACAAGCACCTCTGTATCTTCGGACCTAAAGGCGCTATTTAAATCCGTTATTGTTATTATTATTATTATTATTGACTACCAGCACCAGGCATATCATGTGCCATGTTTGAAGTCGTCCAGTCACAGTTAACAGTAAACATGAGACCAAAGTCAACTTCATAGAAAACTTCTTCACAGGTTCACAGGTATTTTGACATACAAAACCTAACATTGAAGCATTTTAGCTGATTATAATGATGTCCAAAGTGTAGGCCTATATGATAGAGCAAAGCCTCAACAGCTGCGACAGATCATGATGCACCACAAAACCAATACACTGACAAACAGTAGATTGAGATGTGTTTCAAGAATTTGCTAAGGCACATCTGGAATGTACGTATACATCACAATGTACCATGTAATCGTTATGAAAAGCGATTGTGATATATAAATTACTTGCAAACCAGAGACCAAAGTTGACAATTTGCTGTTCGAGATCTGACATCTTGCAGTACATTATAACTAGGGCAATTGAGCGATTAATTTTCAATCTCATTAATTATGCGATTAATTATTTTAACCACACATTAATTGTGGTTTAATGCATATTCTGTGTTGTTTGTATGCAGGCATCATCAAACGACTGAAGCCTGTTTTGGAATTATTACTATCATTGCCAAAATGTTGCGCTGTTTATGAGTGTAAAGCATCTATAAGATATGATACAATTATTATCACTCGGCGATTGATTTTTTAATTGTGTTAATTTTTTATTCGAAATTTAATTCCTTAACATTTTAATGTGTTTGTTAATGCGTTATTTAACAGCCCTGGTTGTAACATAATGGAATTTATTAATAGACGTATTACAAATTAATATCGCCATTAGATCTTATGTGCCAGAAGCAAATAAAACCAACAACTGTTCAACAACATGTGCACAGAAAGATGCAGGCGTCAATGACTGATAAATGCTGATGTGTTAACTGCTGATATCCTGCGACTCTCGTACAAACTAAAATTAATCAACACTGTAACGTCAAACAAAACAGTCTGATTACACGCAAACTGCAGGTTGATCTCGAGCACAGCCACATTCAAGTACATGAACACAACTTCACACTAACGACACCCGTCATAGTAACACCATATCTCCCATGAATGTAAATTCGGGAAATGCATGTACATGCAACATTGCTTACATATAGCTTAATTTGCTACAGTGCATTAGTAAATTCAACATGGACCCATTCACAAGCATACTGGGCTATTGAATGAATTAATAGCAAATTTCAGTAAAATGCTAGGCCTATTACGCAATATCGAAGACTATTGACAAAACTGCATGTCACATAGGAACCCAATAAAGTATGACAATCAGCATATATGCTGTACATGTCTGCTGCCTTTATACTCCAGATACCAGATGATCCAAAAATGTGCCAAACAGTGAAATTATGAAATAGTTCACTGGGTTTGAATTCAAATAAACAAAACTACATTTTAATGAATAATCAATGATCACTCAACTTATCCTGACAATTTAATTTCAATACAGCACCAAAGCACAAGACAGTCTCACGTGTCAGGTAAGCAAAAAAATGGAAAACGTAATGCTCATGTTTCACCACAACAACAGTGACACGAGTCAAATACAGTCGAACTAGAATCCACATCTTTTGAGCATCAAGCGAAAAGTTCATTACTACAGTATGACCACTACATCATGTTTGGACAAACAGCTGATGTATAAAGGATGACAACGTAAAGTAAAGTAAGTAAGTAAAGTAAGTCTTAAATTTATATAGCGCATTACGCAACGCCTCTAA
>Ga0056139_10000690_pt1 | contig 8479 bp, 5 predicted proteins | sample WorMetTyACAVOLI2_FD_56255 | JGI IMG/M metagenome (GOLD analysis project Ga0056139, IMG submission 56255) | Marine gutless worms symbiont microbial communities from Max Planck institute for Marine Microbiology, Germany - Olavius algarvensis... ...
AGACGGGAGATACGATTGGCTTCAGACAACAGCTGAGCACATCATTTGAAGCATGTGAGCAGTGACAGAACAATTACTTTGTTAAGATCTGCCAATACAAGACGTGACACGTAAATTCATGTCCTAGATCATGCAGGGCTGGCATGATACAATTATATCCACGATATATATATATATATATATATATATATACACGATATATATGATACGTGCATTTTTGAGGTGGAAGATATCTGGTAATTTCAACATTTTCATGATTTAAAATTTTACTTTTTAAAATTCATAAATAACAATAAAACCATATAGATCATAACTGCAACAAACATATGACACTATGCATTTATCAGTAAGCTGTGCGGCCTGTAGTGCAGCCACCACAATATATCCCCACCCGGCAAATCAAGACTTCAATGACATTGACCTTCTAGCTTGGAGATCAATGCGCTAGTCAACAGTTCAGCTCTTTGTGGTCTACTGTGTGCCAAGTTTGGTTTGAACTTCGTAGACCTTTGCGTTCGAAAACATGGCCAATATTTGCTCAAAGCATTAATGGGACTGGTGGCCTTGTACAACGCCAATGCGCAGTGCGCATGTAGATTATGCGGGTTTTCATGCACTCTCCATGTACAATTTTGAACAGTGTAGCTTGATCCATTTCCAAAATATTGGAGGGTCCCAAAATTTTGAAATTGGGTTGCGTGACCCAATCCACGACCACTGTGGGTGTCTGAAGGTCGCGGGTCATCTGTGTGTTGGGCTGCCTTCCTGCCATTCCGTTTTCTTTCTTTTACATTTGCCACAGGTTGCTACTCAAGTGACGTTGTGACCTCTAGTTGTCCTAGTGACCTTGACCTTTTGACCTCCAAATTGGGTCATGGGTCAATCTCGAGGTTCCTAGGTACTTCTGTTCTCAACTGAGGTCAAGGAACGTGACAAACAGCTAGACAGACAAATGATGGCCATCAGTGATTTACAGTGATGGGCAAATCCCAATCGTGATTCGATTTAAATAGTGATTTAATCCTTTCAAAAGATTCGATTCGACCATCAAAGATTCGATTTGAACCCGTAAGATTTGAGATTCGATTCGTGAGTTTGCGCGATTTTATTCGAGGATCAAAGATTCGGGACCGAATCCCAATGAAACCAACCTGTACGCACTCATAAGTTCACGGTACTTTAATTAACCTTTTCACGCCTTGTAGTCACTGTAGTGTATAGTTTTACATGAGGTTCACGTCATTTCTAGATCAAAAATTAAAAATTTTCTCAGTAGGGGGCAATCCCAGACCTCTTCCCTGGTGGCACACCCTGCCTACTCTCGCATATTCGGCGCTCAACCTGCTTTTTATCAAAATGTCGAAATTTGATACGTCGACGGTAGACCTAATTAGTCATTGTTGGGATTTGAGATTTGATTTGAGATTTGGCACTTGAAGATCTGAGATTTGGCTTTGAGATTCGATTCAAGATTTGAGATTTGCCTTAAGGATTCAAATCTCCATCAACAAAGATTTGGGATTCAAGACTGAGATTCGATTTGAGATTTGCCCATCACTGGTGATTTATGCCCCACCCTATGGGGTTGGGCACATTAACAGTTAGTTCATTTGGGTAGGTTATGTACAATTACATAGCATAAACAAACTCTTGAAACCACAATCAAAATGGCCTCAGTTTTAAAGTACAATGGCAACCTACTTAAAACGTTTTTAGTTAATAAAACTGTAGTAACTAACAATTGTACCTTTTAGTCATTATTAAAATAAAGTTTATGACATATTCAGATGAACTTGTGCATATGTATGTAAACATAACAAGCAGTACATTAACTGCTAATATTGTGCCTTTTATCATGTTAATATCGAAAATATAAAAAATATTTTGATGTTTTCGAAATTGATATTTTCGATATTTTCCAAAAAAAAACCTTGCGATATATTTTCTATCCCTGCTCGGCCAGTTCTAACACCGCATTATTTCATTTCAACTAGTCCATTTTTAAACATGTTCTCAAGCATCATTTTTAACTTGCAACTCTGGCCATCGTCCGTCACACCACTATTTCATTTGAAGCTCAAAACACCTTTCTATAAGTCCTTTCCACCACTGTCTGCTAATTCACTCCAGGCCGCCTTTCTCGAACTACATACTGGACTGGACCGAACTTGCTCAACTATTTTTGTTTTAATTCTCACTCGTGTTACTATTTTTAGTTTTGGGTCGTGCACTAGATTAAGCTGCTGACAAGCTAGCATTAGAGTGCACGTAAATCATCATCATCCTTTCTGCAATATTACTCTCGCTTACCTTTGCTATAATTTTTCTGCATGTCAGCTGATTTTTCAGTTGGCTTGTCGAAGTTTGTCTCCAATTTCTATCAAAGTTACACGACAAACTAAATGGTTCAAGTCTGAAGAAAAGTCACACAACTGCCAACAGATCGCGCCTCAGCGCAATTGTTTATCGCTACTCGTGGGTCCGCCTCTAATCACCTTACATGTCATGTGGGGAAATGAAAATTCAATTTTTCAAAAATAGCAGCATCACCCACGTAACTTAATCGTTCCCAGTTATTTGGTCGATCAATGCAAAAAAAATCGCCATTTTCAGCCTATTTTTGCTTCCCCTGGTTACGCCCCTGGACAATCTTGGCAAGTGTCACATGAATGGAAAGAGAATTCAATGCTCTAAAACGCCTTGCAGCATCCACTCCTTTAACTGTAACCATTTCCCAGTAATTCGGCCTGTAATCCCAAAATCACCTTTTTGAGCCTTTTTTGGCTCCCTCTGGGTACACCCCTGGGGCAATCTTGGTAAATATCACATGGATCGGAAGAGAATTCAATGCTCTAAAAACGCCTCCCAGCATGTATCCATCTAGCTGCAGCTGTTTCTAAGTTATAGCCCAATATTTGGTGAAAAATTGAAATATTTTGATACCCCACCTCTATTCAATGTCCCCGTTGGGGTGACCCTGTTGGAATTCCGTAAAGTCCTTTGGCGTCAGAAAACTAGAATGATTGGGCTACTAGACAGTGAAGAAGTGATAATGGTTTAACGTCCCACTCAACACAATATAGGTCATTCGGAGAGGTCTTCACATCTGATCTTTTGGCTGCTACTAGCAGTTTTTACAGGTCAGATGACCCAACCAACATTGTCAAAGCACTGAAGAAAGTTTGAAGATAAGTTAAGCCATTTTGACACAATACCAGCGTGTGACAGACGGACAGACAGACGAACGGCCCATATCAGTATCGCACTTTGCACGGGATGCCGTGCTGACGCGCGATAAAAACCTAGGAATACTAGCTACTGTGTTAGAATATATTAGGGATACACCGAATGTAGTTTAAAGTATTCGGCCGAATACTAAATACCTGTCAAACTATTTTGCTGGAGCCGAACAGTTGTCGGTGAGCGGGTGATGGCAGTTTTCCCATCAAACGTTACAATGTTTTTCATTGTAAACAAACTCCAAAACAAAGGTCTGCCTAACTATCGAACTCGCTGCCGGATGTTACTATTTGGCCATTAACTATTCAGCCCTATCGAACTATTCGGTCTGCATCAAAATGTTGGGGAAAATTGCCGATATTCGGCCGGAGCAGAATATGCAGCCGGTATTCGGTGCATCCCTCGAATATATAAACTTAGAATTAAACAGATATACAAAACAAACAACACTTTTACTAACAATACTGAAATACTGCAACTGCCAGATTATCTAATGCCAAGTGTCTTAACAGTTAAACACATAACATACTATAAATCTTGTAAGAACAGGATTACTTGGACGTTCACTTGTATCAACATTATCACTAAACCGTGTAAATGTGAATGAGCGATGTTGCACTACATTTCAACATCTAAACATTGTAACAGCACAATTACATTATAAAACTGTGGTAGAAGGTGACACGGGGTGGCTGATAGAACAGTATGATTGTCACTGTTATGATGTACGAAACGTCTAGTGACAGTAGTGAATCACAAACAATACAAAAAATAGTTTACACAGGAGGTAACAATGCTGAATGCCAATGTGATTGACTCGTTGTCAAACCACAGACCATCGGCTCACAGGTCTAAGTAATCTGCCAATAAGCAGTGAGAGCATTAAATGCTGACATGATTTAATTCCCAAAGTACATTCATCGAATGATATGCAATTTGTCCTATGCACTAGCGGCAAGACTGTACTACTGCATTATCTGGATGGTGTTTCACAGCAAAACTTTATCTTCTGCAGCAACCTAACAAAAGATCAATGGCATGCCTGAGCGCTGCAGCAGTAATGTTTGAATTACTTCTGGCTCTATACAAGTGCTCGGCCTTTTTTACCAAAGTGCACAACATCAAAGTGTAAATTAAGACATACCCTTTTCTGTCGCCAAGGATAATCCATAGTTCCATAATTATATGTAATTTCATCACCAGGATTAATCTGTCGAGTGGCAAACAGGCATAACCGTGGCTCATCGCCAATAACAAGTTTTTTCATGTTCGCATTTGGTGAAATGTTGTCATCATTGACCAATCGTCCAAGTGAATCATCTTCCTCAGAAGCATCAATCCTGACAAAAAGCAAACGGCCTCTGTACACTTTACATTTCACCATAGTTGTTGTAACCACTTATCTCCAAAAAGCTTCAATTGGACAATCGTTTGTTGCTGCAACAAACTGATAATTCTAATACTATCCAAATGCAGGTTGAAACTGTCAAGCATAACTGACCAATGACCTTGACTTTTGACCTCTAAATGGGGTCACAGGTCACCCATATTATGAACTTTTTTCCTACAAATTTTGCGCTACCTAGGCCCGCCGTTTGCGGCTTATATCGAGGCATGGCACAGACAGACAGACAGACAGACACATATAAACAGACAAACGACAGCCATCGTCGGTTAATGCCCCACCCAACTTACAGGGGCGGAGGCATAGCAAACAGTCTCACAGTACTGAATCCACTGCACTATCTGCAGCAAAGTGAAATAAGATGATGGGCCTTACAAGTCTGAAGAAAATATAACTTACTTACTGCATAAGGTAACGGTAAGGCGTAGATTTGTATAGCGCCTAACGCTAATAACGCTAAGCACCTCTAAGGCGCTCAGGTATGGCATGCATTATCAAGGGATCTCACAGTTTTACATGCACACCGATATCAGAATGAACCATACCTGCCTTTGCCTCCTCAGCCAAAGCTGGCATTCATTTACCGACCCCGGGATGGATGGAAGGCTCAGTTGGCCCGGGCAACCAGAATGGTGAATAAACAGTCGGCCCAGGACTGCTACATGACGGCTATCGCGGCTGTCTACCATTCAAACCGTCACGCCTCTCACTGAGCAAGTGCGTGTAAGCAGCCTGCCCACTGCTGCGGCCCGAAGTGCACCGGCCCCGAGTCAAACCCGCCGCCTTTGAAGCCACATGCAATGATGGTCTGGCAGCACAAGTGACAATACTTCTAATTGTTACAGGAAATGTAAAGCTTACCACATAATTTTTCCACTGTGAAAAAACTCGTACATATATGTGTCACAAACACATTCAGGTTCAATTGCTGTTGCCTTTCCTCGATATTCAAGGATGAAGTCGCCTTGCAAAAACACTTTTGAAGCAAAAATGCCTCTCCCTGTTTCAAAGTTATCATAACAAAGCCATTAAAATCATTTTAAAGGCACATTAACATTCAGTCCTCTTGGTTACAAACTACACAATAAAGTACAGATTTCTTAATATGTAACATTTAAATGCACCCAATGCCTAGCCAAATTGTTAATAATTCTTACTGATGGAACCTACACATAAATAAAACCACTGTTGTACTGACGTCCATCTTTTGGTCTGTCTGTCATGTGTCACAGTATGGATTCCTGTCAAAACATCCAGACTTGCCAAGGCATTTTCACCAAGTGGCAAGTCAATTCTTCTACTGAGCATTTCCACTATGACATTTTTAAACACAACAGTCAAAAGAAAAACAACCAGAAAGCGTTCAGAGTGAAAACCTCCACCAAGGTTGTAGCTTCACTGGGGGAGGGGATAATTTTACACGGAAAGTATACCGCTGGGTAATCAAAAAGTTCAATCCTTTTTTGGCCTACATGACACCCGCATGCAAAATTTTGTCCACCCGTTTTAGAGTTATGCTGGTGACAGTCAGAAAAACATCCAAAAAACAACCTCCTTGGCGGAGATAGTGGAGGTAAACTCTTAACATTTGTGGAGGTTGACAACAATTTTAATCGTATGTTATACAGAGGATAGGATAGAGATAACATGCATAACAGCGAAGTCATGACACACACGACACACTGTTAATGGCCATTCAATGTATACAAAGTCTCAGAAAAAAAGAAGTCAAACGTTTTCTGCTATAACTGTTCGTTCATCAGACTTAGAGACTGAAATACCTTTATAGTCGTTTATATATTTCATCTGTAGTCCATCCTGATCACAGTTCTGATGTATCCAGTATTCTGCTATGCATGCAGGTTTCTGCCTGTGGCATCTCTAAAACAGACCAATTAGTAGCAATAATTTTATCACTCATAACATTTGTTACAAGCATTTTTTACAATATTACATATTACAAGCTGGATCGAACTTCCCTGCACAAGGTAAAGCATATGGAACAAAGGTGCAGATGGCAATGGCCTTTGACCCTCAAGATCAAAAAGAGCAAGCCAATTTCAGTTACATTTTTCAGTGTAATTTGTATTAAGGTTTAAGGTTTAGGAGTGCCCTCCTAGATCGTTTAGGGTTCAGTAGTAAGGGTTAGGATTAGTTATACTTTTAGATATTTTAAAATTTAAATCACAAAATGCGCATTATTCATCGTGACAATCTTCACGTAAGGCTTACAATCACTTCATCACCAAACAAGTCGTCCCCAGGTCAAGTTGTCCCCAGTACAACTCTCTCCAAGTAAAGTCATCCACAAAATGATTTGGGGACGAGTTGTACTGGGGACTACTGGCTTGGGATGGGAAGGTATAAAATGCAAACGTGCGAAACTTGTCACGTATAAAATGTGTAGGGTTAGTGTTGGTAACAGCTGCTATTTTATTAGTAGCTAACCCTAACCTTAAACCTCAACTGTAAGGTTAGCATTTTATACCTCACCACTTACGCACTTTCGCATTTTATAAACACCCCCTGGGGACAACTTGGTTTTGGGGCAAAGTGACTCATCCTCACGGAAAATAGCGTAAAGTCGTCGCTCATATCCATGAATATTTACGGGTCATGCTAAAGAACGCGGACAACGCAGACAACACGGACACCAGTAATTAGTCTGCAACGGCAATCAAAAACAAACCTATCACTGACAATAACCCTAAACCTAACCCTAACCGACAAAGGAAGCCACTCCTGACCCGGTATCCCTAATTGTTGACTGCATGACCGCACAGACGACTGCACACTTTGATGGCCTCCTAGATCTTTTAGGGTTAGGGTTAGAGTTAACTTGACAAATCACGTTTAAAAACGATACAAATGACACCTGGCGAATGTTTTAAATCAGTTGGACGGTACCCTAACTATGGCGCTACAGTGCCGTCCATCTGGACGGTACTCTAACTCCCGAGGTTACGGTGCCGCCCCGCGTAGCAACTGCATAATTAAAAAGCCCTTAAAATGTACTTTGAAAAAAAGACTTTTTTTGAATTTTTGAATTACGTGAAGCAAGCCCGCCAAGCCGTAAACGTGGTCCTGGAGTAGTTTCTACTATCACCCTCTATTGGTTGTCACTGCATATTCGTCATGCTTGTCTAGTCTATATAATAAACAATTTTGTAATTGACTGAAGTTGTGCGAAATCAAATGCACGCGGCCATTGCAGTGCATGCAGACGACTGGCACGTCTAAAATACGGAAGTGCGAAAGTCGTCACGTATGTTAAATGTACGGTGCTATTGCGGCGGTAATTACCGCTCAAAAAGATTTTTGCGGCTGAAATGTGCGTTTTGTGAAAAATATAAAACTATAACTAACCCTAACCCTTACTACTGAACCCTGAACGATCTATGAGGCCACTCCTAACCCTGAACGATACAGTTTAGGCTCAGAAGAGACTAAAATAGGCGATCTGTGGCGGTATTTACTGCCCTACCTGTTGTCAGTGCTAGCGGGTCGCACTTCCGCATTTTATAGTGTCCAGAGACGAGACAAAGAAAGTTTTCTTTGTTCTTCTTGCCGCTGGCAGTGCTGGTATAATACGCAGAACAGCCAGCTGGCCAGCATTGAAACAGTCAGTAAACCAGCGCAGATTATCTGTAATGTGCCGCCGGCGCTGGTAGAAGACGTGTTGCTGAGTGACGTCACAGGTAAGTTATTGACGACGCGTCAGTGGCAGAGGCTACTGATCTTCACACTAGCCCGTATACTAACCCTAACCTTACTACTGGACTAGGGTTGTTAAGATCGTCCGATTTTTCTAATCGATTAATCGTGAGCAAACGA
>Ga0056139_10000708_pt1 | contig 8300 bp, 7 predicted proteins | sample WorMetTyACAVOLI2_FD_56255 | JGI IMG/M metagenome (GOLD analysis project Ga0056139, IMG submission 56255) | Marine gutless worms symbiont microbial communities from Max Planck institute for Marine Microbiology, Germany - Olavius algarvensis... ...
GGGCGTCGAATGCAGGTGGGGTAGGCAAAAATCGCGATTCTCGACGAATATCTGGCTATCAGATCGACGACTGCTGCAGTGCGATCAACAATTGCGATGGTCAGCTGTGCAGTTTATGGCACAGACCGCCACACATCAGTGAATCTTGTTTATCACAACCAGCATGGACGACCACGACAGAGAGAAAAGAACAGAATTTAACTATACAAGATTGCGCTTGACATATTTTACTATTGAAGCTACTGACAGACACGAAGCGTCGTGCAGCCTCTCTATGACAGCAGGGCTACTTGTTAATGGTAACTGCTTGGCCTGTCTGAACACTGTACAGTCTGTTAATGTCAGCTGATTGTACTCTGGTCTTTGTCTAACATTGTTGACTAGCTGTCCAGCAGTCACACTTAAAGCTCAGCAAGCTTGCATTTTTACGCAGTAGTTCCTCGGTGCTGATGCTTAGTGTATGGAGTCCCCCAAAAAATGAGACTCGCATATTCTTGAATATCTTATACAGTTGTAAGTGTATGCAATGAAATTTAGCATGTGATATCCTAATGGCCTTAGCTATTAAACATGTACATAATTTGCCACCTTACCTTAGTTATGTTTCTACACTACCTGACAAAAACTGAAATGCAACACTGACAAGTTGCAGCAGAGGCTCATTGACACTTAGGACCGTGTTCCTCACGGCATCATCGACGAAGCCATTGACCTGTGGCAAACGCGTTTGCGTGCATGTGTAAAGGCAAAGCGACATCACTTTGCACACCTACTGTGATCTAGCCACACAACCGGCTTTTTCTCAGAGCCACTTCAGACACACCAAAACTGTTTCTTTTCAGAGCCACTGACACTATTGAGAGGAAGACAGCATAAGTTTACGGTTTTTGCATAATGTAAGGTAGTGTAGAAATATAACTAAGGTGAGGTGGCAAATTATATACACATTTAATAGGATATCAGATGCTAAATTTCATTGCAATAGACTTACAACTTTACAAGATGTTCAAGATTACACGAGTCTTATTTTTGGGACACACTGTACATGCTTGTTTACTCATAATAAAGTCTTAAGTGGAATCCTGCTTCAGTTGCATCTGTGTAGACTGTTTTACTTGCACTTGACAAGTATATTTTTGACATTTGTTTGCAGTTGCTTCCCGGCGTAAAAGTTGTCATAGCCAATGCAGAGACAAAAGGACAGTGTGGAGACTCCCATCTTGGAGAGGTATTGTCCTGCTAATCTCGAAGCTGGTATCAGAGTTATAATCACGTTATTTTATTCTGTTTAAAATTGTGTTGGCAGTCTGTCGTATTAATGCATATATGTGTGGCTAAAATTAAGACTTGAAATTAATCATATGTATTTCATGGATTACTTTTAGTGAAGTCTCTCTAGTAATCAACTTGTGAAACTTATGTGGCAGTAGCGTGAAGTCTAGGAATTATAGTATTGGGGAAAACAAATGAAGTGTCGGGGATATTATCACTTAAAGTGCATTATTTTTGTGTTGGAATGATGGATATGGGAAATATTGGCATTAAACCTTCAGTGATAGTCCAAACTGACTGTGTTGTCGTCCAGATCTGGGTGAGCAGTGTGCACTGTGCCAGTGGTTACTTCACCGTCTATGGTGATGAAACTTCCACTGAGGATCACTTCGATGCTCGTCTGGCAACCGGTGACACGCGCACCCAGTACTGTCGGACAGGCTACGTCGGCTTTGTTCGTCGCACCGAGATGATGCAGTCCGACGGAGGTGAGAGAATCTTGTGCACTTACTGTTGCACCCAAGATTCTGTCCCGTATCAGTGATGATGATGTGTAAGCTTTCTTCATTTTTTTAGACATTGAGTCCAGCAGTTTTGCTGAGCTTCCTCCATGTGTCTGCATTATGTACCATGTACACCTGCATCATTTGACTGTTTCGTCAGAACAATGCAGTGTATGTGCTGCTGGTGGCAAATCGTTCTGATGCCAAGCCATTCATTTGCTAGCTGCGTGGGCTGCTAGTGCATCAGTGCATCCTGTAAGACGGCAGTGCTTACTCCGCCGTCTTACGGGATGCATTGACGCACTGGCAGCTGAATGCTCGTATGACTGGTGTTCTGACGTACCTGAAAGAGCACCTTGTTCAACACGCTGCCACTCATCTCACATGCCCTACTGCATTAGCACTTCAACATGCTGCCACTCATCCCACATGACCTACCGCATTAGCACTACTCACCGTCACGAGACTAAACACCGATTCACTAGACGCTCATTCTCGTATGCTGCACCTGTCATCTGCAACAGTTTGCCTGCAGACATTTTAATGTCCAGCTGTAAATCTGGTTTTAAGAGATGCCTAGATACATTTCTTTAAAAACTGTTTTCATCCTTCTCTTTCTGCAGCTCCTCTGTAGCTTTGTGTATAGTGCTCTGCAAACATGCACTCTGATTTTAAAGTTTGCAGTCATCCATCATCATAGTCATGACTGTTTTGACAAGTCTCAGTTAATGTCTTCTGAAAGTGTCACTACTGTTTATCCAACGGGATTTCCAGACCATCAGACCACACACAGTGACGGCATGATGTAGTAGCTACTGATGTATGGCAGATTGAAGATGTTGGAACACATACCTGTAAAACCAGCATAAGCTTTAGTTATACTGCAGTAGATTGGACATACATTCTAAAGTACCAGTAGCTAGTGCATATTGCCAGTAAGTAAATTTTTAAAAAGTTCATGCGATGTCATAATTAGAAGCACTTGGGTCATTTTGGTGGTACATGGCAGCCATTGATCTGATACGGCTCTTTTTTCCAAAATTCACAGTAGTGCTGAAATAGCACCGTACAATATGTTGATGGTATGCTGTGAGTGTTCTTAACAGTTGTGCTTGATTTATTAACTGTGTGCAGTTAATTGGTGACACATAATATGTTTACCGTTTACTATCTGTAGTTGTTTGACTGTTGCTGTGTACGATGTGGACATGCAGAGCGGCACGATGCTGTGTTTGTTGTGGGATCGCTTGACGAGACAATTGTGCTCCGTGGAATGCGTTATCACCCAACTGACATTGAAAACACAGTTGTACGCTGCCATCCAAAAATCTGCGAATGGTTAGCATTATTAATAGTACTAATAGTTGCTCGTGGTAATTTGAAATTGTGGTTACATTTTTACAAACATCTTTTATAACATACTGCCAGTACAAAATATTTATTGTTGGAATATTAGACAGTTTAAATTTATTTAGTTAATTTTTGCATTGGATTATTGTAGGGGTATTTTGCAGTTATTAGTGGATTTGCTTTGTTATTTATATGTTAGAAATCGTTGACTTTGACTGTACTGTTTCGTCAGCAACGTAAAGCCATGTCTGTGAGATTTGCTATAAACATTACATATTATAGTAAAAGTTAAGCTATTGCGGCTCATTAACCGTCATTTTACTGCTTTTGATTGATGTTTGCAGCACTAGGTGCTTCATAAACTTTTGTGATTAGATTAGATTGGATTATTATTTTTTGTTCTCCTGGATAAGGATTACAGTTGTCCAACAGCTAACCTGTCTAACATAGTCATACCAATGGCCCGGCCTATTCGAGCAGTCGGCTGTTGAACATGCCCCAGATGACACATTGGGTAATTTCACTTATTCGGCTTCATTTTTTTTGCTGAGACCAAAGCTTAATCTGAGGGCCCAACGTCGGTCTTAGTCCGAAGCTGAGATTAACCAGTTTTGCTGAGTGCAAATTGATATAACAGGCCAAGGAGACAATAAATATCAATATTTAACAATAGTAATCTGGTAAGTTATTTGTGTCTAATTGATGTGCGTCATTTTCTGTAAAACTCTTAAAGCTTGTATACAGTGTGTACATGTGAGATGTTGCTGTATCAGTGCGGTATTCACGTGGAGCAACTTGCTGGTGGCTGTCGTTGAGTTTGAGTTGACTGAGAACGAGGCTGCCGATGTCATCCCGCTGGTGACAAGTGCCGTCGTTGAGGAGCAGTACCAGATCGTCGGCGTCGTTGTCATCGTTGACCCGGGTGTCGTGCCAATTAACTCTCGTGGCGAGAAGCAGCGTATGCATCTTCGCGACGGTTTCCTCAATGATCAGCTGGATCCCGTCTTCGTTGCATACAACATGTGATTGCTATGTTGTTGCATTTTTGCAAAGTGGAATCTGAATCCATTCCGTGTTTAAGAACAAGTGCAGACTTGATTTCTTTCACTTACTATAGTTTTGCATGTAGCATAAATCTCTTTGTCATGTAAAAGTTACATTAACATTTCAGACACGTGAATTAAGTGTTTAGATAGTTGGTGAGCTGATGCAAGTTTACATCCGGTTTGAATGTATGTTTAACATCCAATGTGATTATGCACTTGCTATATACACTGTGTCTCAGAAAATCAACTACATCTTTGACTATAACTTGAACTTCCTATTTAGTGCAACTCTCTTACCTTAAGAAACTTAAACACCTGAAAATTGTGAATTTAGCCTCAAATTGTGGATTTTACCCAAGAACAGTAAACAAGATTTATTGCAGATGATAAATTTGTTCATATATCAGTAAAATCATGAAATTTCACTGGAAGATGCAATTTTGTTAAAAGTTTCTGTATGTCAAAGGTGTACGATACACAGCGGTTGTGGAACGAATTTTCCGACGGGTTAGAAACGGGGAAATATTGACACTTTGTTGAAGAAAATCTTATTATTGTTCTTTTCTAAACCGAAAGTTGAATAATAAGTAAGCTAAATAATTTAGTTACAGTTTTCACATAACATCCTAAAACTGAAATTTGTAACATTGGGAAAATCAGCAATTTGAGGCTAAATTCATGATTTTCCATCTTTGAAAGTTTCTCAAGGTAAGACAATTTCACGAAATAGGTGAGGTGGGAAAAATGAAGCCACCTTTCAAAGATCTATAGAGTGTATCAAAAATTATTGAAATTGGACAATTCTTGTTCAAGTTGTTATCAAATATGTAATGGCATGTTTTTGAGACACAGTGTTTGTGCATCATTTGTGGCATAATACATTTCTAGTGGAATCAGGCATCTGTATTTACTATAATAACTAGTTGTGTTTACACCGATGTTGTCGCCATTTCTGTTGTATTTAGACACGATTCTGACTGCTTTGAGTGTTAAGACAATTTGTGGTCTCTGTGGAGCATTGGTGTTGAAGGACGAAAAATTGGAGGGGGGGGGGGTGAGCATATCATGGGGGTCTGAGAGTCCAAAGGCAGAGCTCTAATGGAGTTCTGGGCTTTATTCCCCACAGGCTGAACAATATACACTGTGCTCAGAAATAATGAATTATATGAATTATGAATAACAATGCTAGCACAAGATGTTTGATGATGGAGGATGGAGTCTGATCTAGAGTCGCTGATGAGGGTAATTGACAATAATTGTAAGCTTTTGCTTGCATAAATATATATGTGCTGTATTTATATTATTGGCTCATTTGTATTTCATTACTTTTTGTAGCACTCGTGTTTATTTGCACTGTTGAAGGTTTGATTGATTCTGTTGGTATGAGTCGATCTTTATTAATTTCAATTGCCGATCATTCTTATCAAGAGCGCAAGACAGCCCTGGCTGACTGTGCTTGTTCATAGACAGTGCTGAAAATTTAAGGTTCTAATTAATGGTTATGGGTAAGCTATTAAGACACTGCAATGTTAAAGTACAGTACAGCATTGACTGACGTCCAGTAGTCGTTGGCCATGCAACTGCAACATTGATGAGTTAACGATCTCACTATCATTTTCTTTATCAGGTTCTTTTATCCCATCAGAAATTATCTTCTGTTAGGAAATACCTTCAGCAAGCATTTAAACCCATGCTTTTTACTCACTACCATTTTGTGAAGTGTTATTTTCAGCGGTAAATGCTGTTGCTGCAGCAACACTACTGACATTTTATTATGTTGCTGTTAGCTAACAGTATTTAACATATAGACAAAGTAGTGAGTCCAAAAATATGAAATTACGAACCATGACAGTTTATCCCTCAGCTTCTTCTATCATGTACATATAAACTTATGCTGAAATTTTGTTAAAAGTGGGTATAAAATACAGTACAGTGGCTAAAAAGGTTAGGGGGGGGGTATACTGAGGGAAATTTTCTCCGACTCAGAAGTGAGAGTGGATCAGTCCCATGATCGCCCAGCTAGTCCGGTGTAATAATATTACTGTGAAAGTCGTTGAATTTTAATGCGGACGATGTTTATCTTCCAAGTTTGTACACGTTCCGCTGTGTTCCCTCTATGTGTTCTGTACAATTACTAGAAGTTGTTGTATGGGTGTCTCGAAAATTACCAGCAGAAATCTTCTGCACTGACTATTGCAGCCAAGCTTCTGCCACTGTGACATTTTATATATCTGCAGAGCTGATCGACTGTTTGCAGCCATACGGAAGATGATGCCACTGATTCAGTGGCTGGACAATATTTCCAGTGTTTTAGCAGCTGTTCACCATTTCACACGTGGACAACTCTGTGTGGTATTACATGAGAAACAGAACCACAGCTTTTTTTGTAATCTTGCAGCTTCGCTCAATTTTTGGAGTTTGCACTGTATGAATTTACTTAGTCGGCCTCAACATTTGTGAATAGCTCTTGCTTACGTGAATATATGTGCTGTATTTATATTATTGGCTCATTTGTATTTTGTCACTTTTTGTAGCACTCGTGTTTATTTGAACTGTTGAAGCTTTGAGTGATTCTGTTGGTATGAGTCGATCATTATTAATTTCAATTGCCGATCATTCTTATCAAGAGCCACAATGTGTAAGCACAAGACAGCTCTGCCTGACAGTGCTTGTTCACAGGCTGTGCTGAAAATTGATGTTTATGAGTAAGCTATTAAGAAACTGCAGCGTTAAAGTAGAGTTCTTCATTGAAGTGTGCTCACATTGCAGTGCTGTGAATTGTGCAGACTTTATAAAGGTAAAATGTAAGAGATAAGGGGATTTATATAGCGCCTTTATTGTAGTACATCACACTCAAGGCACTCAGGCATGTTGTGTTGCTAATGTTCGTGAAAACTCGGAGCACGTACACATAGAGCAATAACACAATCAAGACCATGGTTCCAAAACAAAGGTCAGACAGAAAACCATCATAAGATAAGACACAAGTGAGGAAAGACACTGTCTTGAGACTTGACATGACTTCTCTTGGTCTTTGTAGAGCACGTCTTCTGTAACCAGTCGGAACTGATTTGAAACACACACTAACAAGACCACCCTATATTGTGTGCGACTGTAGTGACACGGATACAGCAGTTACTCAATATGATAAAACTTGCAGCTGTGAATATGCAAATGTGTATATTGCTATGAAATGTTGGCTGATGCATGTTGTGATCTGTTTTCGTCATTATCATATATAACTTAACAGTTACTGAAATGTTATCACTATAGTCAATGCTGTCGGGTGTTGCAGTGATTCTTTTAGGCTTGTTTTCAGTGCACATTGTGTCGTGTGCACGTTGTTGTTGTCGTCTGTATGGTAATTAGTGTAATTGCTTGCAGCGTTTTTGTACATTTTTTGTAAATATCAATGAATATAGCGTAATTACAGTGTTTTTGTTACACGTTTTTATAATTATGTAGAGCATAGTTAATAATTAAAGCAGGTTGTCGAGGGTTGTGTTGTGTGTTGTGTTATTTCACATCTGGTAGTCTGTCAGTTACTGTATATTATGATGTATAAGTCCAAAAATTTTGAGCAATTTTTGCCGTAAAAATCGAGCAGTTGATGTAGGTGTGATGTGCATTTGCCTCGGCATTCACAGTTAAGACGCTGTATGCATGTGTACAGCTGAGCTGGTGTACAAACTGCATTAGTCTGCATGACTGGATCACTCCTCTTTATCAGTTGTCTTATAGGTGGGTCTCCAATTTTGGCTGTTTTTTTTCAGCCTCCGAGATACGGGATCGATTTGTGTGCAGATTGCCCTATACATGGGAATATATGGGGCACTTAATGCTCTCTGCAGCTCATGACGTATGCTGTGTTCCTTTGTGTTCGTGAACCTGTAATCGCCGTGTTTGCGAGTATGAAAAATGACTCATGAAAGTGTGAAGTTGTGAACCGGAGAAAAATTTAGTGCTCCCAGTAGTCACGAATATGCATGTTGCTGTGTACTACATGGCAACAAACTTTGACGGCCACAGATATGAAGTGATGTGTAGTGCTGGGGGCCGATTAACAAAGCATCTTAAGATTTATCATAAGAATGTCATAAGATTATCATAAAATGGTCGTAAGTTGGGA
>Ga0056139_10000729_pt1 | contig 8214 bp, 7 predicted proteins | sample WorMetTyACAVOLI2_FD_56255 | JGI IMG/M metagenome (GOLD analysis project Ga0056139, IMG submission 56255) | Marine gutless worms symbiont microbial communities from Max Planck institute for Marine Microbiology, Germany - Olavius algarvensis... ...
ATAACTTAGCGCTTATGGGGTTTATCCCCGCCTAAACGGCGGATACCGCCGTTGTCCAGCAACGAATCGACTGAGTGATTCTATAATCGACTAAGTGAGATTATCAGTGATCGTCGCCAAGCTCTTGGCGGGGATAAACCCCGCCACTACAATACTAGCCCTGAAAAACGGGGTATGACATAGAATTTCTGCGGCCAGTTAAATCTTTAGCAAAATTAAATTGATTGATGCAAAGGAGGAATTATGACCAACCTTAAAGACAAAACCCTGTTCATTACCGGAGCCAGCCGGGGTATCGGAAAAGCGATCGCACTGCGGGCCGCCAGGGAGGGCGCCAATATCGCTGTGGCGGCCAAAACGACCCGGCCGCATCCGAAGCTTCCGGGTACGATTTATACCGCGGCCGAGGAATTCGAGGCGGCCGGCGGCCGGGCCCTGCCATGCAGTGTAGACATCCGCTTCGAGGACCAGGTGGAAGCGGCTGTGGCCCAAACGGTCGCTGAATTCGGCGGCATCGATATCCTGGTCAACAACGCCAGTGCGATTCACCTGACCGACACGGTCTCGACGCCCATGAAACGCTACGACCTGATGCACCAGATCAACACGCGCGGCACGTTTCTGTGCTCGCAAAAATGCATCCCGCACCTGGCGCAAGCCGCCAACCCGCACATTTTGAACCTTTCACCACCGCTGAACATGGAAGCCAGATGGTTCGCGCCGCATGTGGCCTACACCATGGCCAAGTTCGGGATGAGCATGTGTGTTCTGGGGATGGCCGAGGAACTCAAACCTAAAGGAATTGCGGTCAACGCCCTGTGGCCGCGGACGACCATCGCCACGGCGGCTGTGAAAAACCTGCTCGGCGGAGCGGAGATGATGCAGGCCTCGCGCAAGCCCGAGATTATGGCGGATGCCGCTCATGCAATTCTGACCAAACCAAGTCGCGAGTGCACCGACAACTTTTTTATCGACGACCGGGTGCTGCAGTCGGAGGGCATCACCGATCTCAGTGCCTACGCCGTCGATCCTGCGGCGGAGCTGATGCCCGACTTTTTTGTCTAATTATAGCGGTTGTCAAAAGTATGCTCCAATGGGCCAAGGTTTATTACCTGGGAAATCGCATTTGCAGCGCAGTTATGGGCAGCAATGGCGAAGGATTTAGGTTTCAGGTGTCAGTGTTCAGGTGTCAGTACCTTGTGCCTCGGTTCCCTGACACCCGAACCTCCTGTAACTTACAACATGTTGTCAGAAAAGGGGAGCTAAGGGCCTAAATTCAGCTCAACTGAGACTACCTTATTTTTGCAGCTAGAACCGATTTTTTTATGGCTATCTATCAAGCTGGCAACTAAACAGCCGACTCCGTCATGCCGGACTTGATCCGGCATCCAGTGCATTGCTGGATTGCCGCCTGCGGCAATGACGAACTTCGGGTAGTTATCCACGTGAGCAGTTTGTTGAAAATCCGGCGGTCAAGGCCGGATTTTCAGGGTATTGGTTTGGCTGAAGGAGGGCGCTTCTAGAACGAACAGGCCTTGCTGGCAGGGGTGCCGAACAGGTAGACAGAAAACGCAATTGCCGGTATCGCCACGAGTAAGCCGACAACCGGAGCCAGGATAACAAAACCGGCAATACCGCAAAGGATCGCAATCAGAAGCAACGCCACACCCGCAGCTATTTCTCCGAATTTTTCAAATTGACAGTACAAGCGTTTCATATTTAACCTCATATCATTTTTCTTATAAAGCCAAGAAAAATGGTTTATTATTTATTCGTTTTCAATGGTCCTTTCCAAAACCTAAATCCGGGTTTCGATAAGTCAATATCGGGATGGATTTAATCGATAGAGCGCAGCGATGCCACCAATCCAAAATCCGAAATCCAAAATCTAAAATTTACATATAGCGCTATGCCCTTCGCGCCTTCCCCGCCCCGATCTCTTTATAGCCGTCGATAACGCGCTGCTGCCACCGGTAAATATAGCCATGGGTATCCGCGGCGGCCTGTTGGGGATTGTGGAGCAAATCATAGCGCGAATGATTGATTCTGATAAATCGTCGGAACTCGTCTTCAACGAAAACGCATATAGCTTTATTCAGGGCATCGTAGATGGCGTCGTCCACCGCGTTGAAGTCAAAAAAGGAAGCCGCCTTTTGAATGATATTGCGCCCAATATTTTCCGGCGGCGATTGCCGGGCCGATGTTTCCAGTAGTTGATTGACGATGACCACGAGACCCATCAAAAATCGCTTCTTAATTTGCGCCAGCTGATCCTTCTTCCAGAGCAGGCGGTTGCGATCCATGCTGAGCTCACACTTTTCATCCCCGACCAGGTTAAGGCGTCCGATGACATGTTCGCCGGCGCTGTCCGGCAGCAGGTAATCGACCTGGGTGATAAATATTCCATCCTGGAAGATTGACACGCCGCCCCTGGAAGATTCCATGTCATAGATGTACTGGTGATTCTCTTTAACCCTTAACAGCAGGTGCCCCTGGGAGCTTGCAAAATTCAATTTGGTGGTAAACTTGGTCCCCCACCGGATTTCTTCATCATAGTTCAGGGACTCTTGGCCCAGCACCGTGCGAGCTCCTTTTTCATCCACGAAATCCAAAGCAATCGGCAGAAACCGGACATTGGTTTTGAGGTACCCGAGATATTCCAGACTGCGGCAATATTGCCGCACATTCTCTTTTAAAACGACGGTGACTTCGGTGCCGACCGGGAGCTGCTCGTCGGCAACCCGCACATCGAAATAATCGTCGATGTGGGTGATCGTAATAATGAATCCCTCTGATCCGGCCTGGCGAGTTTTGATGACCACCTGTCGCGATACCAGAAAACTGGAAAGAAATCCGATGCCGAACTGACTGATAAAGCTGAATTGAATATTCGCATCGCGATTGACCCGCACAATCTCATCAGACTGATAAAACGACAAGCCGATGTTGAGAAAATACTTTTCAATCCACTGTTTGCTCATCCCGATCCCGTTGTCCCGGAACGTAATCCGATCCAGATCGGGGCTGAAATCGATCCCGATCGCCGGGGTGAAACCGCGCTCCTGCATTTGTCTCAGGTTGCAGGCATCGACGGCGTTTTGCACCAGCTCTCTGAGAAACACGCGCCGGTCCCGGTAAAGCGTGTTTCCCGCAAACAGCTGCAGGGCGGAAGAGGTGTCCACCCCGAACTTAAAATCAATCGGTTGATAGCCTTGCGGTGTGATTTCAAACTGAACCGCCGTGAACAAAAAACGCGGACGGACGATTCGATTGAGGTCGTACAACAGGCGCTGGAGATAGGATTCGTAGCGTTTGAGCGCGCGGTGGACTTCGGCATCACGGCAGTCGATCTGCACCAGAATGGTGGCCTGGACATGGGGGTGCGCACCGGCCGATATTACGGTAAAAAGCTTTTCCATTGCGCTGTTCTTGTTGCATACGGCACTTTTGGGCAATAGCTCTCGCAGGTGATTTAACGTCCCGGGCGCTGCCAGGTTGAAGCCCATGGCAAGCCTCAGGCAAGCTGCCAGAAACTGAATGTTCACGTCGTGCTTGCCGTCATATAAAACCCGAGGCGGTATTTCATCGGCCAGGCCATCTGAGGCAAAAATGCCTCTGCCGATCAAGTCGAGAATCTCAGTTTGGCCTCCAACCTCAATATCAAGCGTGGGCCAATCGGGTTTTGTCGATTCAGGGGTTGAGATCGTTGAGGCTAAATTTTTCGGGAGAACATTTCCGGCGGGATTAAAGTTCTCCGCACCACCAATGCTGATTAATGTAGAGGCCGCCAGAAGAAAGAATATATCACAGGGATTGGACCGCAAATTCTGCTGTTGCTCATCGTCCAGCAGCCAGGTTTCGAGAATTTCGATTGCCCGGTCGCCGGGTTTAGGATCTAAACACGCCAACCCGGATGAACAAACCCGGTTCCGGATAGCGTTCAAATCCCTTTTTTGAAGGTCGTTCAACAGATTGTAAAGAGACTGGTTTTCTGCGTGCCCCATAAAATATCCATCCCTATAAATATACGGGGGCACCCGATTGTGAATCCATGGATGTCGCCGCCCAGTGATGAGTATTCGTTCAACTGAACTGTGACCAATAGAAATGTATTAGCATGGTAGCGGAAATTGACTAAAAATTTCGACCCCGGAATAAGGGCGTGACGGAGCGATAACGAATTTGGATTGAAGATTTTGAATTTCGGGTATAAATCTTGAATAATGGATATGGGTTCAAAACTCCTATTATAAATCCGCATTCTGCATTCCGAAATCCGCAATCAATTGTCTCCAAATCTCCGGACCCATTTTTATGGTCATAACCAATTATGCCTGAATTGGCCCCAACAATCTCGGTTTAGCATTATAAACCGAACTATCCACCGGCTGTCCAGCCGGCGTCGACATTGATAACAGCCCCGGTTAAAAAGCGGCTTTCCTCCGACGCTAGCCAGCGAACCGCGTTGGCGATGTCCTGCGGGGTGATGCGTCGATCTCTGAACAAATGCCCCTTGGAGAAATGTTCATAGATGTCTTTATCCAGATTGATTTGAGCTGCCAATCCATCCAACATTGGAGATTCGACCGTCCCCGGGCAAATGGCATTGACGTTGATGTTGTGGTCGGCCACTTCCATCGCCAGTGCCTTTGTCAGGCCGATAACGCCGTGCTTGGCGGCGGCGTAGTGAACCGAAAGGCCCAGACCTCTCAATCCGGCCACCGAAGATATGTTCACTATCTTGCCATACTTGCTGTCGACCATGTGAGGCACCGCATATTTACAGCAAAAAAAAGTCCCTTTGAGGCATACATCCAACACCTCGTCCCAGGCTTTTTCGGTAATTTCCGTCAATGGGAACAGCGATATGATACCGGCATTGTTCACTAGGATGTCCAGCTTGCCAAATTCAGCGACAACCTGATCAATTGTTTTCCGCACCTGATTTTCATTGCGCACGTCACAATTGAGGCCCATGGTCTTGACCCCTATGGCGGCGATATCCTGCACGCTAGTTCTCAGGTCTTCCTGCGACGACATGCAATAGGGTACGGTTTCAAGATCATGACAGATGTCCACAATCGCAACCGACGCACCACGCGAGGCCAGGATGCGGGCGATGGCCAGGCCGATATTGCGGGCGCCACCGGTAATCAGGGCGGTTTTATTCTCAAAATCCTGCTGGATTTCTGTGTTCATACGGTTTAATCCCTTCCAGTTGCTGGGATTAATCTTCAGATGGGCGGTCCTTTTTAACTATCTTCAAAATGGCACTGTTTGTCAATACGAACTTGTCCGCTGCGCTGATATCAGCCTGCCAACCTTCCACGCCGGCGATCCCGGCCAACTAACCGTCAATGTGGGTTTACTTTTCGCATATTTGCTGCTAAACAGTGGGTCACTGCGCCAGTATTAAACTGACCATCGTTCTGATTGAAATGCCGCTCGATAGAACCAACTAGGATAAATAAGATTCCTTCATTCCAGATATAAATATGACGGTACCAGAAGATTCTCTGCTTAAATTTGAAATACCTGAGGTGATATACGGTGTCGGTTCGCTTTGCCAAATGGGCAAGTGCTGCCGACGGATGGGCGGAGAGCGGATTTTTCTGGTCACTGATCCCGGTTTAATTGCGGCCGGCTGGGCTGACGAGAGCGTTAAATATCTGGCAGAAGAAGATCTGCAATATGTCGTCTACGACAACGTCGTGACCAACCCGCGAGATTATCAGGTGGAACAGGGAGCGGAATTATATCGCCGGAAAAAATGTGATGTCATTGCCGCGGTTGGTGGCGGCAGCCCGATTGATACCGCCAAGGGTATCGGGATATTGACTTCTAACCACGGCCGGATTCATGAATATGAGGGAGCCAATCTGGTGACGCAGCCGATACCGCCGCTGGTATGTGCGCCGACCACCGCCGGCACCGGCGCGGATGTCAGTCAATTCGCCGTGATTGCCAACAAACGCACCAAGGAGAAAATGACCATCCTGAGCCGGGCCATTACGCCTGACATTACGCTGATTGATCCCCGGCTGCTGACGACCAAACCGCCTGAGCTCGTTGCCGCCACGGGGATGGACACCTTAACCCATGCCATCGAAGCGTTTGTGTCCTCTCTGTCATGGCCCATGACCGATCCGCATGCCATTCACGCTATTGAGTTGGTTGGCGAACACCTTACCAAAGCGACCCGCACAAGTGATATGAGTGCCCTGGAGGGTATGTCGATTGCCTGTCTGGAAGCCGGTATGGCCTTTTCGAATGCCATTCTGGGCGCCGTGCACGCCTTGGCACACCCGTTGGGCGGACTGTATGATATTCACCACGGACTGGCCAACTCTTTATTGTTGCCGGTGGTTATCCGCGAAAACTTGGGGCATGTGCCCGCCAAGTTTACCAAAATTGCGCGCGCCCTGGGGGCCGAGACTCGCGGCAGGTCGATCGAGGACGTCGCTCAGGAGGTGCCGCATCAAATTGAGCAGTTGATTGGAAAATTGGAACTCCCGACCCGACTGTCCCAGGTGGGGGTGGACGGAGCCGATATCCCGCGCCTGGCTCAAATGGCGGAAGCGGATATCTGCATGTTGACCAACCCCCATCGTTATATGAAAAGCGAAATCGAAACCATGTACCATGAAGTGTTGTAGGATAGCCCCATGAAGCGCGACAAGAACAATCCCGTCCACGACTTCAAAGGCATCGGTTTCTCGAAAATGGGCCACTTCAAGGAAGTGCGGTCCAAAATAAAAGAACTTGAAAAACTGAATGTCAAGCTGGCAAGACGCGGCAATCGACTGGAGGCCATTTTCCACAGCATGAGCGACGGCGTTACCATGCTTGACCGAAATTTAACCATCGTTTTCGCCAATCATGTTCAAAAAAATATGTTTCCCGACGTCTCCCTAATCGGCCAAAAATGCTACCGTGCATTTTATCGCAAAAATAAAATATGCAAAAATTGTCCATCCCTGAAAACGATTGAAACCCTAGAAACCCAGCGGGGGGAGATAATGCTCAAGACCGGTGAGTTTTCCGGCCGTTATCTGGAATGGACAACTTCTCCCATTAACGACCGCTTCGGCCAAGTTGAAGAAATTATTCTGCTGATGCGGGACATCACCGAACGCAAAGAGTATGAATTCAGACTCATGCAGGCGGACCGCATGGCCGCGATCGGTTTTCTGGCGGCCGGAATCGCTCATGAATTGAACAACCCGCTCACCTCGATCGCCGGTTTTTCAGAAGGTCTGCTGAAACGCCTGGCGAAAATGAAGGGTCTGCTGCCTCCGCAGCATTCCGCCACGTTCAGTGACTATTTAAATATTGTCAACGATGAAGCCTACCGGTGCAAATCAATCATTCAGAATCTGCAGGACTTCAGCAACAGTTCGGCGGATGAATATGATACGATCCGGGTCGATCGGATTTTGAATGCATCCGCCTCGCTGTTTCGGCAGCATGCCCGGGATAATGAGATCGAAATTGTCGTTAGAAACGATTTGGCTAGGGGGTTCAACCAAATCATCGGCATCGAGTCCCAGCTAAAGCATGTCTTTTTGAGTTTGTTCAAAAACGCGTTTAAAGCCATGAAAAATGGCGGTACGCTAACCGTATGGGCTAAAAATGAAGGCAACTCGATCGAAATTCAGATTGCTGATACACGGGACAGCACCTCCGGTGACGAACTTCTCGATCTCTACGAACAGTCATGCTTGGGCAAGCCGATTGGAGAAGCATCGCGTCTGGATCTATCGATTTGTCTCAATATTATCCAACATCATCAGGGTGAAATCCAGGTATTACATAACCAGCCTCGAGGTGTCACCTTTGTCCTGCGCTTTGCCGCCGATTTGCCCTGAAACGCAAGGCTTTTGTCGGGTTTTACAAGACCGAGCCTAAATCAGTAAATATCCGAGCCCAGAGAGCCCGGCTTTGGTCCAGCCCGGAGGGGTGATGAAGGTCGCAACTTTTACCAGCAGTATTCAGGTTTCAGGTGTCGGGTGTCAGGTGTCAGGTGTCAGCAACCGAAGTCGACCCGCTGGATGGGAATCGCTCATGATTTTTTTTTCACCACTGATGACTTTCAGCCTCAACCCATTCCGGGTTCAGAACTCAGGGTTCGTTTTTTCCTGACACCTGACACCCGACACCTGAAACCATAATGAACTTGGACAGATGGCATAGCCGACTGTCTCTGACCTGGCC
>Ga0056139_10000741_pt1 | contig 8148 bp, 4 predicted proteins | sample WorMetTyACAVOLI2_FD_56255 | JGI IMG/M metagenome (GOLD analysis project Ga0056139, IMG submission 56255) | Marine gutless worms symbiont microbial communities from Max Planck institute for Marine Microbiology, Germany - Olavius algarvensis... ...
CGGAGTCCGGGACAACCGCAGCACCATAAATACCAAAACCGGATATGATGATGATGATAGGAACAACTTATGAAAACTAAAGAAAATCTTGAGATGTTTTGAAAATTGAGCCACAGCAATCTCCTATGTTTGCCATATTGAGTCCATTGGGTACACACTACACAGCCTGGCAGAAGGGAAAATTGGCTAGTGAAAACTGGTGTAGTAGTGTTTATGTAGGTAAATGGCTGTCATTATAACTTACCATTGCAGCATTTATGTTGGTTCGTTGAAACTGCCCAGGAATGTTGACTTGATGCTGATGTAGTACTGCTGATTATAGTAAGAGTTGATACAATGTGTATATACTGTCACAAATAACCAGACCACTGTTCCATTTTCAAACAACTCCAACAAATCTGACCCTTTATCAGTAATTTTTGGTATAATAGAATAGTCAGTTCTACAGCTACGTTGATCGAGGCCAATGCGTTGCCACTAAGCCAAACTGCCAGTGTCTGTGAATGTAGTTTCTATATACAATCATGCAGCCTGACGTGACAGTTGGTTACTGATTGATAACTGTCATTAATGTCAATCAACAGTGTTGGTTACATATACCCACAGTGTGACAATGTTACTGACCAGGACACAGCTTTTCTTAACATCATTTCAGACATGGCTCGAGTGTACAACTGGGACGTCAAACGGCGTCAGTCGGAAAAGACTAGTGCGTCTTAAGTTTGACATGCAGATGACATGAGTTCAGTTTGTTACTTGTGTTGTTGTATGTTTGTCTACTTGTCCAGTTACGGAACCAAGGAGATTGTTTAAAGACATTGGGCGACTTTATGTTTTGCTTAAACTTAACGGTTAAACCAAAGCCTAATCCTGACCGTAAAATTTGCTTTTAAATCAATGCTGAGATTAACTTGGGTTTTAAACTCGCTGACAACTTGTTATTGCAATGGAAGTTCATGGTTTTGCAAAGAGGTTAACTACAGTTATAAATGTACTTCACTCAGGCACGGCACTTGACTACCATAGTGATGCCGATAAGAATTTGCATGTTGTCAGCTAAGCAACGGATAAAGGTGTTTTGGTTTCAAACCCAGGTTAGAGAGTATTTTTAGTACAGCAGTCTGTCAAAAGTAAGTTTGGTTGTAAACTAGGTTGTTCAGATGAACTTCCAAAACCAGTTTGGTTTTGAAGTCACATTTTGTGGAAGAAGCGATTGGTTTTAAACTGCGTTTAAAGCAGACTTCTGCATTACTCTGCTTTTTACTTAAACTGAGTTTTAAGCCGAGTTACAATTTAACACTTTTAGTTTAAAACTGGGTTTAAGCAAAACAGTCGCCCAGTGTATTGTGTGCACAATTCACTAAGCACAGATACAGATCTACTTGTGTAGGTATTATGTTCTCAGGCAGCTTGTAGTGTATCCTCGGACATTGCTACCTGCTTTGCCCAACTTTATTTCTGTGATGGCTGTTATCAAGAATTGTAGTTGAATGTACAGTGTTGTGTTGTACATTGTATGGATTGGTAATTACAAAGTGACTCAACTTGCAGTGCACCAAGAAGCTAGCAGCCATTCATTTCTAACAATGGCGGTCCACATCAGTTTGTAGCCGTAATTGTTTCTGAATTTGAATTAATACTTTTGCTGTGCAAAACTGGAAAAAGTTAATGTTTCAGACTAGTGGTAACAGTATCTGGTGTGCTAGACGTACTACAGTAAGTAACAGTGTGGAAATACATGCAGCCGTCTAAGTTTGCAATTTTTGAACATCTTTCAGAACATGTGTAATGAATAGCACATAAACACTGATCACTTTACACTATTGGTGTGCTGATGTAGCGGCTGTTATTCAGAGTGTTGACCAAGTTCCGTTCATCCCTACTACTTTTGTTTGTGACGTAAATCATTGCAAGTCTTGGAGTGTTGAAATATTGTATTTGTATGAAGTTTGCATGTAATTAGCCTTATCCATTCTACACATCTAAGAAGCAGGTTTTGCATATATTAAAAAGATAAAATAAACTTATTTTGAAATCTGTTGTTTATCAAACAGTGACATCAGTGTTTTAGAGCAAGCACTTAGCCAAGGATCTGCAAGTCGTAATATATGCTCAATAATAATTTAATCCAATTGGTAACAAAAAATAAAAAATACCCAACACATAAAAGGGAGTCTTGTCAGAAAACATTGCAGACTTTAAAACGATAAATTTTTATACACATTTGGAGCATTTCTTTAACCTTTGTATTTCCGGGGTATTTAATTGTATGATAAAAATACAAAACATGGACCCAGCGAAGGACTAATCGAGCAAAGACTTCAAATACTGTTCTTAACGAGTCCTTGAGGACATTGAAAATATTACCTTAGATTGTACAAAAAATGTTACTTTTCATATTATGTTGGTGTAGCAATATGCATTCGGGATATGAGGACCAAGATCTGAGGTATGAGAGTGGTTCTTTGAATGAGTAGAATCTACCATTCATTACATTTGTCAACCACTTCATTGTATGGTTGGCAACAGCTAATGACCATTTCCTTACAGTGTCTCCAACAGTTTGTCATCTGCCGTCTTAACTGCAATACTTCCCTGTCTGCTGTTTGATGTTATGCATCCCTGGTCTGAGCCGTCTGACACTGTTTGCCATCCATAGTGCCTTCCAACTGTCAGTACAATTTGCCATAAACTTCCGTGTGCTAGATATTCATCAATGGCTAGAAGTAAAGTTACTGTTTTATCACAAACAGATGAATCATAGTTAAGTTGTAGAATGGTGGTATATGCCATGCTATTACATATTTTAAACTTGCTTAATCTACAGTAGTAAAGATTTCTAACATATTCACCTGTGTTATTGAAATTATTATTATGGTTACTAATAAAGCAAATGTTACATTGTCTGCATTGTGATCTAACATATCTTTGACTATGTTAGGTGACCTTGCAGTCTTCCGACTATGTCACCCTAATCTGTTCTTTTTTACATTACATTACATTAAGTCACAACTGAGTCATCTGGTAAAGCTTTTAAGCTCTGCTGGAACTGAAGAGTGACAGTGCAGCTGTAATGGCTGACAATAAAGTATCCTAATGCGGTATGTTTCTTCCATGTTGATCTCCGTTTGTTGCAGTTAATTAATCATGAATAAAAGTAATTCTGTCGTATCACTGATACTTTTAATCATATGAAACCATTTATTCATAGGTAGTACATGTAATCTAACACTGGCTTTTAGTTTCAGCTTGTTCTCTAGTTTCAGTTGCTTACAACTAGAGTCAAGATACTGATTTAAACATTTCAGACTGTAAATTAAAAACTATCCATTACTTTCATCAGATTCTCGGTTATTTAATTTAAAAAGGTATGAAAAATTTCTGATAGTACAGTGTTAAAATACTGCAAAAATATTAAAAACAACATAAAAGATGTTCACAAAATAACTGACCAACAACAGTAAAAATGCAATGATGTGTTACATAAAAAACAGATGGAAGATTACAAACTGTCATGTCGTACAACACAAGTAACTGATTATTAGTACACTGAACACACAATAAACCATTCGGTCACTTTTAATACTTTTGTTTTGATGAACTAAAATTCAAACTGTTTTAGTTACACAGTGTTATCAAAAAGAGTAAAATTGACAAACTGTATTATTGGCCCATTTAAAAAGTACACTACTACAGTTCATTAACTGCTATATTCACTGATCAGCAAGATGACACATTTATTAAGAGCAGAAATTGTTATGAATGTTGGCACGGATATCATGAATGTAGAAAGGTTGTTAACACACAATGAGGATGTCTCACAGGTCATAGATGTAGTCCCCGGAATTGATGCCGCCAACCACTAAGCTACTATCAAACATCAATGTTTTGTGAATACTGTATATACACCGTCCCAAAAAAGTAGTACACCAAACTCATGACAATAACTTCTTAACGGACTTTCAAAATTCTTTCATTGTTGTAAACCGAAGTAAATTTCCAACAAAACCCATATAATACTTACTACAGTGTGTTGCCGAACTACCTTGCAAAAGTTGAGGTTCGAATCTGTTGTAATTTTGAAGAAAAAAAACAATCTAAAAATTGTGTCACATCTGACAAAAACTGAAAGATCTCTTGTCATATGGCTGAATATTGTCACAATACATCTTGCTGAAGGTGTCCACCTTTTGCCCGCACACATGCGCGAAGACGTCCACGCCACTAGTCAATTGCATTGTCAATGATGGTCTGGTCAATGCCATGACAAACGTGCAGAAAATACTTCAGTTCACAACGCTTGTTTAGACAAAATCGTCTCGATATTTACAAAGGATATTTAACAGGAATCGGAAATTGAAACAAGTAAGTAATCTAAATGCATTAAAATTGAGTGTGTTCGAAAATCACTGCACGTTGTATTTTCTTCCAGATATGCCAAAACTGGAACTTTCACAAGGTAGTGTGACAACATACCGAAGGTATGGCGGGAAGTATTATATGCATTTTGTTGGAAATTTATTTCTGTTTACAGCAATGAAAGAATTTTTAAAATCCGTTAAGAATTCACAGAGTTATTGCCATGGGTTTGGTGTACTACTTTTTTGGGACACTGTATATTTCAATGTGTACAAGTTTTTGCATCATTGAATTATTAACAGAACAAAATTTAAACATGTACACGAGTACGACAGTTACTAATAGTAGGCCTATAGTATCGTGAACCAATATTATTTAAAATAAAAGGTACTGAAATGCGGCTTAGTAATAGATGAGTTCTAACTCAGGCCCTAAATCGTTAGCAAACTGCTAAGACCGACTGCTCAGGTTTACTGGTCAAACCAACCATTAACATAACATCAATTAAGCCAGCCACTAACATCTCAAATCAGTCAAACTTTACTTCTGTGACAGCTGTTATGAAGGCCTGATTGCACTGACCACACTTATTCGTATGCAGAGATTAACTCCAGCGTTAGGAATAGGAATTAATCTCTACTTAAAGTTAAATCGTACTCCAACGTACTTTTTTCTGTTCAACAATGTATTACAAAAATTGTAATTATTTAAAAAAAAATAAAGCATAAAAACGAACTTTGTTATGTCAATGTTTGGTGCTATAAATAGAATGACTATACAGGTACTCTTAAAATTTCTAGAGTTCATACGCCTTTACCACAGTCAACAACATCATGTGTGAGGTAATCTAGTTCCTGCTTGCGTACGTAATATTGTTTAGAATAGCGGTATTTCAGTTTTGTTTACAGTTGTTGTATAAAAAAACTGGATGGGGATGGTGCAATACAGTCATACAATAAGTACACAACAGCTGACTCAGCACACTCAAAAATAAAAACTCTTTAAAGTATCTTCTCGCCACACAAGCGGATTAAATTTAATTGATCTAAAATGACATGTATACATACACTACACAGTGAGTAAATTTTTGGCTAATTCATTTTTGGGCCAGAGTACCCGGTTGGTGCAATTGGCCCCGAGGGCTAAACAGCTGGTTCCGGAGTCTAAGATGATGTGTTGTTAATGCCATTGCTGTCGTTAATAGTGCCGAAGCAGTTTGCACAGCTATAAGTCCATAAGCAGAGAGATGGGACAGTGGTCACTGCCATGTACACTGCTATGAATGATGGAGTCACACAGCGAGTCCTTCAGCTTCTCTGATATCACAAAGTAATCCAGTCTCCTGAAATATAACACAGATACCAACACTATACAGATCTACAGAAAGTTAGCAAAAGTAATTCATGTAAGTAGTCCTGCAAGTTTACTTTATAAACTGACAAACTACAGTATTAGACGTTACACTTCACCCAAAAACCACAACCACTTATGTACATGTATATTGGCCTTATCAATGTTAAACCTGCACTTTGGTTGCTTTTAGATTTAATAACTAGAATTATTTCGGACTGCTTTATTTTTTTGTGTTTCTGTATCTCAATACTAGTATTGTTAATACATGTATAGGAATTACTTTAATTTTTGTCGTTCTCAGCTAATCTAGAACGAGACTTGGTGATAGGTGGCACGTCCATCGCACTCTGGTGACTTGTCTAAACTAATGATTCTAGCATCACAATCACTTCACTCCCTTCAACCCTAATCCTAGAAAGCCCAACACAAGCCTGTGTCTGTGCTTACTGTGTACAGGGTTGATGTTCGAACTTGGTGTTCGTCTTTGGGTTGTCAATATCTGTACATTCCACATGAACTGAGCATAATTCTAGTGATGATGCATCAGGGCGCTTTGCTGCTATGGGCTGCAGACCAGCCGCCACTTTTGTGGTTTGTGTATTACATAAGTAATTTGACATAAGACATTTTGCTCATGTGCGTATTTATATTAATACCACAACGAGCAAAATACACATTATGGCTGCGTAAAAAAGTCATACAGATAGGTGAATAAATGTATGATCAAAAATCTCACCAGCCGACATTTTTTGACCGAGCATTGCCCATGTACGACCAGTAGGTGTATGCTCCAGTCTTGTCTGGGTAGAGCTGTCGAAAGCTGTCAACGAAGCCCTCGTTGAGCAAGTTTGTAAACTCTTCACGTTCTTCCTTTGTGAATCCTGCTGACTTGGTATTTGTCTTTGGGTTGGCAATATCTGTACAATATACATTAACTGAGCTTAATAAAAGCTGATGGCATATAAATTAAAACATAACGGAATGTAAGTAAAATGTGGATAATGTATATATAGTAGTAAAAGCACTAATTACTGTGTAATAAACCACCAACTGCAAACAACACGTTAAAACCTAAGCCTGTTTCTTCTTTACCACACACACACACAAACACAAATCAAATCAAATTTATTTGCTGAGCAGAAACAAATATGCAAATACACAGTAACAGAGCATGGCTGGTATGTAGGGATGTGCGGAGTAGATTTTTTTCTTTGGTTCAGTTTCGGTTCAGTTTTTGAAAAACTGTTTCGGTTTGTAATGAGTTCTGTTCGGTTCGGTTCAAAAAAACGCAGTTCAGTTGGGATATTACAGTTATTTACTACTGATGTAAAAGCAAATACTACAGTGACAGTGGACTTTGACGTCACTCACAACAATGACAAGTAAATAATGTAACTGCATTCTAAAATCTATATGCTAAACTGTGTTTCTTTATCTGCACATTTAATGCAAGTAAAGCAACTTCTATTCACTTTTATTTGAATGGAGGATTGCATGCAGTTTCTACCAAAAAACCGTCTGAACGGATGTCAATTTTTTGGACAGTTCGTTTTTTAAAAACCAAATCGAACTAAATGTCAGTTTTCCGCACATCCCTACTGGTATTGAAAGGCAACAAAAGTTGCTCTAGCAACCATCACAAAATGACGAAAAGAAAGAAATTCACAAAAAATACTGGTACAAACAAATCAAAGGTGAACAAAGCAGTACAATGTGCAGTTTGCAATACATACATTTTAAACATTTTCATAGTAGCTGCAGCACAAGGGCATGAGGTGCAATGTCACTGAAGAAATACAAAGTGCAATAAAAAAATTACTGACTACGAATTACCGATTTCGTGATGAGCAACGTTCAGGTCACCAGACAAAATTACTGGCTTTGTGGCATCCAGATCCTTCAGGTACTTCCTGAAGTCAACATCCCACTCTGTTGTACGGTAAGGCAGACGTGGCAGACCGCGTCCAGAGTTCGGAACATCTATCATAACATACATACATCATCAAGTTTATTTGTTCTTTGCAGCCCTAAGGCTGGATAAAACAACAGTGAAACTAGTAAAAAAACAAGCAGTGTGGCCACCGGGTTCCGCCAACACCGTATGTCCCCGCCTGTGTGTAATCCTGACCTTTGACCGTTTAACCTTAAAATTGGTGTGTGAGTCACATTTAAGGTGGGGATTCTTCATTCCAAATTTGAGCACACTAGGCCTTTGGGTTCTCGAATTATTCGCTATGTATGCGATGGACAGACAGACGGACAAGCAAAAGCAATGCTTATTGCCTCTTCCCTTTGGTCAGGGGCACAACAAATAACAAATTGTTCAGTGTTCACATAACTACACCATAAACATGATTGTCGAGAGCTGTTACTGGTCAGTTTTTAAGCGCCTCACTTTACGTTAGTAAACTCACTCACTCACTCACTGCTGCGCTT
>Ga0056139_10000772_pt1 | contig 7950 bp, 3 predicted proteins | sample WorMetTyACAVOLI2_FD_56255 | JGI IMG/M metagenome (GOLD analysis project Ga0056139, IMG submission 56255) | Marine gutless worms symbiont microbial communities from Max Planck institute for Marine Microbiology, Germany - Olavius algarvensis... ...
GACAGACACCGCATGCCGGCATATACCGCGCTTATGCATAGCATCGCGCGGTAAAAACAGTAAAAACTTAAATAAATAATACAACACAAATCACTGAAGTTAGATGCAGTTGAATTAATCAAAATATCGACACTTACCCGTTTCACGTTCACAAAATGCTTGCACGTAGCATTAAAACACAAACTGTGACCAGAGTAGGCCATACAGGCCATGCGTTCAAAATCTGAGAAGCTGGCTTGGCCGACTGCACCAAGATGCATACTTATCTATAAGTAGAGATTAACTTCGGCGTTAGAAACACGAGTTAAACTCCACTTAAAGTTAAATATAGTGTGTCGGTGCAGTGCAGTCGGCCGTTAGTCGACCGAAAGAAAGCATGACCAGCAGCAACGACAGACACAAGTCACACAAGGTCTGACAAGTGCGTGCGCGCTGTCTTCTACTTGTACTTACTGCTTGAGTACTTAATACAAGTCTGATGTCTTGCACATCAAACCTCGTCCCGTGCCCTACTGCAGTGGGGCGTGAGGCGAGGTTTGCTGTGCAGTTATCAGTCACTTTATAGCTACATATTGTCAGAAAACGCTGTAGCCGCCATAAGCCGATAGTGTCCGTGGCTGGGTGTGGCTTAGCCGCAATACGGCACGGCGCGGTAAGGCGGCTTGGCATGATCACAGAGCAGATATAGACCTATAGGCCTACTGCTCGCCTCGTCTGAGATAGTTGTAAACGTTTTCTCGTAATGTTGGAAAGTTACAGACTTTCAGACAGGGGGCCGCGGTCCCCATGTCAGATACTGGCTCCCATTGCCCCCCCATCCATCCCTCCCTCCCGACCCATCCGAATGAATGATCGATAACTGTGTGTGTTATCAGACTCAACGCGTAGTGACAGTGACAGTGACAGTGCTGCCACTGTGTGTGTAGAGTCGAGTTCATTGAATTTTCTTCCAGGTACGCTTAGAATTTTATATATATAGGCCTATATATATTTAGACAAAATGTTCGGCTTCTTGGGGACAAATTCCTCAGACTCCCAATCAGGGTAGCTGCTTACGGACCCCGCTCAGACTTTGACAGCTTTGACCGTGTAGTCCTATATATAGCAACTGCCTCGACCCGCGCTGCACGGCAAATACAGGCGAACCTCGCCGGCAGTGTTAAGTAGTCTATTGATGATCGATGACTGTGTTGTGTTTTATACAGTCGCCGAGCGCTCAAGTTCGATCTATTGGTCGTCAGAGCGTCGCTCGACCGCCACTTCAAGCAAGTCTGTCTCTCCCTCTCGAACCTTTCCACCACGCCGACCTCTCAGGCGCCGGCGACACAGTCTTCTTACCGACGAGACTTCCTGCACCCAAGTTAGTCGAGCGGCGGCAGAGCCACAGTTTTGCGGAACCGCATACGCTCAATCAGGGAGTGGGACGTGACGTTCAAGGCACGGCGAAACAAGCGTCCACGGCGGCGCCAGCCAGGTATAAGACAGAACTGTGCCGACCGTACGAAGAGAACGGAACGTGCCGCTATGGCAGCAAGTGTCAATTCGCGCACGGCATGGCGGAATTGCGGTCCGTTGTACGTCACCCCAAGTACAAGACAGATCTGTGTAAGACATTCCATACGACCGGATTGTGTCCGTACGGACCCCGGTGTCACTTCATACACAACGACGATGAAAGGCGTTCGTCGGAGTCTTCAGACCAGATGAGGCAGCAACTAGCTGCCGCTGCCGTTCAGCAGATTGGTCGACGTTCGACGTCCGTGCAACACGGCCTCGAAGACAGACCACGCCTCCAGCGTCAGTACTCGGAGTACCAACCCAGGGCTGAACCTCGTCAGAGAGGAGTCCCGGTGCCTGGCGGTGCAAGGGGCGGTCTGGGGGTGGAGGTACAGCGCCGCGCGTCCGCCGTCGCCGACTTGGTGATCCGCAACGCCAACGGATACCAGCGCCAGTTGCAGACGGTCCTCGAAGCGGATCGGTTTTCTGGACTCGACGTCGTCACCGCCGCCAGGTCCTTAGGCTCGGTCGCCGACTCGTCTTCGGCGTCCAGCATGACCGACAGCCCGTCGCCCAGCCCCACAGCAGGACTCATCCTTCCCGCCGTCGAAAACTCCGTCACACCGACCGCGGCGGTTCGCCAAGCTCCCGCGGTGCCTGCAGGGTGGTCCGCCGAGAACGACCACACAAGAGCGGCACTGCAGCTGGCCGAATTAATTGCCCGGCTCGGACTCGGACGCCAGGAAGTAGCAGCCCTCATCCGCGCCCTCCAAGTACATGGAAATGGCACCGGCAGCGGCGGTCTTCTTCCACCTGGAATTGATAGAATTGGTGTGGATGCGACTGTGCCGCAGTGGTGGTCGTCGGACACGTGGACGCAATACCACCATCTGATAGAACGTCACTGTCAGCAGCGTCAACAACCGCACGGACCAACAACCAGCAATGTATGCTGATGACGCACATCTCCCTTTGTTTGCCATGCAGTTTAACACAGGCTGGCACTCCAACACCACTTACCACAAAGGCAGTGATATCTTAGTTTTGCGCTCCCTAACGGGTACCGTATATACACTGACGATGTTTTCAGTATTTTAGACCAACAGCTGCCTTATGTATAGGCTATTATAACGTACGTATGGTAGGCCTACACTGTACGAACAGTGACTCGTGTTGTTGCACTTGCCACTTGGTTCAGCAAGGAGATGGATCTGGAAGGATTGCTTTCAGGTGACTCTTTACTGTACGCTTAGCTAGGCCTAGTGCTAAAAACGGCTGTCAATCATTTAGCCTAGTACATCACCGTTCTATAACAGTACACGACCTACCTTGCTATGGCCGGACGGGTGTGTGTAACATTATCGTCGTACGTGGCAGACCAATGTCACTGTACCGTACACGAAGCGAGACTATCTGGACATCGAAACCGCAGAAGTAATGTATTTAATATTTATATGTTCTAACTGCTGTTATTGGTTCGTCGAATGTGCCAATCGAGTGCTGAGCTGATAGAACTGTGTTAAGTTCTGTGCGTCTGTTTCGAGCCGGTGTGTCGTGCATGTCGAACTTAAGTGTAGGCTACAGACAACTCGACAGTTCATCTGAAACCGATGTATCTTCATCCCGTTTCTAATATGTAATATATTATATGATACCGATCTCCGTTCAACTGTCTCCTTAGTCTAGCATTTCCGATTGATTCCGGTCGAATATTTATTTCATTTTGGGCATAATTCATAGACATTTTATCGTATTTATACGCGCACGATGTGCGAGTCCGTGGCCCCGCATGGCAGCAGTGATTTTTACGAACGCATAATGTTAGACGGAAACGACAAACTGCTGCATTTCGTCTTTCACGCGCCTTAGTTTTGTAACACTTTGTGCGATCTCAGATCGTCTACCATCCCGATGAATCCAGTATGCCTCGTTAGCTTTCGTGCGTTTATGTAAGAGACTATGTTTGTTGAATATTTGAATCAGTGATGGACTGTTAAAAAGTTTATGGGTTAATGCCACGTTGCCTTATGCATGATTTCAGCCTGTCCGTTTCCGCTTGCAATTGTATGTCTTAAAGAGGGTTAAGGAATACGTCTTGTATTACCTCCATTGCTCATCTAAACAGATACTGTGCCTTAGCAGTATAATTATGTTCAAAAATGTTGTTATTTGCTAACCAGTTACTTTTATAACGTTATTACATGTGTTCGTCGCGCCGTTATTTATGAATAGTTGATGCATTTTATTATATACATATGTAATCAGATTTATAATGTTATGTAAGATGTATATGATTGTAACATTGTGCACGGCTGCGTATTATTGTTATTAATGTGTGTATTAATGGTTATAAGTTATATGCTTAAATTATGAACTAGACTTGCAGTTATAGCAGTAAATCATTTTATTAATAGCCTACTTTTGCTTTGATGACGTTTATACGAGACTGAGAGTGAGGAGATTGTAATATAGGCCCAGTCGAACTTCATCAGGGGTCTGTTCGGAAGAATTCAGACGAAATCAGTCACTGTCTTTTTATTAAATATTCTTTGTTAGCAGCAATGTAAATAGGGCGTTAGTAAAACTGCCGTTACAGCAGTGAGATTTAGCGTTGAAGATAAATATTTAATGAAATGCTGGTGAATAAATAAAAAGTATGAAGTACTGCACGTTGTTAAGATCTTTCTTGACAGAAGATCGAGTTTTAGTGGGTTACAACATTTAACGGAAAAAAGACAGCAGCGGCATCATTGACTCGTGTCTGGGTTATGGTTGACCACACACTGATGAAAGATTTCGCACTCATTTTTTGATCAGTGTCTTTAGCCCATCAGGACTTCATCTTCTGTTAAAAGCATCTTGACCAAGTATTTTTGATACATAGTTTTTACTGACTCACATCGAGAAGTTTATCTTCAGTGGTCAATCTCATTGCTGTAACGGCACTTTTACTGACGTCCTATTTACACTGCTGCTAACAAAGAATATTTAATTAGACTACAAATTATTTTAGACGCTTAGAATCAGCATTTCATGAGCTATTTTTCCTGAAGTTTTCATTTAAATTGGTTAATTTTTATAAGAGACATGCAAGAAAACAAAAGTGAATGCCATTTTTATCTGAACACAGCGTAGAACGTCAAAGACGTTAAATCATAAGCCGCGCCGCAGTGCATCAAAATGCAGCCATTTTCCAACTCTTCTGAGTTGTTGACCTTAGCTTAGCCTGCTCCCGAAAACATGTCATGATGCTATCTCAAACATCGATCGTGTTGACACCACTGAAACATATCAAATTCGCTGCGCGACTAGTAATCAACAGCTAACGAACGTAATTACGTAAACAGAAACCGACAATACATTATGTAGCCGACCGAAGTGACTAGCCTTCCGTTAGTTACACACTAGACTCTGTACTGGACAAGAACACAGACTGCATTGCGTTTAGGCCTTGACCAAAACGTTTGTTCGATGACTTTAATAATGGCCCGGCAAAATCAACGGAATAAACTGCTGCTGTATTCTATACAGCTGTTTGACAACTATATCTGAGTCTGTGAACGGCAATCCATGAAAATTTCAACAGACATTTTATTTTATCCCTGTCATTAGTAAATCGCACCAGCACCTTCGTACAGTGTCTCTAAGTATGGTCTAATAACTTGACGGCAGCCACAACTGCATGCGACCAAATACTGTCCTTAATTAGGTAGAACTCTGGAGAATATAACGAGACAGCCAACTGATAAATGTCATAAATAACGTGATAACCAATAACATCTTTATAGGGGGCCTAACCAAAAAATATGGCTATTACATATGGGTTTCGACCTGATATATACACAGATAAAGAAAGAATGAATAAATAAATAACAAAGGAGAGCTAAAATAGTTTATATGAACAGCGCGGCGATCTAACAGACCACAAGTAAACATCACTGTACGTCCGGTGAAGGAAAATATCGGCTTATGTGGACTTTGTCAGTTTGTTTTGTGCAAGTACATATTAACTGAGATAGAAGTGTTGACAGAGACTGCCCAGTCTTCACACGACCACTCAACCAATGTGCAGAGGTATGCGGATCGCTCACAAATCCGCCCACTGGCTTGTCCGCAGCAGTTTGTAGGCAACAGACAGTTTCTAAACTGTAAGTGGTGGAAAAGTTAACTTTTTCCCCCGATCGAATGTAGATGACAGTACCGTTTGTTTCAGGAACATTAAAATCTAGTAGTCATATTTCTTTAATTTAGCCTAAATGTAGGCCAATATTGCTCATTATTAACGCCTATTTACATCAAAATAACTTCAACAAATCTGGCCCGATATCAATAGTTTTTGTTGGTGTAGAGAATGACGAGTTAATCTTTACTCACCAACAGTTTCTCTGTTGCTCGTGGAGTGGACATACTGTACCTACGTCGGCCTACGTCACGTGAAAAGCCTTCTCGTGTCATGTGGTAAAAAGCCAAGTGAATCTGTAGATTGCTGTGAAATAGGGCGGAAGCAGATTTCTCAGCAGATCTGTTAACAGAATTGTGGCCTGAAATGTTTAGAATCCGCAGACCTCTGGAGTCCCGAGGAGAGGACACAAAACCGGAAATTGCCGAGTTTAACCGGACGTTGCCGACAGCGCGGTACATGTCAAATGCTGGCGGATACTGAGGCGGATCTGCTGAACACTCGCGTTTCCGGCTTGGCTCACATGAAAATGATCACGTGACCACTGTCATTATGGCCATGATGACTGTACATGCCCGATAACAGAGGCGTTGGCAGTTCCTGCAGTGACATAGTCTAGTCTAGATAGGCACTGTAATACAGTGAGTGCCGTGCTGAGCATCACCGGATCTGCCCAGGACAGATCCGACCCGTTTTCTGACTGGATGTCAGTCGTTATGACCGACTAAATCGGATTTCAGTGCTGTACACTGTAGTTGTGTCGGTGGTTTATCAGTGCTTGATTTAAGAGACATCAGGCCCATTAGGTGGTTTTGCTCATATTCCAAAGGCAATTCCTTTCCGCAATCCATCGGTCCACCTACGTCTCTCGAATAATTCAACCATTTGAGGGAATTCATATTGATAATAAGAGAGATGGTTTCTATATGCTACAAACGTGCCGTGGAGGGGCTAGAATTATTACCCATGAACTGAGCCTTTTAGAGTGCAATGGTAATGCCATCACATCAATGACGTTGGTACAGTGGCCGTTGATGGGTGGACTGTTACATTTGGTATAGCGAGGAGGGGCCTGGGCTGAGCGGCTATACCAATCACCGTACGTATTGTCACGGTCCGTTGCTCTGCGGTTTTAATGTTCTCATTACAGAGCTGAGCGAAATAGAATTTTGTCGAACACACTGAGAATCGCGGATTGCACAAAATAGCCAATGTACCAACACGTAGCACGTAGCTGACAAAAGCCTGGCGTCCAAAAATATTGTATAAGCTTTTTATTGCGAAGAAATGTTGGGTCTCGTTTGATCGATGGGGAATGGGATGTAAGGTTAAACTTTTGGACAGTTTGATGTTTGAACTTTGCTTAAACTTGCAAACAAGATTGAATTTGTAAAGACACAGAGCAACCACATTATTTCACTGGTCAAGTTTATTTTAATGTCACTGCATTACTAGTTTTTTTCTGATTTGTGTAACAAGTATTCTGTCAAGCGCCTAACTCGTGGCCTAGCTTATCTGTAGCCGTGATGGAATGTTTTATGAGTTGGTTTTAGTTGTTCGCCGTCTTGTACGAGTGCTCTGCCTGGTGCATTAGCTCTACACATTATTGTGTGAATTTAATTGAGATTAATAAAACTGTCTCAGTGCAGTAAACTGAAAATACAGGCGTTTATGCCTCGTAGAAGGCTAAGCGTAGGCTATATAAAGTGGGGGCCTATATAAAGTGCCCATAAAACACGTGCCTGTAATAAAACTATTCGGCGTGGGTCGACAATGGTCACAAGATCACACATTAAGACCGACAAGACAGCTATCTATGTCTTCTCTGCAGTGTGCCGTTGAATAGACACTCGATAAAAGCACTGCTCTGACGTATGGAGAGTCGCGACGCCGCGTTAGCGTTAAAGTCGGTGTTATTTAAGTTACGGTGTTTTACTTACTGTTTCAGTTTTACTGGATATACGAATCTAAAGACGAAAAAACAAGGAAAAACGCACAGTTGAATGAACCTTCGCAGGCACTGTCTTTTGGGAAGCAGCTACTTGCAATGACAGCAGACATAAAGTGACCTTATTAAACTCATTTGAACTTAAAACAACCAGTTTTGTCATCACGACCTTACGTTACTGAGTACCAACTAGACAGCTGAAGATCGCCACCGCAGCAGCATGTGTACACTGGACTTGCCCGTCCTGCAGACTATTCCATTTTACTACTACTCTACTCATACTTTATTGAATTCACGCATCAAATGTGCATGAAAAAAGTGCATG
>Ga0056139_10000773_pt1 | contig 7948 bp, 8 predicted proteins | sample WorMetTyACAVOLI2_FD_56255 | JGI IMG/M metagenome (GOLD analysis project Ga0056139, IMG submission 56255) | Marine gutless worms symbiont microbial communities from Max Planck institute for Marine Microbiology, Germany - Olavius algarvensis... ...
TAGGCCAACTCAGCCTTTCATCCTTTCGGGGTCGATAGATGAGTAGTAAGCTGCAATTAGCTGGACGACGTCACAATTCAGTGGTAGCGCCATCCGGTGAATGCTTACAAGGTAAAGGCAGGGACGGTTTAATTTGCAGGTAAAACTGTGATCCATGCCTGAGTACCTTGAGTGTGAGGTACTACATTTTGGCTTGATTTATGAACTCTGATGGCCAATAAGCCAAGTCCTGATATAAAACCAGTATAGTTTGATTCTAGTCCCAAGCCTGGGTCAATTGGTCTGGGTCTGCTTGCATTCAATGTGCCGTTCCTGCTGGGTTGGCCGGTTCTCCTGGGATTCTAGCCAGTGGACTTCAGGACAGAATCGGCACAGCTCCTCCGGACAACATGAAATCTAGAACAGGTGATTGTTCTGGTACCGATTCACCTGGAGAAAGTGCCATAAACGAGTTTGTTGTTGATGGCATACACCTATGGAGACTGAGTAACTGGCTAACCTTGTGACCTTGACCTTTAGAATGTTTATCGCTTAAAGCACTCGTGCTCCATACCTTCACCAAGTTGGAAGTTGTTATGGCCTTCCATTTTGATGTTATGTCATTTCTTGTTGGGGCATTATGTGGACTTGTCCAGTTTTGAGGTCAAGGTTGATATCACAAGTTACACATGACACAAGAAACCTCGGTAATTTTGCGCTTTCTATGTGCAGCGTAGGCTGCGTCTGTCCCATTGTCCATGCCATGCCAACAGCAGAGCCATCATAATGGCCGCAGTCTTCAGTTCTTTTAGTTTGTTCTGTAGTACTGACAGACCAACATAATGTGGCAATGCACAACGTGGCCTCCTGCAAGAAGGGCTACATCATAAGATTTAATGGCAATGCTGCACAACAAACACTGTTGATACTATGCCTAACACACAGGGCTACATATTTTGAAATACAAGAAGGATAACAAAATGGTTTACTTACAGATTTAGGCAGAAAATGCACTCCAGCTCGATACTTTTCAGGTTTTGTCCACAGTTCAATCTGTGCTAAAACCTGATTAGTGAATGAGTTACTCATAACAAAGCTAGGATGACCCATTGCACATCCCAGATTGACCAAACGACCTTCAGCAAGAAGGATAACATGACGCCCATTTTTCAACGTATACCGATCAACCTAAAAATCACATCAGAAGTATACAAGAAACATCATACTGATTATTTACTGATGCTGTATGGCATGTAATTTGCATGGCCATGTTACAGCCACTGGTACTTGGCCAAATGTGCATTTGTAAGGTACTATTATCAGCACATATCACAAATGTACTCAGACTAACAAAACATGGCACTTATAAACAGTTGAATAAACAAGTGCGTCAGCAAGATGCATATCCACCATATGGGGGAGGGGGAGAGGGGCAGTTAAAACTTATGTGCAATACTGCCACCCCCTTTTCAAAGGCAACATTTCCGTCGCTCATTGTATGCCTCTATCTACTCTACTCAAGGGGTGAAAAATGATGTCTCCAACATGATTCCAAATATAACTTCGGCATCAGCACTGCACGGCAAAAATAAAAGCCAAATTTCCAACCAAAGTCTGGACACTCTATAAGATTTGAACGAAACTGACACGGATACAGTGAATGCAATGTTGGAAAGAATGATGTGTTGTTATCAAGGTCTGCAGACCAATCACTTGGTCGGTTAAACTAATTCATCCAGGGTCCTGCTACCCAAATTTTACTGCATTCCTTTAACTACAACTAGTTTGCTGCTCAGCGTTTAAGTGTGTACTTTTCTGTGGGAGATGGTGCATGTATGAAGCAGTTAACAGCTTGGCACGTTCTCACATGCATCAATCAAGTGTGCCAGCCTGTAGTAGCTGTCACTGCACGTGCCACTCTGTACTCAACAGCCTGTGCTACTGTGGACAAGACCACTAAGCATTCATTGAGGCCGGTTCAGCTGCATGAAATTATCTGCTAATGGACATTTTCAAAAACCAGCTCATATTTGCTTTTCATTAACGCTATTAAAAATTTTAATGCAGGAAAAAAATACGCAAACCAGTGGTGGCAACAGTGAACACAAACGTTCCGCAACAGAATGTTTCTCGACGTTAAAAGAACGAGTAATTAGCAAAACTAAAAGACTCTGTCATTGATTAGCGCAGGTCACTGAACTTACTGACAATGAACAGTCAATGTAATCATTAATCAGTCATTAGTATGAGTAGACTAGCTTTCAACAGCAATGGGCCGACGACATCTACCTGCAAATGGAACACAAATAGAAAATTGTAAGAAACAAAATGTGAAAATGTAACAAACAAAATGTGCGTTAATTTAAAACTGCAATTAATGCGCGATTTAAAATATTAATTGTGCGATTAACATAATTAAAGATATTAATCGTGTGACAGCTCTAATTAGTACTACAATTATTAATATTTATATTATTAATAACACCAGTGATAATTTTACCTGTGGCTTAACGGTTACTTTTGTCTGACAGTTGTCATTAAGCCACTTCACATCAATTTCACAATCAAAATGTCCAATGTTGCAGACAATTGCATCATCAAGCATCTGACTATAATGTTCATCACGAATAATATCCTTGCATCCAGTAGCAGAGACAAATATTCTTGCTTCCTTCACAGCTTCCTCTACAGTTGTTACCTCAAAACCTAGCAAACATATGCAAACCAGTTGACACAGTGCTTTGACTGCATCGTGAGCAGCCTTTATCACAGGTCTAGACATCACTGACACAATGCCGCGATAAACAAATTCTGCCACTTAGTGCTATAACCTTACTCCACACTCGAAATGTTGACGGCACTATGTTCCAGCGGTCAGCATAGACCACGCTTATGCATAGCACTATATGGAAAAAAGTGCCACATTTTCATGGAACACAGTGCATAGTAGTCGATTTAAAACCCAACAGAACTCAAGCACGTAGCAAATGCACAGCTGCACACATATGCACAGTTGCACACACAAACGACTGTTTTATGACCATTATCCAGTTTTGTCATATAATATGATATAAGATATATTTAACATGCAGTCAAAAAATGACGGGTAGCCAGCTCGTCTACTATCGATACTGGTATTGTCAGGGTTACTGGTAACCTCAAAAGTCACATGTACAAGGATGTACTGGCTATTTTTTTTACAGTTCCAACACCCTTTCTTACGCCAAAGAAACAGTGTCACTACTGAAAGCACAATAGCACCAAGTCCTTAATGACTGCTTTAACAAAGTGTACCTTCCATTGCAGCCTGTAGTGCATTAATTGGATCTATTTCCGAAATAAGTACTCGGGTGCCAAATCCTCTCAGAGACTGAGCACAGCCCTTTCCAACATCTCCATAACCAGCAACAAGTGCTACTTTCCCAGCAAGCATGACGTCAGTAGCTCTCTTGATACCGTCAACAAGTGACTCACGACATCCATACAAATTATCAAACTTGCTCTAAACAAAAACAGATACAAAAGTATGCAAGTATTTGAAAGAAAACATTACTATGAACATACAGTAAAACTTCATTACTGCAGACTCGGATTAACAGAAACTGGCTTTATAACTAATTTTATTTGTCTATGGGTGAATCCATTTTCATTATTGGCTGAAAGCAGTTATCCGACAAGTCCGCCCGACTGGAAGCGACCAATAGGAAGACCTAGCCATACTTGGGTCTGTGCAATTGAGGCAGGCCTTGGCCCTCTCAACTTTGGCCTCGCAACTGCCTGGAGAAAGGCCACTACTCGAGATAAATGGCGACATATTGTGGACACAGCAACGCTCCAGAGTACGCTACAAAAGAAAGAAAGCTGCATAGCAGGCTTTGGGTGGTCATAACTGCTGATGCTGAGCTGGGCAACCTCAAGTTTCCCAAATTGTCGCCTAAGGGAAATGTCTGGGATAAAAAATTGACTCACACTGTATATAGACAGAGGATTTCTGAATTTTTCCCCCAACAGCTAAGAATTTGTAAGCAAAATTTTAGTGTTTATTGTATGTTCATATCTATGGCAAATTAGAAAATGTCCAATTATCTGTAAATTTGTCAACATTATGCCATATTAAGCACAAGTGTAACCACCCAGTGAATTTTCACTTTTCACTAGAATTTTTATTTTTTAATTTGCTTACTTACCTTGCACCCGTTTTGAGCAAATGATGTCACTGTGTCGTCATTGTTATAGCAGCAGCAGATTTGGGATGACTTGCCGCAGACAACGATCAACAAAGCTATTAACAACTTTCGCAAACGTCTGAATGCATGCGCCTCGGCCAGTGGTGGACATTTTGAACAGATGATTTGAATTTTATACTGAAACTTTTTGACTGAACTGTGCTCGCTGTTTCAGAATCTGTAATAAATTGTGTTTTAACCTGTTGTTTTCATGCTAGATTCATTGTGAAAAGTGAAAATTCAAGGGTGGTTGCTTTTAATATGGCATAACGTTGTCATATTTAGAGAAAACTAAAATTTTGTAATTTGGCAAGATAAGAACATGCAACAGACGTGTAAAATTTTGCTTAAAAATTATCACCTGTTGGGAAAAAATGTCATAAACCTCAGAGGTTAAAATTTTTTTGACTCACACTGTATATAATGCTACCACACAGCTCATCCGATCTGGACCAAAGATGGCTAAACGTGTCATTCTGTGCAAGGCTGTGCCTTTTGGGGTCTGAAGGACGTTCCCCTAAATTTTGGGCCCACAAACAGGACTTAAGCGTGAATGACAAAACTTCAAACACATAAGTGTGACTGTGCCGATCACGACGGAATTTTTACATGTGACCGACAGCCACCATGAATGGGCCTTCGTGGGTGGTCCCACAACTTCCCCCAGCAAATCCAAGACAGCAGACATATTAAATTGCATCAAAAATATTAAATTGCATCAAAATGCTAATATCTCTCTACTAGATGAAAATATTTGCACACAATTTTGTAGGAAGGTGCAACACAGGGCAGACTATAGACAACAACTGCAAGACAGCTTTCAGCCTACATTAAAATGTAGTTCACAGCATAGCAACAACTACAACATCTGGATTCCATGTAAGATAATATGGTTACAATGGAATCTTGACGCTACAGATATTCATTTATTACAATCATAAATCTTTCCATCATAAACTCATTGCTTTAAACACACAACCACTAATAAAATAACGAGCTCATTGAGAGGGTTCCCAATCAATTTGACAAATTGAAATAACCTAATATTCCCTGACCATGACTGAAATCATTCTGTGACCAATCCCAGATGCAACAACTACTAATATATAATTTTTAGTTGGCTCCTCCTCCCCGGCACTCACTCCTTTCCATCATCATTTAGTTCTGTACATTGTTAATCTTAGTCCGACATCTCAGAGAATAATGGTACACCCCGTTTCCCTCAGCACCAACAACAGTCCCCAACTTTCTCTCACTTTCCAGGCGAGTGGTAAGTAACCCTGTTTCAGAGCGCAAACTCCACAAAGGCTGCCGCAGTGTCGCACTGTGTTGACGAGCATATATTGTACAAAATGCCCTATCTACTATGGCTGATGATGCCCTTTGGTGCGTAAAAGTATATCATATATAATATGCCCACCTCCCACTGTTAAGGAAAGTGAAAAGCCAATCCTGGACTCCACACCCGGATCCAGATCAACACCAAAAGTTAACCACTTCTAGAGAGTCATCCCTTGCCTATGTCTACCATATCTGATCTACGTCCATTAAGGCGTTCATGAGTTATCTGCTCACAGACAGAACAAATGAATGAATGAATGACGGACAGAAAGACAGAACAAACCATCACATTATTACTCCGCTAGTCTTGGTGGAGTAATCATCTTTGAACATGTCCTGCAGATAGAACTTTGGCTGCTTCTGTGTATCACAGAAGCAGCCAAAGTTACTGTACAACAATGTATGCCCTCCTTAGCTAGTTAGTTAGTTCAAGTTGGAGCGCAGCTATGCAATGTACCTTATTTTTAGGGTCAGTGCTAAAAACAAAACTGCTGATGTCAATATAACGTATTCAAGAAATTGCTAAAGTAACATCCTGATCCTCTCCTCCACCACTAACAGTAATGCCAACACTAACCATAAACCGGAACCTGAACCTAACCTTAATACTAATTCTGACTACATACTATGTTGGATCAAGTAATATTTAAAATAAACCGGAACCTGAACCTAACCTTAATACTAATTCTGACTATATACTATGCTGGATCAAGTAATATTTAAAATAGCGAAATGTTGCATGTTGGTCAGATATATAGGGGAGGGGATATACATGGTCCCATGTATCACTCTCTTACGGATGATAACACAAGGACTGACCTCCATTTATGGCAGGTATTGCATTTTGCTAACGCACTTGTTAACTTTTAAAAAACTTTTTTCAAGTACTGACAATTACAGGGTGATTCAAACTAAAGTAGCCCCCTTAAAAGTTTTAACAATATTTTCACTTTGGTGCAATCATTCAAGTGAAACTCTGCAAGACTGTTGGCAATTCATATCCACACATATACACCAATTTTGGTAGATTTATCTTAATATATCATCAAATGGCATTAATTCTACCATGAATACCCATGGTTTTCACCCTGTCAGAGTTCTGAAAAAAAATGAAAATGCAGTGTACCACCTATATGGAAATGTAAAACCAAGCATGTGTTCTTCACCTACGAAAAGAACTTTTATTTGTAACCAGAATGTCCGTATGTGGGCTGGTGGATGTAAAACTGACATTAAACCTCATCAACTGCTGGCTGAATGGGCAAAGTTTGCCCTTCACGTCATGGTGTTGGCCACAGCATGCATCAGTGGAAAAGGGCATCTGTACTTTGTGGATGAGAAAGCGAAGGTAATCGCAGCATATACTACCTGAAAAAACTGTTACCAGTGCTGGTGGAAGATTTGAACAGTTGCTACCAAATGGTTTCATCTTCCAGCAAGACGGCGCTTCAGCTTATGCATCACAGGACTGGCTGAAATCAAAGTGCAGTGTGGCCCTGAACCTTACATTTTTTGAAAGCTTCTATAACACTGATCTGAAGATCTCCTTGACATGAAATACTACAGTTTACCATTTTTGAGATAATCATCATCAAATGGCTTTCTGAGAGCACCAATTCTGACCTGCAACCCCATTTTGGGTCTGGCCTTTGGAGACCCTAGGGACAATACCCTAAAAATTTAAGCCAAGATACCACAATGCAGAATTTCAGTTACACCTTCTCAGTTACACATAGAGCTGAACAGTGAGTACCTTTGTTACAGAGTCATTCACATTGATCGCTGGAACTTTGAGTACGCCTTTCTGGAACATCTTGTACAGGTTGTGTACACCAGTCGTCGTCTCCTCTGAAATACCCTGTATTCCTATAACAACATCGAGACATTACATTGCGATTCAACATGCACAGTATCTCTGCACAGTTATTCCAACCTTTACTTAATGCTTCAAACGTCCATTAACTTGCGCAGAAATATGCCGCATGGCATCTGATTATTGGGAAGCTATGGCCACTGCTGCAGTAGCATACACGGTAAATATTTAGTACTAAGGCTACTGCAGCAGCAGCAGCCAACCCTCCTAATGAACAGAAGCCATGCAGCAATTGCAGCATGTTTCTGTGCAAATTTGCTTTCCAAAGTGTCTTCCTTCTCTTCTCTTTTGTGTTCCATCCGATACGACCGACGCTGTGTTCTTGTTGTAGTTAATGACTACAACAAGCTTTTCTTTTGCTCCAGATCGTGTCATCACACTCAATGTGCTACTGCTGTGAAACGTGGAGAGAATAGCAATCTCCATCATATGCCATTTCATTGCCATCAGATTTTCACTAAAGCGAGCGGTAACAGTGCCTCAGGGTATCTTTCCTTCAGATCTGCAAGCATTTTACTTCCACAGACAC
>Ga0056139_10000775_pt1 | contig 7931 bp, 4 predicted proteins | sample WorMetTyACAVOLI2_FD_56255 | JGI IMG/M metagenome (GOLD analysis project Ga0056139, IMG submission 56255) | Marine gutless worms symbiont microbial communities from Max Planck institute for Marine Microbiology, Germany - Olavius algarvensis... ...
GCCCACCCATCAGCGGCCAGTGTACCAACTTCGTATTATTCGATGTGGCAATATAATTGCCTCTGCCTTTGCAGCATAAAGGGTTGAGGTCCATATCTAGAAACACATGTAAGAACGTAACAAAAGAAAGCAAACTAGAAAAAACACTTGTGCCAATTTGCGTTGAAATCAGTTCATTTCTTTTCAAAACATCGTGTTCACAATAGTCTCGAATAGTTCCATTCATGTGGTTCAATTCAAAACAAAACGTAGTCGATAGGTAATATAGTCAGTTGTGTATATAGTAAGAACATTGTGTATATCGTATTCACAAGTTTGGTAACGGAGGGACGGACATTAAGAAAACAATTGGCGGCATTAAAACGTTGAAATATAAGTAAAACCAGACATCCATATATACTCACTACAAACTGGAATGCACAGCAACATACTTTAGTGTGAGAAATGATAGGTAGAATGAGAATACAGTCATGTAACTCTAATCTCCAATACTATTTAGGAAACTGACAGTTTCATTATGCGACTTGGTACATTTCGTCAGTTCACATTTTGTATTAGTCTTCCGCTGAGACCAAAGAGTGAGACCAAACGGCTCAAGTTCGGTATTAGTCCACAGTTGATCGCTACAACGCAGACTCGCTGGTCACTCGCTAACATCATCGCTGATGTCGCCATGTTTCTTTGTTTATTTTTGAATTAATGAAAAAGCGAAGTTATTTTCGTTCATCAAAACTTAATCTCTACTGAATAACCTATCTTGTGCATTGAACATCAACCAATGAGTTAATTAGCTTTGGATTCAGTCATCGCGTAGTCGCAAGTTTGGACTCAGCGAATTGCTGAGTGATTCGCAGAGTCAAAACGAAAAACGACTTCAATGTCTGGCAGTTGAGATGCAAGATGTGCACAGTAGTGTTTACAGCAGATATTGTCAGATGGGACAGTTCCACAGTTGTACGCTGTACATTTTTACGAAGCCAAAAAAGTTCGTGTGCGGCACAGAGACCGAAAGTCAAAATAAGTTTTGTCCCACAACCCATAGAATATACATGCTGAGTTTAACTGACGTCGGCCCAGCTGTCTCGGGAGCCTTCGGGTTGTGAAAATATTGACACCGCATGGACGGACATTTGAGTGGTTTTGTAAGTCATCTCGGGAGAGATAAATAATACGTGGCTTAAGCTTGTCGATAATGACAGTCATCAAGCCGTGTACTGTCTGAGCATCTGAGGTTGTTATCGGTCATGAAGCAGTCAGCCACGTACCATGACTGCATGACAGTGATGATCAAGCAGTATTATAGTATATGTATTGTGTGGTTTTGTGTCGTGAGGCAGTGTACAAATACATCGTAATGTATGTGTCGTATGTTGATGTTAGATAGTCGATGTGTGACGTACAACGGAGCAGTGTGTCGACACGTGTTTGGCGTGTCATCGTCAGTCTACGTGCCGGCGTTCATCACTGACGCCGTCGCCGTCGCCGACTCTGCAGTCCAGGATCAGCTTTCCCGACTCACGCCACAGTGCCGTAATGTCACGCTTGGCACACTGTGTCGATACGCATACCCCGACTGTGCTGGCACCGCTGGGGTTGCCAAGTCTAAACCGTTGTGCAGGCAAGTGCTGTTTCTCGGCTGTCACGTGTGACTGTCGATGTCTGCAGGCATAGTTTGAGAATTCAAATTTTACGAATTTTAAAAATGATAAAAATTCACGAGTTTTAACGAATTTTAAAACAGCCAACGAATTTTAAACATATCAGTTTGCAACTAGCAACAATCTGATAATTCATTGACCAATTTATCGGTAGTGTGAACTCTAAACTAAAGATCGCGTGAACTTTTTTTTGTTACTCACTGTTCTCTAATATGCTAAGCCGCATCTTTTCGTCCTCCTTTATACTCGCCTGATTCTGGATCTGATTAGGCCGTTGGTTAATTATGCCTCTCACTGTATAACCACTGGAAGGCCCGCAACAGCCACACAGCTGAGAGCGAGAGTGAGCCCAGTCCAGCCATGCAACCCTCGTTATTTTTATGCCTTTTTTTGCACAACCGTCCCTATTTCAGTGCTTAGGGACCGGCTCAAAGAGTATGCTGGCTGGCATATTGTGAGTCGTTGCGTGGTCAATACATGCTAAACAGTCAGTTGTCATCGTATATGCAGTTACACACTTGAAGTGCCACGAATGGTCTAAATGTTGGTCAAAGTGTAATTCTTCAGTTAACTAAACAGATCGCAGACTCACATGTAAACAGATCAGGTGAAATGCCAGTTCGTTCTCCAGAACAAATATACACGTGATATTATTAATCAGAATGAACAGTGCTATGGTATATTCTTTAATAATGTTTCACCAAAACTGATCAACAGTTTGTAGTTTAAGAACATTTGTACTGTAATGTTTCATGCTTGAACTGTTTTGTGGTTTCAGAAGAAGCTAGGCAGTAATAGGCGTGCATGATTGTAGCTGGTGGAGATTTTGAACCTTTGGTTTAATATGCAGGATAAATTTACTTGACCTAATGGAATTTAATATTTTTGACAAATTACTGTAATTATTTGTGTTATTGTGCATATTTACTTGAATGATTCACAAGCTCATATGCTTAATGCTGAAATTAATAAACAATATGGCCATCTCTCCTTTCAATAAACTATTAATGTCGTTGATCATTGTTTAGAAATAAAACTTTGCTTTGGAGATTTTTGCTGCACCCTCTAGGTCCCGTATATCGTGTGCTGTGGTGTGTTGTGCGGATATTTTAACTTGTTTGTTTGTATTTACTTTCACAGGGAGTCATGCGATGCACTGTTGCAGTCATCTTGCTTGGCAGGCATCGAGAAGGTTTCGTTTCCAAATTGCACGTCTCTTCCAAGTCGAAATAGTTCAGAGCCATGCTCAGCAGTTGAGTTGAAGAACGTCACAGGTGAGACAGTGCTATTCTGTGTCATAATGCCTCCGATCCTGTTTGTCAGTACCTTTATGTGTTACAACTTCTGTCGTTCTGAAGTTAAATAAATATCGGGTAATTTATGATCCTGTATTCTGTTTATTCCAAAAATGGCAGGGCTTGGTCAGCCCCGTAATGTAATGTAAATTCCAATTTATATTGCGCATCGTTGCAAAAAAACGCCTCTAATGCATAGGCTGAGACCACTGAGTGGGTACATAAGCTTTCCGAAAAGGACTCCAGCAAGTAATGTGCTATGGACTATAGTGTTATGAAAATCTATGTTAGGCTATTTCTGAATGAAACTCACTAGATTCTGTACTAACTCGACTTTCAAAGGATGTAAATAAACCCCTATATGCCAAGATGTCGGTTCAGTTGTGAATGACCTGTTAATATACCAGTAAAGATCCTCAACTACTTTTTTGAATCCAGATTTTAAATGCATAAATGTCTTTGGTCGGATTGCAGTAAATCACGTAAATAAATGTTAATTTTTCTCGAAATTTTTATTACATCAGACTGTCTAATAATGGTTTGATTCATTTCAAAGTCTCAGAGTGCATTGAAATGTATAATGCTTGCGAACTGCACAGTGTTGTGTTTGTTGGATGGTAGGTGAAACGACAGCTGAGTCTGAGATTCCTTTTCAACCACCATCTGCGAATGAAGTTGTGATTGCTGTTCTTGTGTCAGTTCCCGTAGGATTACTCTTGTCCGTTGTGATCATCGTAGTCATCAGAAAGAAGCATGCAGGCATCCGATGTCAGAAGCCGGCTGTTTCATCTCCTCCGTTGGACAGTGTCGACATTGATATTACATGTTTGCCGTTGAATGATGCGTACGTTCCTCCTCAGTCAACGCCGCCCGATTCTGAGTACAGTTCACTGTTAAGTCCGCTTGAGTATGCCAGAAATGGCCTGCAGTTCTGTGAGGATCTTCGACCAGGAGCATTTGGGCCAATTTTTATGGCTCATGCACCTGGCATTGCGAGCAGATCAACGACTACGGTGCCGTCATCATTCGTCGTCGTTAAAGCTCTGCGTAGTGACACCAGCGATGAAGCTCGGCGAGACTTTATCCGTATTGGTGAGCTGTTGTCACGGCTCGTTCACCCGAACATTGTCCGACTGCTCGGGGTATGCCTGTCGGCCAGTCCGCTGTGTCTGATTGTTGAATATATGCCCGGCCGTGATCTCTGTGAATTTCTGCAAGAATCTGCTCCGCAGCATTTCATCGTCAGGCACGGCCGTGGCACATCAGCTACCCGACTGAAGTCTGCCGACCTCATTGGAGCGGCACGGCAGATTGCCAGTGCAATGGTTTATGTATCTGAATGTGGCTTTGTGCATCGCGACCTTGCCGCTCGTAACTGTTTAGTAGGTGATAGAAATGCACCTCGGCTGGAGGTTAAACTCTCGGACTTTGGGCTGGCGGTAGAGTTGGGGGACCGGGACTTTCACTGTGGAGATGAAGATGAGGAGATTCCGGTACGATGGATGCCTCCTGAAGCCGTCCGTGAGAACAGGTTTACGCATGCTTCAGATGTCTGGTCATTTGGTGTGCTCATGTGGGAGATATTTACATATGGCATGCAGCCGTACGAGCAGATGACGATCAAAGAGGTGATACGTTTTGTTGACTCTGGGCGAACTCTAAACTGCCCGGAACATGCGTCGAATGCAGTATACTTACAGATGCAGTCTTGCTGGCATCGCGATCCAAATGAGCGGCCACAGTTCAAAGACCTTCTCAAGCAGCTGTCTACTTTAGAGGACATTGCACGTGCAGATATCAGATTTTCCTAGCTATTATGAAGTCAGAACTGACACTACGACTGTGATTTCGTGCAACTTTTGCAAATTTTCAGTTTTTTCTAGGCCGAATTCATCAGGACTGTTGCAAACTGTGACCTCTGCTGGCTGAGGTTACAAAGTTACGTGGTGTGACTGCATTTTGTTTGTAATTTTCTCAAAATTTTGTCTGTATGTTTATAGTGTGCTAGTGTGCTGCTACTGTGGTGGTTATACACTGTGTCCCATAAAAAGTACGCCTGTAAACACTGTGCAGAGCAAACTGGTTATATTTAAATGGAATGCAATGAAAGTATGGTACCAGGACCCTGGATGTTTTGTGAATGACACTGCAAGATTTTGCCAGGAAACGTTTTGAAACTACCGTGTTACTGATCTTCAAATCTTGATGACAACAAATCGCACTTTGCAACATTGTGTTCATCGTGTCCAACACAATAACGCATTGCATGCTTTTCATTATCGTTGTCAAAACAAGTAGCTCTGCTGTCGCAGACAGGCTGCACAATGCTTCATGGCTGTCCGTTGTTAGCTTTAGCAGTGCAGTACCTGGAGCGCCATCTTGTATTATTAGATACTTCGGCTTCAGATTTATCACTGTGTACAGTTAAATTATGTTCTGTTCTCTTTTCGTCGGCGTTTTGGTCCATGCTGCAGGCTGTGATAAAGATTCACTCGTGCATCGCTGTTTGTGTGATAAACTGCACAGTCATCAGTCGCAGTTGCTGCTCGCACGTCCAGCAGTCATTGAGTGATAGCCAGCTATTTGTCCATAATCACGATTTGTGCCTACCCCACCTGCATTCGATGCCCCCGTTATGGGCTTCCGTCGGAATATTGCAATGACGTTTGGTGTGGAAAAACTAGAATGGTTTGGCTACCAAACGGTGAAAAGTGAGGATCTGATTGATAACTCGTTTTGACAGAATTCACGATCGTGACATACAGACAGACGGACGGACACCCACCGCATGATGGCATAGGCCGCACTTGCATAGCATCTCGTGGTAAAAACTCACATATTCATCAGATTTGGCTGTACATGTATAATCACAACAAACAGATTGGTCACATGGTATTAAAAGTTGTGAAGATTTTTCAGAATTGCCACAAAGTTAGTGCTGTGACCCTAACAAGCAGTAGCAAGGCAGGTGAAGTAAGTATTGTGAAGTTGGGAAGTCTGATCTGTTGTTGTCAACATTTAATGACCAGTTTTTTCGGACAAAATTTGGCAGTGTCATTTAGAATTTATCCATAGTCCTGCTACCTGAATGTTATTGTATTCTACTTAAACAGAACTATTTGCTGCACAGCATACAGAGGTGATTTTTTTAGAACACTGTGTATGGCAAATATATGACAAGTGTTAATGTTAGCTGCACTCAGTTTGCTTAAAAATTATGTTTAATGAATCAGGTGCATCAGAAAAATCAAACAGGGCTTAATATTTAACTTTGATTTGCTATTTTATAATTTTTCCATTATTATTATTATTATATTATGTTATATTATTATATGTATATTATTTATTATTAGTCTTTACTATTTGTAATGTTCTTATTTCAATGGCTGTTTCTGCTACTTCATGATAACATAAGAACTGTGGAATAATAATACTGCAGAACATTCACAGTTTAAAGTTGTTGCCAGTACGTTGTGAACAGAAGGCATGAAAGAGTTATGATTCTATTAGATGTATTCTGCACACAGGTCTAGGTATGAAGGAGCCTTGGTAATATGGCAGTTCCAGAGCAGGCATTTGTCGTCATTGTCGTAGCACTGCAGCAGTGCACAGTTGTCACAAATTGAGTGGAATTGTCGGAGTCTGTGACCTGTTGGAATGCCATACACAATGTAGTGAATGTAGAAGTGGGTATGCAGTGTGATGAGCCAGTCATCTTTCCCATTTTCCATCGTTTATTCCCTCCTCACTAGTTTCTTCCAAGAAATCTCTACGGAAAAAAAACAAGAAAGCGTTTGGGCAGCATGTTGAGTTAACCAGGGCATATGGGCAAATCCCAGCACCAAAATTTTAAAGTGATGTTAGCTTAATGTATGCCACTGTTGATAATAGTGGTACAGCTTGTAGATGTGCCTGGCATATGGTACTCCGTTTGAAAGTGCACAGTAGTCAATATTAGAAGGGCCAAAGTAAGTTATGCCAACAGTTTTTTTTGTTTCTTTCATTTAAATTTACAGAATGAATTCAGTAGCTTACTGCAAGAGTTTACAATAAACAATCAGGGTTGCCACTAGCCTGGAAAATAAGGGAATTGAGAAGGTCGGCGAAGTCGGTGAATTTTGTTGGTATTTAGGGAAATATAACGTGTATTGTCCAAGCTGTGTGACTGTTGTTGCTGAATAAAAATGACTAAAACCAAAAAGACAGTAATTGAAGCAAGAGAAAAAAAGGACAAAAATTGGAAATGCTTACACGTAAGATGCAATGTTTAAATGAAAATGGCAATGGAAAGCACGTGGTTTGGAGGGGAGGAGAGACTGACTAAAAATTACGTAAAACAGTCGTAGTCGCATCTGAGTCTGTGAGTTCTGAAACTGTCATACAATTCCAGGCAGTCTCGAAAAGTTTGGGAATTTCATTCTCGAAATCGAATGGGAACGATGATAGTATGCTACTGATTTCTTGTCTGGTCAGTTAGCCTAAAACTAGTATCACAAAGGAGCACAGCAGATCAGCGATACGCAGAGTGTCTGGTAACGACTTTGTGTTACACACGAGAACGGATGCAGCACATCATAATCCTTGATATTGATATTTGTGGTTTGTCAATTCCAGGTTAAAGTTCTCGAACACATTTCATTTTTAAACATACGGCATTTACACATGCACAGGTTTCAGTTACAGCTTTCGTGGAAGGTATTTAAAGAATGGCTATTCGTGTGCAGGTGAGCAGGTGCAGACTGCTGACGTGCGAGATTACGAAAAATGCCAATGATTTTGATTCTTTTTGTGACCTAGACAAACGACATGAATTTGTACCAACATGTTATCTTTGTAATCTAATAGGGACCACAATATTAGATTACAAAGATAACAGGTAACCACATATAACAAAACTAACTGGTCTGCGCCGGTTTTTACCGCGCGACGCTTACGCATAGCACGGACTATGCCGTGGCAAGATCTCTGTCTCTCTGTC
>Ga0056139_10000783_pt1 | contig 7879 bp, 3 predicted proteins | sample WorMetTyACAVOLI2_FD_56255 | JGI IMG/M metagenome (GOLD analysis project Ga0056139, IMG submission 56255) | Marine gutless worms symbiont microbial communities from Max Planck institute for Marine Microbiology, Germany - Olavius algarvensis... ...
CCAATCAGGATGGAGTTACACCGATCAATATGGGAGAGAATTAAGGCGGTCACAGCCTGTTTGGTGACGGGTTGAGAGAGGTAATTTCGAAGTTGTCGCAGCCGCCGAAGGTGATAGTGGCCGATGCTGGCACTTGGCTGGTACTAAATACAACCACAGCTAACTGACAACACACGAAACCTAAACACCATTTTACACAAACTACTAACTAAACCTAATGAACCTAAAGCCTGGTTCAGATCGCCATCCAGCACAAATGACTGTAAAACAGTCTTCTGTATACTGTGTATCACATTCTCAGAAGTCTTTACATTCAGTGATCGCAAACACTCCGTACATAAACAGTGTTTGATTCAATCATTCTAATAAAACATCAAACTTCCAGTCTTTGAAAAAAATCATACGGAATTATAAAAAATTTAACATCAACCTTCTGCTTCACTGTATGCCAAGATGTTGCACAACAACAGAATAGTACATAAAACAGCACTTTTATTACTAAGTGCCTAAGTTCAGTGCCAATGTATCTACTAACGACCACAAAACTTTAATCAACTATTTTATATACATGTACGATGAATCTCAAAAACATGCCACTAGATCATCGACTGTAACTTGAATAAGAATTGTCCGATTACGATACGTTTTGGTAAATTTATTCCTCAGACTATAGGTCATCAAAAGGTGGTTTCGTTTTCCCACCTCGCCTATTTAGTGCAAATGTTTTTACCTTCGGAACTTATGAACCCTAAAAACCATTAATTTAGCCTCAGACTGCTTATTTTCCCAAGAACAATAAGAAGTTTGAAGATTTACTGCAGACAATAATTTTTTTTGCTAAAAATCTCTATCTATCAAAGGGGTAGTGTACGAAGACTGTTGAATGAATTTCCCATCAAAGTTTGGAAAATGGGAATGTACTGATGACAGCTGGTTTTATAAAAATCATTATTCTTTGCTAAACTCGCAGTTGAGCAATAATACAGTTATAGGTGTGCACCTCATATACTAGCATTGCAATCTGTACCATTGAAAAATCTTCTAAATTCGTGATTTTCAAGTTATAGTCTACGATGCAGTGGCATGTGTTGAGATACAGTGTATATTGCCACTAACCAATGAAATGGGCACTAAAATTTGCATAGGACGTGACAATTTTTTACTAACAATAATAATAAAACATTAGTACATAACATTTATTGTGCATATATGTGCACTAGAAGCATCAAAACATTTCACATATCAATACGTCAACAAAACAATACGTTAAAATATATTTTTACAATGCACTGTATAAAAATAACGGACAGAGGCTCGCGATAGCAGCTCACACAGTAGTGAAATGTGCTATTCAATAAGATATATTATATACACCTTAATGTACAAACCACAGAGACTAGAACAGTTTACTGAAGAAGTAACTGAAACAGTGGAAAATCATACATTATTTAACACTTAAATTTGAAATATTCAAAAGACTCACAAACAGAATGACACAGATACAGGAATCTGAAGAGATTAATGTTCAGATAATGGTGAGATCACTATTAACTATACTAACTATACTCATCAACTAAATTTATTGTATCGATTATGCATCATGTAACTAGAAGAGCACACCAAGTATTATCTGTATACACATGGAGTGATAGCATATTATATATGCATAATAATGAAGTATCACAACATTGCCAATTCTCTGAATCCTGGTCACAGGTTTATCCATGAAGCAACTTTCACCAATCACACTACATTGGGTCACTTCACTTTTTGGATTAGTCTTCCGCTGACTGGATTCGCTATGTATACTCACAGGCCTCAAGGAGTAAATTATCGTGCGTATTTACATGTCCTCAAATATTTATTACTATTATACTTCGGGAGAAGTGAGTGATGCAGGCAAATCGGCTTGCAGACGTCTGACAGCGACAGTTTCGGTCAGATATTTGCAAGCCTACTCGTCTGCATCACTCATTTCTGCTCAAGTATAATAATAATAAATATTTGTGGACATACAAATACCCCAATAATTTACTCCTTGTGGTCTACGAGTAAACATAGCGAATCCGCTCAGCGAAAGACTAATCCAGAAAGTGAAACGACCCACTACATATCAAGCTTTCCTCATCACATGCTCATCAACTATCATAGCAAGCTACGGCTCACGTTCAGTCCATCTTGAACTAATGACAACAAACAACAATCCGTGTGACACACTCAAGAACAGCAGCGTAACATTCAGCTCCAACACGAAATGTAATATAAACTGCAGCAAGCACAGTACATGCAAAACAACATAAGCAATTATGCTTACACTTGATCAATGAGGCAGTGACATGTCTGCCAAATCCAATGGCTTGCATGGCACAACTCAGTAGGCCATAACTATGCATCTTGTACGTCACATGGCAGCTACCTCACCTGCAACATTTATGGAGCATCGAAACAATCTTCGAAAGGTACACACTACTGTTCGTCCTTGTATTCGACTAGAGAATCCAATCCATGCGCTCGTTTTGCAGATACTTTTTCATTCTCTCACGCTAAATGGGAATGGCCGCATGTGCAGTTGCCATGCATAGATATGCAGGCTGTCCATCAGCATCCATCCATCAGCTGACGTTCTCTGGTAGTCAGTCACTGTCACTAGATAGTGAAGGAGCTGAAAGAGGGAACAGTCAGTTACAAGCACTGGCAGCTATCAACAGTCGTCTTAATACAATGCACAAAATGTCATTATAACTAATAGATTGAGGGTGTTTTTTTTACATTAAATAACCTACTTCTAAGTAGAATATTACTAGGCCTGTTACACATAGACAACCAATTCCCAGGAACAAACTTTTTTGTTGCCAAATCCCAGGAATAATATTCAGTACTCGGGAATGGATTCCCTATACTCAACAAAATGCTCAGATGACACACAAAAACCATGCAGTGCTCTGCATCATGACTGCACTTAGCTTAGTAAGTGATACATGATGTAGTTCTTATGTACATAACTCGTACCAGTTCCTAACCCATGCAGCCTGCAATGGTAACAGAGTTGGAATTTCAGCACAATATTTTGTAAGAAAAAACTAGACTGATGATGCTACGGATGCAGTGAAAATAAGCTGATACTGTGTCCATCGTTTTTGACACAGAACACAAGTGTGACAGACGGACGGACGGACAAATGACAAATGGCCTTGCACATACCACGCTTACACATCATCGCATGACAAAATCCGTCATCCTTGTGCAATGCTTAACAATGTCTAACAAAACTAAGAAAACATTCCAGTACAAATAAAGAGGCATCTAAACTTGTATACATTAACTGCATACATAACAAGGTTAGTTCAGAACAATGTGGAGCAAACTTTTAAGCTGCAATTTGTGTGACTTCTCCTGACCAACTAACTTACACATCAAACCATGCACAGCTTCTTACAGAAGTAAAAACTAACCACAACTCAACGGGAATTCAATTACGAAAACGGTCACACGTTTACAGCATTAAATTAGCAATGCAGCAATTCCTTAATGTAATCGTATCGATATGTTACCTATCTTCCCCGATAATTTCTAAATCAGTTTCAGTTTAACTGAATTCTGGGTTTCCGACTCAGTGGTGAAATAACCATGGAAATGTTATTGATATTTGTTAGCACATCACGTCCTGCTGTCGTGCATGCGTCTCATTTTGTTCCACCAACGAACACTACAACAGCACTTGTAAAATATGCTGTTGTTGTGCACACAAATTACACCACAGTTAATGCACAAATAAAAACCTATCAAAAAATACACAGGACTAAACCATCATCATCACAACTGGCCTTGTCATCACTGCAGTCAGTTATCAGTATCACTGTTACTCATCACATCATCATCAGTATCACTGTTACTCATCACATCATCATTATCATTTCATGGCAAATGTGATAGACAATGACAGTCCTGTGATGGCTGAACTCTCTCGGCAAATGTCTCACGGTAGACAATCTCTGCATCACACAAACACTGGAGTACGCTTGGCACTGCTCGAATGTTCGGCTTTTGCTTCTAAACTCTGCAGTCGCTTTTTCATGTGTATTTGTATCACACGATACTTCGACTTCACCTGATCTATGTATTCTTCCTCTTCACGGTTCAGGATCGTCAGAAAGCTCTCCAGTTCCGGCAAACTGAATGCCTCCCACTGACATTAAACAGTACATTTCAGTAGTGTTTAGCGAAATAATATCTAGACAGCTAGTCACTGTTTTCACTACTAAAGGCAAAAGACACTTGTTACAGCGCTGCTTACGTGAGTTATACTCATGACCAGCAGCGCTTTACAATCTCTTAAGCGGCAGCTGATTGGCATAAACCAATCGTGAGCAGCGCACTGATGTGGCCATCCATTGCCTGCACTAACGGACAGCTAGCAGACACACCATTGCCTTAATTAGCCACACTAGGCCTTCACCCTGTAGCCAACAAAGCTCTGAAAAACAGCCTATAAACTATAAAATACATGGGTTTGGCTAAAGAATGTAAAACCAAAAGTCCTTAGCAACAACTCAATACTGAAAATTTTCTACGATTATTTATAATGGCTGACTGCATTAAGCGGACAAATTTTTATGCCCCCAAGCTATGTGCCTGCAGTGGAGGCGTTATGTTTTCACCTTCTCTGTCCTGTTGTCCGTCTGTCACGTTCCCACATCAGCTCACTGCGCTGGCAAATACATTACACAGAAGCTGCTGAAGCGGCATCAAATAACTGCGACTCTCTAGTTTTATAATAATTCTGTTATTCTGTATAAATAAGTCAAAACTGAAATACAAAATACAATTTTTGCAAGTCAGTTGATAACAATAGATAGTTTCCTCTGTGTTCGATAAATTCACTAAAACAATAAAGTACTAGCTAACTCATGACATCATAACTTTCCTCAACACATTAGTAACTTTTGTGACTTAACGCTAATAAAGATGGCAAACCAACTTGTAACGTGCAGTAACACGGCCAGCTATATCACAGGCTCACAGCTGCACTGTTTGTTTTATGCCATTTAAAGGAAACAACTTTAACACTTTTAATAACAGCAAATGCAAATTATGCAGATATTCATCAAGAATATTAAGCTTCTGCATGTCCAGACACATACAATCAACAAGTCTTCCACTATCAATCACAACAAAGGTTAACATAAATGCAGCAGTAGTTTCACAATATCTACTTGTATTAACTGTCCACACTTACAAGTATCTCGCCGGTATCATTTTCTTGTAGTACAAACTGGTAATGATCCAGCGAGATCACGCCATCATCAGTCCATGATAAACACAGCTGAAGTGGCATTTCGTCATCCGATATGCGTCTCAATTTTACTACAAAAGTTTAAACACATCACAAATTTAACACACTTATTACCCTTGTTTTAAAGGGACACTCCGGCACAGACTGACCTATAGTTTTTCCTCATCAACAAAAATCTTACTACCATTATATCACATTTTCACCTACAAAGTGTTAACTCCCTATTCTTACCTTAAGGGGCCACAAATCTGAAGTTTTATTTGGACTCGGGGAAATTCAGAACTTAGACATCAAATTTTGACAGGTAAAATAGCATACTACATGGATTACCAGCTATAAGGCAATGCTGTAAGCATCTGGTGTTTTAACAACATCAGTACATCAGTCTGGATGAAATTACACTGCCTTAAAAGACAACCAAATGTTTTAACATTATCAAAAACTGCTGCAACTAGTAACAGTGACGAGACCACCAGTGTCATTAAAGCAAGTAAAGCACTGCAATTGTTAACACTTTTAGAATTCAAAGCACCCCCTCGATGTCATTCAAAAATTCGGAACACTTCATCTTGATCTTGTGAAAAACTCGCTCAGATCAACATGTTCTCAATATGAAGACAAGCTGTCACAGAGACCAAGTGATACTTCGTGTCATTGAATATTTCGCTAAGTCACCCAAGGTCATTCGAAATGACAGCCTTGAGTAAGTAAGGCATGTGAAAGTCCCCATTAGTATTCCACTGTAACTATGTTTCTATCTCGTACTGTTTCAGAGATATTCAGTGTCAAATAATTGTGTGACCTTGACATCTGGGTTAGAGGTCACTCAAGGTCACTGAAAACGGTACCATACGAAAGCTTGGGTATGGTTTCCTATTCTTACTCCAGTCCCATAGTAACTATGGTCCCATTATGTATATCGTTTCTGAGATAAAATATAACAGTGGTCTAAAATCACGTTTTCATACCCCCCATGCATTCAACACCCATGTTAAGGAGGTCCCCATCAGAATATTGCCAAACCGTTTGGTATGGAAAAACTAGAATGGCGTGGCTACCAGACGGTGAAAAATGTTGATGTTTAGCCATTTTGACACAATACCAGTGTGTGACGGACGGACGGACATCTTGCAATAACCTAGTCTGTGTTATGCACAGCATCATGTGGTAAGAAAATGATAACAACAATTATTATTATAAACATTAAACAAAAAACTTAGCCATTGTTACTCACATATGACATCCAACCTTTGTAATTGACTTACTACATTATATAAGATTTATTTTTGAGACACACAGTGCTCAAGATTATCAGCAATGTCGTTCTATGGAAGATCGCCTAGACTTGCTATCAGAAATGGGAAAAGAAAGTAGGCTACCATTATTTTCAGACACTATTGCTTTCAGTTAAGTGGTCTGTATATTCAACGTTGAAAAATGGCGTGCCCTTGACATCTGGGTCAGAGGTCATTCAAGATTACTGAAATTGGAAACATTTTGACAGATCATAAATACGAGTTCTTATCAGTCGCTATTGTTCTTAAAGGCTGAAGAATATCGTGACACTGAAATCTAGAAATCCCGTGACTCACCCAGTGAATTTATGCACGGCTGAACTGTATAGACCTGGCCCCAGGGCCATCTGTTTTGCTGCATAAAAATTAGGTCACAGTGATTAAAGTAAAGTAACGGTGGCTTTGTACAGCACATCGTCGCGAACATGCCTCAGATGTGCTACCGCGTCGAGTAAGTCAGCGCTGATCTTAGACAGCCAACCCGTTCAGCCAGGCACCAGCACACTGCTAGACCATGGATACGGGACGGTGTATCACGCGATGTGCTTGTTTACTGCCCCAGCTTTCGCTTACTTTGTGTTAAGCCGACACCAGGTGTGCGTTACAAATATAAAAAAAAAACATTTTCTGTTAAATGCAGACAAAATGCTCAAAAACAGCCAGGTTGCAGCACTCAGAATATCCAACAGACACAGAAAGCGTTAGAAAATTATCTCACACACGTCATGCACTATTAGTAAAAGATCGTAGTGGGATGCTGTTTGGTATGTCCGGTGCAATGGAGAAATGCTATGGTATGTAAAACAATCCTGTAGGACATAACTAATATATGACTAACAACCACCATTAACTGAGGCAAATGTCATCTCACCTGTGTGGCCAGGCAGAGACGTTTTCTCATACAGTGCAAACTTCCGTGGATTGTCCATAATGTGATATTTTGAAAGCAGTACCTTGATTACTTCTTGTGATGTTGTTATACTAACAAATAAATACAACTTACGGGCTACAATTACTCATTTAAAAGTAAACTAATTCACATAAACAATAAAATATAATGACAATCATTGACAACTATACAGCATCAACAGGAAATAGTATCTAAAACTAGACCATCTCAGCTAATATAGCTCTGCTGTGTTTTGTCGGCCCCTTTGACCTAATTAGCATAATTTATGCAAATATTCAAAATGTACGCTGTAACTCTTTGTCCTTATATCACTCACAAAGTGCGTGGAACAGCCTGCCATCGTCTGTCAGGAATGCACCGTCGCTGACGACATTCCGTCGC
>Ga0056139_10000788_pt1 | contig 7842 bp, 5 predicted proteins | sample WorMetTyACAVOLI2_FD_56255 | JGI IMG/M metagenome (GOLD analysis project Ga0056139, IMG submission 56255) | Marine gutless worms symbiont microbial communities from Max Planck institute for Marine Microbiology, Germany - Olavius algarvensis... ...
TTCGTGTCATTGAATATTTTGCTAAGTCACTCGAGGTCACTCAAGCTCATTCGAAATGACTCCCTTGAGTAGGGCGTGTGTAAATCCCTATTAGTATTCCATTGAAACTATTCTGTATCTCGTACATTGATAACATTTGTAGTCTGACGAGATAAAAACGGAAAACGGAGTCCAGTGTTTCGCACAAGGTTACGGGGGAAATAGGCTACCCTCTTTTGGGGAGGCGCGAACCTCCTTATAATAATACAATGGCAGATGTGCTGAAAGTAGCCTCCATTCTGAAACGCCAGCTCTATCCGTTTAGTCGTTTCCACACAGTGCACGAACGTGACGGTCAGACGAATGAATGGGCAGATAGCTCTTTTCCACGCAATAGGCCTACGTTGCGCTGTAAAAAAGAACTAGCGGCAAATGATCGCTAAACGGGTGACTTTTTGTTTGTATGATTCTATGTCAATGATTCACGTAGGCATTGTTGCTCATCTGCGCCTGCTCATCAACGATAGTTCTATGGACGACACGAAGCAGGTCGGTGATCACGTCTGCTGCCACCTGGCGAATGTCGTTGACTTCTGTCGTGGGACTCTGGCGTTAAGCGAGTGTATAGCCTCGTGATTTTTAAAATTCGACAAAGCCGATTTTAAAATCAGTTCAAATGCCTTAAAATTTCATGTTCTGCTAACAGTATAGTCAACGGACACTACATGTAATTTGTCTATGACAGTGTGACAGTAACTGTCAGTAAGCCTAAGAAATTACCACAGGTCCTGTTGATGCTACACTGTACTAAATTCACATGACAAATAGCGTCATTTGTGTATTTGTGACCAGTGAATATTGTTTACTTGACACGTTGAACAGCAGTGGCGGTTCTAGGTAATGCATTTTCAGTGTGGGGGTAGTCGGGTGGCCATACTTTCAGCCGGGGCACAAACCGGAAATCGCGGTCGCACCAACCAAAATATCGACACCGCTAAAACACAGGATGGAACCGAAAATGCTTAACTGGATAGGCCTACCGGTAGGCCTAACCACTGCCACATTCAAGTAGGGTAGAATATTATAGAAGCATAGAGAACTTTTTTTGTCATATGCTTAACTTTTAACTGAGATTTCACCGTACATGCATGATGAGTTATTTGTGTTAAACTGATTATATACAGAAGTATCAGCAATTCAATATCTTTGAATATATTTTTTTCATCTGTTGATTTTAAAGTTTTATTTGAAGCCCGTCCATCGTTCCATGTTGTCTGTCCAATGCCTCGAGGCGTTTTGATCTAAATGTTCTTAAATGATTTTCGCAGACGTAGCCTACATAAACACTTAACAGGAAAGGTTAATTATTTTACAGCTTAAATCTACTGCACGTAAAACAAAGATAATGGAGAAGTCATCGTCTGTCGATTAATGACAAATTAAAACACGTAATTTGTGTACATTAACCCTTTAATGGGCATATTAAAACCGCACCGCAACCAACCATTAGGCCTATACAGCAACAGGTGATTGGTACACTGGCCGTTGATAGGTTGCCTGTTGCATTCGCGAGAAGGACCCTGGGCGGGCCGCAGCCCGCCCAGTCCCATGCTTGCTGTACCAAATGTAACAGCCGACCCATCAACGGCCAGTGTACCAACTTCAATAGCGTTGTACTCTAAAGGGTTAACGCGACATGACTGACAAACTGTTGGAACACGAAGTTAATCACATACGTAGCCTACACGTGCGACATATGAGTAGAAATTAAGCCAACTAAACCAGGATTACTTTTCAGTATAACCAGCCATAAGCACGGCTAAATGTTTAGGGTTAAATACTCGTATTTCGACTTTATAAAACAGATCGAGGCAACCGAATCAGTGATATTTCAGTTCAAGTGTACAATAAAACATAGCGCAATAACAAAGCGTCATAAAATTAGTACCAAATGCTTTACATAACGTCAGTAATCGGCCATCATCTACGATAATAATAATAATAATAATAATAATTATTATTATTATCATCATCATAAACTTGAAAGCTCTCAGAGAATACAAACCTGCGCCAAGGATTACATTTCAGTTTGCAATGTTAAACAACTGGTACAATACTGAAATCAGGTTTACCACCAAAGTCGTTTGCATTATGATACTGACAACTGGAGAATAATAGTAAAAAAGCAATATTCCAAAGATCACAAATAGGCGAAGAAGAATAATTTCTGGAATCGATTGTTTTTGTCTCTCCCAAATTTTCATGAATATTTATCCACAACTTTACAAGCAATGTTACTGACAGACAAACGGACAGACAGACAGACAAACCGAGACAACTACGTAACGCCTTGGCGAAGGTAACAATTCAAATATTTATAAAGCAGGCAATGTCAGTCAATCACGACTGAAGTTAGTAATTAGTCTCGTTAGAGTGTGATTCGCAAGTCACCGAGTGTCAAGGTATGGTTTAAGACAGTCTCGAACAAGTACTGAAATGAGTTTGAACTGGGGTCTAGCAAAAAATCTCCCGTCCACTACAAGACGCGTCGGACCACTGCAGGATCGATGATCGGCGACGATCGCACTGAGGCGGAAGTTCGTGGAAAAACGTCGACGATGACGACGACGACGCCGGCGCGCCGCTGGAGGTCGGGTGATGTCGAACAGTTGAGGCGGCCAGAGACTTACTCAGAACTGTGGTCCGATCTGCCGCCCGGCTACGATGTGACGACTTATTATTCGGGCGACGTCCATCACCGACAGCTATCTGCGACGTTACTCTTGAACTATTTCCGGTTCCGGTTTGGCGGTCTTCTGAAGCGGATCGCGGCGAGCAGTATGGACGACGTGTGGCTATGTCGTGTGTTGACAGTATGGAACTGCGTCCAATTGCCGTGTCGACAGTGAAAGTCGACGACGTCGTGCGAGAATTCTGTTTCCGGTCGGCGAAGTTACCGGAAGTCCGTCGCGATGGCTGGTGGCTGATACCGTCCATGAGTGACCGACTCAGAGCCCTCTGGTGTTGTGCGACGTCAGCGGGGAGTTCCGAGTTCGTCAGCATGTACGATCTGGCGTCGATGAAACTTGACGGCAGCTGGAACCGCTTCGACGTCCGACGACCTTCTCCGACGTTGTCACGGTCCCCCACAACGTCACATCCATCACGTTCAGCAGTGCAGCGCGACGGCATCTGACTGGTCTCCTTGCCGGTTCGATTTGTCGGCTGTTTCTGTTTTCGCGCCGCGTCTGCTGCGGTTAAAAGCGGACGACCGTCAAGTGCGGCAGAACCTCGGCTCCCGCAGCAGGATATCGTCGACGCTGACGGCTTACTTCCGGCTTTCATTGCAATGTAGAGTCCATCGCCGTGAGTTGGATTCGTCGCGGTTGCTGCGTCAGTGGAGGTTCTATCGGCAGCTGGACGCGGTCGCTCGGCGCTCAGATGGTTGCCTGGGCTACAGACGTAGTCCTCGACGACGATCGGTTGGCTTTCGTCAGAGCTGTACATCGCGGCAGAATGACCCGTCCGTCGTTGAGCGGGACCACTACGCCACGTCGAACTCTTGTCCGCCGTTCCACTCCTCCACTGACTGTTGGCAGAGCCTTGACTCTTGGCGGCAGCGGCAGTCCAACGTCCCTCTGCGTCCTTCGCAGCGCGACGTCCGCGGTCGCACTCGGTGTTATGCTCGCCGGTCACCTGGCGCCGTCGATGGAGGTACGCGGCGTCCTGGAGGTCGTAGATGAACCGCTGTGCTCGTGGCAGGTGCGCCGCCAGAGCCTCAAAGCTGTCCAGCACATCGGCAATCGTGTAGACATGCTGAGAACCTAGCTCAACCACCTCACTGCGGCAGAGGGGCACCTCGTTGCCGGCAGTGGGTCGACGGGCGGGTAGAGGTGGAGGCGGCAAAGGCGGCGGAAGTTGATGAATATCGACTGATGCTGGAGCTGGTTCCATAAGGAGATCGTCGATGTTGTCGTACACATGGTCACAGTTCACTTCCGGTCCTTTGCCATGGACGCGACTCACCGGAAGTCTTGATCGCGAAACGTTGTCACCGATTGTTTCATAGATGGATTCCTCCCTGTCCGCAAGTCTGGGAAACAGTCCGGTTGATCTGCGCGCTGGTGGATTGCGGGTGGCCACGTTGCTGATGGTCGGTGGTGGCACCGTTTGTCTGAACAGCGGCTGTACGCACTCCTCAACTGCTTCCGGTCTTCGGTCGACTAGCGTCGTGGCGTGGCTGCCGAACAGAAGCCGTCGCCTCGCGGACTTGGATCTCGGCTGGCGTGGACCGGGGCGCTGTGCGACGTAGCGTCGGTCAGGGGAGACGGGCGGTCGGTGACAGCCGAGACTGAGGGTGCTCAGGCGGTCGTCCCAGTCGGCCTCGATGTTGTTGGGTTGTGGCGGCGACGGCGACCGAGAGACGAACGATGGCGTGAACGACAGACGCTGCTGAACTCCGGCGAAGTTGAACGTCGACGTCTGGTCATAAGTCAGCGTTCTGTTGCGAGATGACGACAAAGACCTCGACCGACTTTGACGTGCTGGATTATCCTGCCGCCAACTCAACGACTGGTTTACTGACGTCATCAGCAGATTCCCGTTCACATAAACCGGGCTCGATCCGTTTCCGGTCCGACGTAGAGTCGATGCATCGGACGAACTTACGAACGATGACCGCTCCATAGGCAAAAGATAGTCATCGATCGATTTATTTCCGGTCTTCATCACTTTTTCTTCCGCCGTTGTTGGTTTCAGCTGCTTTTCGACTTCCGTGTTGATACGGGCACCGTACTGTGAGGTTTCCAGACGCCGTGCGAGGCTTGGATGACATGGTGCCGGAGACACTGGCTTCGAGTCAGTCTGCGTCTCGCACTTGAGCCCGAGCGCCTCACATAGTAGATTTTCGTAGACCGGAAGCCGATCTTCGTGGTGTTTCTTGTCGGTGGTCACAGCTGCCGTTGACGGTGGTTTCACGGCCTGCTCGGCAGGCGTCGCTGGAGGTTGGCATGCCTCTGTGCCGGCATGCACGGACGCACGACGGCGGTAGCGGCGGCTTCCTCTAGACGCTCCGCGCTTGATCTGTCGTCCCAGATGGCGTCCCTCGCCGTCCTCGAAGTCCTCGTCGTGCAGTCGGGAGTAGACACCGTCGCCGCCGCTCGCGTAGCCGCTTGACGTCGTGACCGGGGACTGATCACGTGACGCGGCCGTTAAAGGAAGATTGTCCGCCTTGCGTTCGACCACGACGCCCGAACTGACTTCCGTCATGACGTAATTGTTAAGCGATTTCGGCCGCCGACCAGCCGCACCCTTGCCGCCGCCGTATCCTCGGAAGCTCCTTCTGGCCCAGTCACCGATCTGCTGCAGAGTGGACGACAGCGAAGGTTTCGACGCGGTCAGCCCGCGTGCGTCACGGTCGAGCGTCGAGGAGGAACGATTCTTCTGATATCGATCCGACACCTTGGTCGTCTTAGCGGCACCAGTCTGCTTACCCTGACGACTCGAAGTCTTCGTGGTTTGGATGCCAGTGACGACAGCAGACGCTGTCGACGACGAAGGTTCACTAATCCAGCGTTGATGGTGTGCTCGTAACGACGTCGAGGCATCAGCCGCTCGCGAGTAACGAAGCATCGTTAACTGCTACAACCAACACAGCAGTCAATACACTATACTATACATCACAGCTGTAAATAACGTTGGGGGGAATACTTTTAACAAGAACTTAGCTATCGCAAACAGATTGCGCGTCAGCTGTGCACAAAATATGGAAAAACTACAATGGTGTGGCTACCTGACGGTGAAAAAATTTCGAAGATATGTTTAGTAGTTTTGACAGAATTCACGAACGTCACAGACAGACAGACAGACAGACGGACGGACACCGCACGACGGCATGTCGCGCTTACATAGCATCGCACGGCAAAACGGTAACAGTTTGATCATTCAGGCGTGTTATACAAAACGTCATTAGCCTACGCGCCTCGTACTGCTGTATCTCGCTGTTTGCTCATTATTACCACGCTCTGCTCAACACAAGCGCGGATTATGCCGTTGCAAGATGTTCGTCTGTCCGTCCGTCCGTCTGTCTGTCACATAGTCACACGCAGGTGTATCAAAACGGCTAAACATGTCATAAAACGTTTTTCATTGGCGGGTAACCACACCATTCTAGTTTTTTTGCACACCAAACGGTATGGCGATATTCCAACAGGGACCCCCCAAACAGAGGCGTGGAATGCAGGGATAATAAACAGGCGATTTTCAACTAGTATCTCGCTTTATCTCTAAAACGATAAAGATGGGGCCATAGTTACTGTGAAACTCCAGTGGGAACTCGTATTATGATCTATCGAATCGTGCTATTTCCAATGATTTTGAGTGACCTCTATGGCCAAGATTTCACGGTCACGATATTATTCAACGTTAAGTAACTCGAAAATGGTACAATTAATATAGAGCTTTACTTAAATGGCAGACAACTGACAAATACAGCGTGTGCCAAAAGATAAGACTCACATAATATTATATGTATTGTACAGTTGTAAGTCTATTGCAATGAAATTAAGCACGTGATATCCTGATGGCGTTAGCTATTGAACTCGTACATTATTTGCCACCTCGCCTTAATTATGTTTCTACACGACCTCACAAAAACTGAAATGCGACACTGACGAGCTGAAGTATTGACACTTGGGACCGTATTCCTCGGGACATCATCGACAAATGTAATGTAATGACAAATTTAGAGAGGCGTATGCAGCACATGCGGCTTCAAGGGCTCTGTGCAAAAATAGCCATTGACCAGTGGCAAACACGGCTGCATGCATGCGTAATAGCAAAGGGACGTCACTTCGAACATTACTGTGATCTAGACACACAACGGGTGGTAGTAAGCTGGCTACCCGTCAGCTATTTACTGCACGTTAAATACACACTATCGTATCGTACTTTCACAGCAAATTACACACCAAAACCGGTTCTTTGCAGAACCACAAACGAAAACAACATAACGTTGCGGTTTTTGTGTAATGTCAGAAAATGTAGAAACATAAGTAAGCTGAGGTGGCAAATTAATTACGCGTTTAGTAGCTAAGGCCATCAGGATATCGTGAGCTAAATCCATTACAATACACTTACAACTGTACGAGATATTAAAGATTACGCGAGTCTCATTTCTTGGCACACGTGTAGTAAGTCATATATGATCTATCGAACGGCGCCATTTTCAACGAACGATACCTAACCCAGATTTCAAGAGCACGCCATTAATTGACACAAACGGTACGAGATACATAGATACAATGGAATACTAACAGGTACGTATACAAGCCCTAATCAGGTGTCATTTCGAATGACCTTGAGTGACTTAGCGCAGTATTCAGTGACACGAAACATCGCGCGGTCTCTCTGCGACAGCTGAGCTTCTTGTGTTCGAAACGCGTCTCGCAAAACACTACCTCGCATTTTTGCAGAATACGTGCGTCGTAACAACAGCAACTATGTCATCTGTCGTCTCAGATGTATTGTCAAAACTTGCAAATACATTTGGCGTAAATGCAACAGAAGTAGATAATGTAACACAGCTACACACAGAAACCGTGCAATAACACGGCATACCCGTAAATATACTACAAGTTGATCGGGCGACTCGTCAGGCCTAACATAACAAGCCGCTGATTACAGACTGCAGCTTGGACGTATAACATATCGACCACTGTCACGACACGTGCGTTGTAAAGTTATGTTAGCATTGCTATGAGTCGCAACGTTAACCCTTTATCGAACACAACGAACCTTTATACAACAATACGGTTATTGGTACACTGGCCGTTGATGGGTGGGCTGTTACATTTGGTACAGCGA
>Ga0056139_10000801_pt1 | contig 7684 bp, 7 predicted proteins | sample WorMetTyACAVOLI2_FD_56255 | JGI IMG/M metagenome (GOLD analysis project Ga0056139, IMG submission 56255) | Marine gutless worms symbiont microbial communities from Max Planck institute for Marine Microbiology, Germany - Olavius algarvensis... ...
GTTGGCGCTGGCGCCCCAGGTGGAACCGGCTAGCTTCATCAGCAAATTGTTTCGGTTCTTTAGCAATGATGACCAATAACAATAGAAGTTGGACATTAACCGACTCGACTTGATTAGTGTGACACAGTACCAAACAGATTTGTACAAAAACACAAACAACTACGCCATGCTAACTTAAAATGTGTTTAAATCTTAAAATCTGTTTCACACTATTTCGCATGACACGACATCTTAGAAACACAATGGCTTTAGTTAACGCCAACACAGTACGTGATATATGCAAACCATCTGTAATGCTACTGTCTTCAGCTGAACAGTTTCATTCTCTAGATTCTCAAACTCAAGAACAATTACTTCGCTCTATCAGCCAAACACACTCGACACCCAGTTCCTCCACTTAACCTATTGGATGATGTCTGAGGGTTATTATCAATTTGTCTAATAATATAACAATAATAAGGGTGATAATGATGATGGTGGTGATGATGATAATCCATTTCCTGAACTAAACTAACTTCTGAAGTGCCACATTGTACTACATTAACAGCCTTACACAAGAGATTGCTTCGGCAACGCTGGTAAGGACAGCAGGTCGAACTGAGTGGATCAGCAACTTCTGTTCCAGCAGCGTATACAGCAGCAGAGAAACACAGTACAACGGACCAAGGTTCTTCAGCATCTCGACGAATGAAGCACCACTGCATCAAAACACACAAATGTCCAACAGTCTAACGTTCATGCACTGATGTTACAATGATCAGGGTGTTCCATCTTTTCAACATCGATTTTCCACGACTTTTCCATGACTAAAAATTATGCAAATCCATAACCTATCGGCACTGAATCGGTGACAGTCCGCAACAGTCCATGCGACAGAAAATTGGCTGCTCGTTGAAAGTTGTTGCCTGTTGTCGGCAGTTGTTGGTGATTCAATGCATAATGGATTACTGGTTTTACATCACGGTTGACAATTTGTACAAACAGTTATACAAATTCCATGACTTCACAATCATTTTCCATGACTCTCCATGACCTCTGTTATTTTGCATGACTGTCCAGGCATGGAAAATGGTCTTACTAAACGCAATGACTTTCCATGACTGCAGGACACCATAAGTAAAAGTACAGTGATAGGGAATTCATTTGTCATTCACTCATTCATTCAGTGATGAAACTGAGTTAGACACTAACCAAAATTTAAATTAATTTCGCCTCAGATTCAGTCATATACTCCAACATTGTGCGCGTTGTAAATCTACGTATTATTATTATTTATTAATGACCAAGATGCCACAGATAATTACAGTTTAATTCATTAACTTTACTAACTGGTGCCATATTATTGGTAAACAAAGAGGTTCATTTACATTCCGAGTCTCAAGAATTGTTTTCTGCATTAGCACTACTTTTCACAAGACATGATGAATTGCTGATTTTTCTGTTCTAACAGGTACAGTGTACGAAACAAAGAGTAAAAACAAATGCCTCCCTTTCTTCACTGAAGTGCATTATATACACAGTAAGCCACATTATATACACAGTAAGCCTGAAGTAACAGTTAGATGTTATTATTTCAATATGTCACCTAGTATAGTTATATAATAATATTACTACAGAACTACAGACCCACATTATTTAATATCCGACTCTTATTGCAGCAGTTAAGTCACTTTGTACTAAATTCTAATTGGATTAAACAGCTTATTTTACATGTAAAACATATTAAATATCCCTGCTAGATCACGTACTCCAACAACAATAATAACAACCATTTTGTGGCCCTCTTTCCAGAACAACCTCAGTGAGCAAGTCTGGAAAATGAGTGGACATCACATACTCCATATCATAATAAGAAACGGTCATTTTATCTTAAAAATTAAACAATTTCCTCAGTGAAATATGTTAAAGAAAACAAATCAGATCAAAAAATGACATCAGCACTTACCTCTTTGGTAATGGAGTTTCATCAGGCTGGCACAATGTTATTGCAGATGTACTCAGCTACAAATTGGTCAAATAACATTGTCTTACAATTCCGTTTAATTTCACTAGAAAAATAATGGCAAATCATAAACATACTAAAAATATAATAAATACTGCATCTTTAAAGTAAGATATGCCACGAGTACTGTCAGCAATGAGTATAAAACTGCAAATCAATAATGCCGAGAGAAATCATTACCCATAACGCCCATACCTGTATCATTATCCGTGGCCGCTGAGGTGATGGACATGGAACTTCTGTCAAAAAATGTGAAATGAACCTACAGACAATAGCCAGCATTGTTTTTATTTTAATTTATTTGTTTAGCTTTTATTATAAGTTTAAATTTTACAAATACTTCATAGTTTTAATTCTGTTTGTTTTCAGACGTTCCCAGTTTTAGTTGGCCTTCATTTTTAGTTTTAGCTCGAGTTTCATGTTTGTTTTCACATTTAAGCATATTTAGTACCAATAAATAATATTACGACAATTTATAAGGTGCCATAGCACGATGAGAGTCACTACAAGGGTGCCACACAATGTCCATTACTCGTACTTTGCAAAACGGTAATAAGGCATAAAATGAGACTTTAAACCATTATGTCTGGAGTAGTTTCTTGAAAGTAGCTAACAGCTATTGCTGATGCAGTCCGAATGTCCAGTGGCAGACTGTTCCACATAGCCTGTCACAGAGAATATGGTAAGTGTACTTTTACAGCACTCTTTTTGTAGTACCGGGGTACCTCACACTCAAGGCGCTCAGGCATAAATCACAGTTTTACCTGCAATTACACCAATGGCTGCCTTTACCTCGTAAGCATTTCTTTACATACACTAACATTAACAACTGTATCTTGTATATTACAGAATACAATATATTTCTGCCACATGCAATCAACATCATTATTTCTGAAATCAACTAGACTCATTTACTAGTACTAATAGTAGAGACTACCCCGTCTCCGAAATAACCTACAATGTGTCGAGTGGGACGTTAAACTCTACTATACCATACCAGTAGAGACTACCATACACCACATACCTTTCTATAGGAGCTGGATGTGGTAGAGACGATGCCAGTGACATGCGGTACAGATAGACTAGAAACTGTTTGAAAGCATCGAAGAACGGCAATCGTGACAGCAGACAGATGCTTTTGTTCTGTGCGACGACGCGACACGAGGGCTGATTTGGATCGTTCGACTGTGGAGTCAGGTGCTGTCGCTGTACGTCATCAAGACATGCTAAGTCCATCTCCTCGTAGAACATCACAGCCGCACCATAGACACGGTCGCCTTCAGATGCGGCTGCCGTCAGCACAAATGTCGAAAATACTGGTGCAGGATGGTGGGCGTCGGCTGGCCACGACTCGATAATAGCGCCAAGTGGCAGGCAAAACATGGCCAAACGATCCGGCAAATCAAAACCCGGCAGATTGTCTACGGGATACCTATGTAGCACAGCTGTCAACAACAACAGACACACAACAGCTAACCTCCAGCATCATATTTCTAAAGCCATTACTGTGTCCTACCCACTTTATCATGCATGACTGACATCCAACACCCTCCTCCAATCAGCTTTGAATGTGAGATGTATCGATCATCATCACAGGAACTAGACAGACAGTGTAGTGCTATTGAGGCTCTCCCAGCAGGCACATGTATGTAGCACAGGTGTGTTTATCCACGGCATACTCGTAAGTCAAGAAAGATAACAATGCATGCTCTATTGCTCTGCCAGTCTGCCATGTAAACACCGCAAACAGAACTACCGCACGGCCACGATAATAACCAACAGCATAGTGATCTTTGTACCTTTGCCACTATGATGTGTTTAACTTGCAGCCACCGCGATAAAATCATCATGCACTGGTCCAAAAAGGCCATTAAAGCACGATCGTTTGTCTGCCCTTAGTTACATAAATTAAACTATCGCTAACTAGACCTCGATGTGTAAGCTGACAATGCCACTCAAGGCCACTGACAGTGTTCTGCAGCTAAATGACAGCTACTATATGACCTTCTTTACATGATCTGTTCCACAGTAAGCATTTACTACTGCTCATTGGTACAGTGATGTCCATGTATATCTTGTAATAATTCTAAAATACAGTCACACATTTGTGCACATAAATTGTACAACTCACTCTACGCAGCTCTGTTACTAATTGTGACCACTGTAAATACTGCATGAAATTTACACAAAAAAATGAACTACTGCAACTGCAGGACCAAAGGCTTGTGAAAGTTTGGTAAACAGCTTGATAATTTTAATGTAATCCAGACACCTAGCAAACATCTGATCTAGCACCCACTGCTATTAAAATGTAACTACCAGTATGCAAGACCACATGTATCATCAGATAGGTACTAGTTGCTTTTACACCTGCAATTTACAAAAAGCACGGCAACATGATGAAATGGAAGATATTCACCTGGCTTATAAGCCAAGAAGTGTGTCTTTGCTGTGGACTTTTTATAAGACAAGTACACATCAGAACCCATCTAAAATACAATTAAATGTATGCCATTAGTACAATTTATTACTAAAATCCAATGCATCCACTGGTCATCAACCAACAATCACCCAGTACATTACTTGAAAAACCACTTACTAGGAAGACAAGCATTTTCTGTAATGCAAACTGCCAGCTTGACTGAATAATAGCACAGGCTAAACAGCTGTTCAAGCCATGTCAATAGAGAATATGAATATGTCTTAAAACTAAACCACCAAACTGACAGACAGACACACAAACAGACATTACTCAAAAACACACCTCACTACAATATCACTGGTCATCAAATAAATGAATGGATGGACAACACATGGCACAACTGGGTACGTTTGCTCGATGCATGTCAGACACAAAGTGTGCATCTACTCATTCACTATTTCTTTGACATTATTCAAAATACTGGGTGGCTCATAAGAAACGTCCCCAACTTTGCAATGCTCAACAACAAAATTCAAACAGAACGAAGTAACATTTTTAACGAGCAATCATAGCTGAACAGTAAGCATGTGATGTGGTTTGCTCTCTGTAGCAGCAGCTAATGATGTAACTAACAAGTGGCAACATCACTTGATGGTTAATGTTTATATAGTGACATGGAGACTACATTTTACTCTCATCCCTACCCGTGTCCTAAAATTTGCACCCATCCCCTCACCATTCCTGCAGTATCACTACCTGTCCTAAGTCCCTACCCCATACCTGTGACACTCATCCCCATGCCCTCACAGTCCCCACAAACTTTGTCCCAGCCCCTCACTGTCCCTGTAATATGCACATAACTTGTCTCCATATTTAATGGTAAATCTAACCCTGGCACTTCAGTAATTTAGCTATTCCAGTACACAGTAAATTCACAATTCCACAGTCCAGTGACCACTTCACTACAATTCTGTCATAAAACTAGAAATATAAAATTCTTCTGTTGCAGTTCAGTTTACAGATGCTTCAACTGCAGTCTGTCCTTGTTTGCCAATCTTCAACCGCATGACCACCCAGGTGATTATTTTAAACTACGAATTACACTTCTTTAATTTTATGCAGTTGTTCTGCTTTGTATTGTTAACTACATTTGCTAACAACAAAATGCTGTGCTCACCAACGGAACATTCTGTGCTGCGATTTTATTATCTGTATTCCACTTTTAGTAGACAAAAGGTGTCGTGAAACATCTTACTGTAAGTGTGCGGAGAATTTCTTCACTGTTGAAAAAGTGAAATAACCGTTCAAATTAGTCAAGACTTGGTAGTCTATAGTTATTACAAGAAGTAAACTGCCATGATTTCTGGACGATGGCATATATACGAGGTAACAATATAATCCGACAGCATTAAACACAAGAGTTAGTGTTCCTGCTGCAAAAATAAGGTGGTCAGATACGTCAATCACACACAATGAACAGAGAAAATAAAATGACATTACCATGCCCTTGTTGAGCACCTTATTTATACGACAGAATGCATACGGAGGTTCTTCACCCTAGTCATACAACAGCGCACATACCGTTAACAACAGCTGAGCATGAAAAACCATATTTACCAACATATGCTTGCACCCAGATGCATAATGCACACAAACTGAAATATATAAGTGCAGTAATCACTGATAGTATTACGATTATCAATTTTATAACACAGTTACTAACAGCAACTCAGCCTGTCGTCCTTTCTGGGTCAATAAATTAGTAAGCTGCTATTAGATGTCTGCTACCACAATCACTGGTATCACCATCCGATGAACGCTTACGAGGTAGAGGCACAATATGACAATACGGTAAAACTGTGTGAACCATACCAGAGTGCCTTTGGGGTGAGTCACAATAAACACACTATACAAATCCATGTTACCTTAGCCTTTAATAACAAGGACAATGTTAATGGTGACATCATCATGATGAAATCATTTGAGAGTTCATGCGGTTCGTCTGATGACTGCCAACTGACCAAATGACAAAACAGCCAATCAAACTGGGCCGTGAGTTCACTTATAGACAGCTATCGTTCACATCCGCTATCACCATTCAGTGCTCTTCAGCAAAAAAGCTGTTACCGTTACTCAAGTATAAACATTTAAGCTACTGCAACAACTGCAGTGAAAAAATACAAATGAAACACAATGAAACAGCCTAGTACTAAGAACATGCATAACTTAAAATATATAAATCTGAGAACCTCACAAATAACAAAATGCACAACAGCCAGAACCACGTATCAGTGCATAGATAGCATGATAGCACTGTTAGGTCCAATGCCATCAGCAACATCTTACTTCAACATCAGAGATGTTAAATCTCACTCACCCTCACACTGTAGTGCATCGGAATGCAGCCATTTTTGAACGTGTCTGAGCTTCTGGCTATATCTTGCTCCCATAATTTCATGACAATATCCCAAACGGTTCAGGAGTTATCAAGCTTACCAGCAAATAACAAACAAACCGACAGAAATGTGGGTGGTAAAAACTGATTACAAAATAACTAACCTTGTTCGCTAAAATGACAGCGATATCCATGACTGCAAGTGTGTCGCTGGCGGCTTTGACGTCAGCACGTCGAAACGTGACATAAATACGCGTATTGTTGCTGTTGTTGATGTTTGCCGACCGGCCGTGTGGTGTCAAATAAAGAACCTCACATCCAGGCATGACACGTTCTTTTCCTTCGTAAAGTATCCTGATAACACACAATACACATAAATATATAATTACATAGCTCTTGTTGATAATTTCAATTTCTAATGAAATTCTTAAAAAATTACAGCACCTCAAATATTCCTCTATTTGCACAAAGGGCCTAGTTATCCTAGAATTAGGGTTCATGGTAGTTTTCACTGATGTTCAATGTCATTATCACATTTTCACTTGTGGCCAAATTTGATATATGTTGGCTTCCATTTTTAACGTATTATATCTACATGTACTAGTGTTTTTTGTTCTTAACATTAAACACATAACAACAAGCCATACATATGCCAGAACTTTTACACTATTTCAGTTGAATTAGAAAAGCTACTTGACCCAAGGGGGTTGAGAATGATGAATCCCGTCAGGCCCCCAAATCTATCTTTGGCCTTGTGTGACCCTGGCCCTTGACATCCTGACTCCCAAAGTTGAATGTTTCCTGCCCTTGCCCCATGGACCACTTGTGTCAATTTGCAGCAGAATCAGTTTGTTTGTTTACAGAA
>Ga0056139_10000831_pt1 | contig 7475 bp, 4 predicted proteins | sample WorMetTyACAVOLI2_FD_56255 | JGI IMG/M metagenome (GOLD analysis project Ga0056139, IMG submission 56255) | Marine gutless worms symbiont microbial communities from Max Planck institute for Marine Microbiology, Germany - Olavius algarvensis... ...
TCGATTCAGCACATCACTGCCATATAGGCGTATAGGCTACTATCGTTTACTATGTTGTCACATGTCAACTCTACTCCATCATCATGAGTCACTCTCATAACTTCACAAAGACATCGGCTGTGACGTCAGTTATAACAACTGAGCGGCGTAAGAACATGGCACTATAACTTAAGCAAGATTAGTTGCACTGCACAGTGTGAAATACAATGGCGGAGTATGGGACTAAGCGTATGATCATTAATCAGGCGAACACAGCGGCCGAATCGAATGGCCGATTTTTTAACAAAACGAATCGCGAATCGGAATGCTCTATTATGAACCGTTTTATAGTTTTTATTTGAACATTACAACGTTGCATTTGGCTTTGGCATGATTGAGTCGTCCGTCCGTCTGTCTGTCGTCTGTTATCTGTCCGTCTGTCTTCTGTCTATCGTCTGTAATGTTGTTGGACCATAGGCACAGACTTTAACTTTACTGCAGTATTTTTACACCACCTAATAGCTCCAGGCTCTGGCCGTTTGTATTAAAATTTTGGACAAAAATTTGAAGGGGTTTTAGGGGATCGTTCAAGCTAAATACAAGGGGGTATTAAAAATTGGCATTTTTTGACCAGTATCTCGCTTTATTTCAAAAACAGTACAAGATGTGGAAGGACAGTGCTAGTGTCACAGTTACAGTGTTACAGTGGAAGATGTATAGGAACTTGCATGCGATCTATCTAATGGTGCTATTTCCAATGACCTTCAATAACTCCTAACCTAGATTTCAAGGTCACAATATTTTAAACGTCACCTAACTCGAAAATGGTGCAAGATAAGAGTTATTATTACAATGGCAGACCAATACAAATTCGTATGTGATCTGTCGATCGGCACCATTTTCAGTGACCTTAATAACCCCCTAACCCAGATTTCAAGGTCACACCAATATTCGATGCTGAATATCACAATTACGATAGAAGATAAGAGACATATTTACAATGGAAGACGAATAGGAACTCATATGCAGTCTATTGAATGGTGCCATTTCCAATGACCTTGAGTGACCCTTAACCTAGATTTCAAGGTCACGATATTTTTAACTTTACATAACTTGAAAGTGGTACACAATATAGTTACAATAGCAGTGTTCCATTTACAACTTTCTATTAAGAAAGTTGTACGATCTATCGAATGGCATCATTTTCAATGACCTTGGATGACCATTACAGATTTCAAGGCTGCGCCATTATTCGACATTTAATATCTCTAATACCATTCTTTATGTTATTACTAAAGACTAAGAGGCCCAGTATGTTGACAGGGCGTAACGTTCGGCTATCTAATCTATGATTAGTTCTCGCTATTTTTTCTCACAGTTAAACATGTTTTTATCTCCGCTGTGACCAAAAGTCATTGAAGCTACGGGGTTGACTGTCATCATACGTCAACTTTTACTGAAATTGTTTGTGCTCTGTCAGGTTAAGTCTGATTTTGATGAAACTTCGTGTGAATGATATGAGGAAAAGGTGCTACAAAGTTACAGAGCGTATTTTGATTATTTCCATAAATTATGCTAATCACATCATTTTTTTCCACAAAACAGCAGAGCTATTTCAGCCGAGAGCTGCTAGTTGAAATCAACCGTAATGTTTCACACACTGTGGATGCCGTCATTTTTTTTTTCAAATCGGCGGTGCTCCTATGGTTTTTCTCCAATTCTCACGAAACCTGGCACACATGACCTATGTGCCAATATGCACACTGTGGAACAGATTTTCGAAAATTTTAACTTTCGACAGTCTGTGGAACAGTAGCAGCAGAGCCTAGCTCTAGGTTGACAGGCCTCACTAGTTGAAATCATCAAACACTAAGTATTTGGCTTTTGAAAGACGAGTCGCACAATGAAACATTTTGTTGAACAATTGCATATGGCATTACTTTGGGGCAGAATTGTTGTAAATGTCAGAGAATTTCACAGTGCTGCAGAGTGGTCACCGTGTAAGAATGTTTATAAAGTGTAGTTACATGAGAGTGAATTTGCAGCTGTCTGCTTTGTTACTTGAGTGTAAAAATGTTACATGTATTTGATGCAGATATGTCAAGGCGTTCCACCGCAGTTTGTGCTACATCACTATCAGCAGCAGCAGCAGCAGCAGGCCGTGTTACCAACTGCATACTGTCTACCAGCGTGTGATGCAGCTAGTTCTTACATGCAGCAGCAGCTACAGTGTCAACTTGCACAAGCTCAGCAGCTGCAGCAACTTGTCTTCCACGACCAGCAGCAGCAGTTGATTCTGCAGCCTCAGTCAAGCATTGCCAGCACCACAACACAGCCAGTGCAGTACCATCAGCTGACTGCACAAAAACGTTTGGGACACATGCAGCAGCCACAAACAATGCTTGACACCGGCATTGCTGTACAGCCACAGACTGCTGGCTCTGTTGCTGTTACGCAGACGTTGGTCGGCACACAGCCACTTGGTAGTGGTGTCCTTCTTCCACAGGGTCTGGGCGCGGGAGCTGTCATGCCTCTGACGTTTGATGGCAGCAGCATTACGCCAATGATGCCTCTGCCAGTAGGCATAAATGCAAACACTAGCAAGGTGGTAAACAAAACTGGACAGCTACAGCTGAGTACGACTGGCGGGCATGCATTGTTGAATGGATTGGACACTGCACAGTTGTTGAAAGCTGCTCAGATGCAGGGCTTCGACTACGTTGATCAAGCAGCGTCAGCTCCGTTATCTCCAAATCCATCTCCAGCATCACCCCTTATGACCCCGCCTGTCTACCCAATGTCGATTGAGGTGGATGCACAGACAGAAGGTAATCACGACACTGCCCTGACATTGGCATGTGCCGGTGGTCACACTGAACTTGTGACGTTGTTACTGGCACGAGGGGCTGCTAAGGAACACCGTGACAAGAAAGGCTTTACGCCATTGATCCATGCAGCAACGGCTGGTCACACTGCTGTAGTTGAGATCTTGCTTGACCACGGCGTTGACATAGAAGCACAATCAGAGCGTACTAAAGACACTGCACTGTCACTAGCATGTTCTGGTGGTCGATACGAGGTTGTTGAACTTCTGCTTCAGAGAGGAGCAAACCGTGAGCATCGCAATGTATCCGACTATACTCCGTTAGCATTGGCAGCATCAGGTGGCTATGTGAACATCATTCGGCTGCTACTGTCTCATGGTGCAGAGATCAACTCTCGCACAGGCAGTAAACTTGGCATCTCGCCATTAATGCTAGCTGCTATGAATGGTCATGCACAGGCAGTGTCACTTCTTGTAGACATGGGCAGTGACATTAATGCCCAGATTGAGACCAACCGAAACACAGCTCTGACTCTTGCCTGTTTCCAAGGAAGACACGAGGTTGTTAGCATTCTGGTCGACAAGCGAGCAAACATTGAACACCGGGCCAAGACTGGTCTGACGCCACTGATGGAGGCTGCTTCAGGAGGCTATGTTGAAGTTGGCCGTGTTCTGTTGGACAAGGGTGCTGACATTGCCGCTGCTCCTGTCCCGTCATCGCGTGACACTGCACTAACCATTGCTGCCGACAAGGGTCACTACCGGTTTGTTGAGCTTCTGGTGCAACGAGGTGGTGCTGTGGATGCACGTAACAAGAAGGGCCAAACTGCACTGTGGCTGGCGTGCAATGGCGGTCATATTGAAGTAGTGCAGCTATTAGTGACTGCTCGTGCTGATGCTGATGCACAAGACAATCGGAAAGTTTCTTGCCTGATGGCAGCATTCCGACGTGGCCATGTAAAAGTTGTACGATGGCTTGTGCGGCATGTTGCACAGTTCCCATCTGATACTGAATGTCAGCGTTTTATAGCTGCTGTCACTGATAATGACCTGTTAAAACGCTGCCAACAGTGCATGGAAGCAATTATGAGTGCAAAGGAACGTCAGGCAGCTGAGGCAAACAAAAATGCAGCCGTATTATTGGAAGAGCTTGATGCTGAGCGCAACCGTGAAGAAAGCCGCCGTGCAAAACTTGCCAAGAAGCGAGAGAAAAAGCGCCAGAAAAAACGTGAACGGCAAGTTCGTGATCAGGATATGGGTGACTTGAAGGCAGATGCTGATGATGATCTGGACAGAAATGACGATGATTCATCAGAAGATGCTGGTGTTCAGACTACACGAGATCCGGTGACATTGGAAATGGTAAAAGAACAGGAGGCTGCACAGAATGAGCGTGAACGAGCGAGTGCGAGTGTGTCCGAAACTCCTGACGTCAGCCGGCATAATGATAAAAAGTCACGTAAAACCAAGAAAAACAAACTGAAATTGGCTGATGCAAAAGCCTCTGACGAAGTGAGGTCTTTGTCATTGGCTCAAAGGAGCATGGATGGTCCCTGTGCTTCTACTAAGTTAGCATCTTTATCATACCATAATTCTGCTGTGTCCGTGGAGTCGGGACGTGTTCCTTCAACCTCAGCTGTCTGCCTGAACTCATCTTTGTTGTTGCCGCAGCTGGAGAACATCGTTCGGCCACAACAGTCAATTATGACTTCTCGTTCTGATGATGTTAACAAACCATCATTTACCAGTTCTGCGATCAAGTTGGCAGCCAGCACAACACAGCATTCAAATCCATTAAATGGTGAGATTGCTAAGGCGTTAATGGCCTCGGCTTCAAAAAGTGTAAGTCAGTTGCAGTGCAGTGCATCAACAGACTTATTAAAGCAGTCTAATCCGACGTCATCCCGAAACCAACAAAGTAGTGGTAAATCAACGTCCAAAGCTAAAGATATGCAGACTTGTACAGCTCTGACTAGTGCTATTATGAGTGTGACCTCCACAGGCATTGGTGACCTGGACGACTTTGGTAGTCTTCCTACCACAATATCTACAAAATTACTGAGCCAGTCTGTTGCCGTGCCTCGTGAACGAGCTGAATCTGCACCCATACAGACATCAGTAGTCAAAACGAGCACTGCATCACGGCAGCAGAGATCCACGCAATCAGCAGCCAGCCAGAAGTCATCTACCACATCGAGCACTGCTGCCGCCGTCAGCTCTGGCAGCAAGAAGATCAGAACCACAGCTGGCACACGTAAGGAAGATGATCCAAATCGCAAATGTCAACGGATTGCTGTTCCAGCGAAGGCAATCAGTCGTATCATAGGTCGTGCAGGCTGCAACATCAATGCAATACGTGAAGCTACTGGTGCCCAAGTAGACCTTGATAAACTGAAGAACTCTGCTGATGCAGTAGTCACAATCAGAGGAAGTGCTGATGCATCACGCGTTGCTCATGATCTTGTCGTGGCATTAATTCGCGAATCAGACAAAGACATCGAGCAGCTGATACCACAGATGAAAACCCGTGCAGGTCCAGTACCTGTTGCTTCACAGACGTGTGTGGTCATGCCAGCTCCACCACCACCAGACAATGTATGGAAGAGCAACATGGCACGGTCAATTCCAGCATCTGCAATCTTAGCACAGTCTGCAACAGTGACATGTGCAACAACTACTGCACTCAAGGCACCGCTGGCAGTTACAGCAAAGAATGTACAGCTATCTTTGTCTGCCTCTGTGATGTCTGAATGCACTAGTAGTACATCAGTAGAGGATATTAACAAGCCACAGCCAATAGGAACATTCCGCATCGATGCATGGACGCCAGTTACCATTGCCAGCAAGAGAAGTTCATCATCCCATGCTAGCCACAATGCTGCTGCTGCTCCAGGACATGGCAGAAAGGAAGCATCTGCTTCCAAGCAGTTAGATGTTGCCTCACCTGTAGTGACAGAAACCCCAGCTGGTGACACACAGTCAGTGGCAAATATTGCAGGCATGTCTCACCAATCACTAGACAGGTTTGATACCAACATCAGTAAAACAGCAGTGTTTAATAGTGTCGAAGCAAACCATACCGCCCCTTTTGTGCCGCCCAGCTCATCAGTTGATAGTTCAGCTCACACTCACAGCAGCTATTCACCATTCAATTGTCGTTTTATTGGTGAAACGCCAATGCAGTTTGGAGGAATTACAGTGGTTTCAACAACGGCATCAGGCACAACCACCATGGAGCAAACTGTATCGCCTGTTGCTGCAGAAGCTCTGCAGGCTAAAGCTCCTGGATACCGTCCCCAGGTTAGAACATCATCACCCCGGGTCATCACTGAACAGCAGCCACTTAAGCTTTCGCCATCAACAGTTGACGGTTCGTCAGTTTCATCTGGTTCATTACCATCTGAAGTCAACAGGCAGTTTCTTCCATTCAGCGAAGGAATGGATGTGAACTCATTGATGACGCCGCCGAGACAGCAACAGCCTGAAATGAACGACAGTGCTGCCTTGCCACGTGGTATGAGTCACCGTGATGAATACAGCTCATCCAAGAATCCAATGACTCTGCCACGGATTGGTAGCAATCTGAATCCAAATGCTCCAGATTTCACATGCAAGATATCTGCAGCAAATGATGGAGCCGGACCTCTTAATCCATTGTATCAGCTCATGCAGCAGCAACAACAAAAGCAGCAGCCGATGCCATATCAGTTACGTTACCCACCGCCTCATGCTGCCCAGTTGCCAGCATTTATGCAGCAGATGATGGCAATGCCCTGCACACAGAACAGCATGCTAGGTCAGACTGCACAGTCACATCCTTACCATCCACTTGTACAACGACCTGCTGCTCCCAGATTTTCAGATGCAACAGTTGCTGGACGCTTTCCAACTCAGTCCGTGCCACGTGATGCAGGTGACCAGTCCGCTGCCGATGTTCCTGCTGTAAGCAACGCTGTGGAGTCTCTTGGTCAAGACATGCAGCAGCATCTGTCAATGAATCCTGCATCGTCAGTTTTTAATGGTATGAAATGTCATTGTTATCATCGTAGTTTATTACTTAGATTACATTGGTCAATAAACAAACAAATGATCAGAACATACCACATAAGAGAGAGTAAGAAACAGAGAGTATATAACTCTTATCACTTACCAGACTGCAAACTACTAGAGTATTACAGACATATTTTGCATAAGTAGTTTACAACATCGTCGCAAGACCGTGTTTGTATTGACATAACAGATTTATGATTTGCTGTGTTATGACTAGGTAGATTCAACTGTAAAATCACTGTTAAACTGTCCATTCTGTCATAACCACAAAATTTCTTAATACATCAGTGATAACAGGATCTAAATTTATTTAAATTTGCTGTAGTATAATACCTCCACAGCCCAGTATTGTACAGGGTGGCCCATAAAAACCGTACATTTTGAGATACCATGTTTTTTTCTGCAAATGCGAACGATTTTCAAAATTCTTTCACTAGGTGATTTGTAAGAAAATTCTCTGTATACATCACAAAGATGATGTGTGAAAGTCGAGAATTCGAAAATGTTATTGACTTTGATAGCACATCAACAGACTGTTGACATGTTTATGAGGGCACTTTGAGGACTTGATTTAACATTTAACACTTAGTTAGACAGACAGACTCTCTCAAGACTGCTCACA